>JAAUXV010049779.1_pt1 | contig 14193 bp, 15 predicted proteins | sample 7278181 | NCBI WGS metagenome assembly JAAUXV01 (sample SAMN14350114, study PRJNA611818) | marine sediment metagenome | isolation source: surface marine sediment (2.1m) | place: French Polynesia: Moorea | collected 2018-08
CATCAACTTTGACCTCAACCTTGACCTCCAGATTCGTCTACAAGAGTTCAAGTTGTCGTGACTTCAGCAAATACCAGGTTCGTCAGTGCTCCGGCTCCGGGTAGCCAAAAAACCACTCTCGCTCTTTTTCCCTTTCCCCTCAGTAGAAAAGTAACGAAATAGGGGCCTTGGAGGAGGTCACTTTGAGGTCAGATATTAGCCAATAATATGTATAAAAGTATATCCCAAAAAGAATCAGTGGTGAAAGATAGGCTCAAACTGTGTTTTTGATAGAAAAATAGTAAGCAATATTACGGTATTTGAAAACTATTGAAAAATGACTGCTTTACTCCTTTCATATTTTCCCCTTGGTAAGTAGTACCAAGTAGAGGAAGCCCGTCTATCCACTTATGAAAGATGAATTGCACTTGGCATTAGTCTGAACAATATAGCACACCCACTTACCCAGCCAGCCAGTAATCCTTGCAGCCAGATCATTCCAGGGGTATTAAATACTCATCCTAGTCGACCTCGTAGCACAAAGAGCTTTTTTTTCGCTTCATGAAGAAGGTGCTCGTGTCCTTCATTGCGTAACTAGTACAGATTCCCAAAAATGATTAGAAGGCCTCGACATGTAGTAGAGCGGGAGGACTGAGTGACTCGACGAGCATTTCACTCTTCCAGGAGAGAGAGAGAGAGAGAGAGAGAGAGAGAGAGAGAGAGATCCTTTTCCGGGTTTTGAAAAGCCGCTTTTTGTAGCCTTATTCCGTCATACGTACTAGGTCAGGCCTCATCCTGGATTTAACTGTGACGAAAAAACCGCAATTAGTTTGATGCTTCTGGTGCTATTTGCGGGAAGTAATTATTTTCAATTTTTTGTTTTTAAATCTTTGCTGACAAATCTTTTTTCCGGTCAGGCCCTAGGGAACCCGCCGCTCCCGCCGCTGAGGAGGGGGAGGAGAGGAAGGGAGGCGGGGGAAAGGAGGATAAGAAGAAAGACAAGAAAGCGAAGGACCAGAAGCAGCCCGACAAGAAGAAGGAGAAGGCCAAGCCAAGGATGAAGGAGGAGCCGGTCTGGATACAGGACTCGAACTGACTCGAATACAACTGAACAAAGCATTCGTGTAGTAGATGTGGGAAAATGTGGTTATCAAGAGGTTTTGTCCTTACGTGTCCTCGTCTCCTATGCTACCTCGTTAAAGATTTTCGTCGGAATAAAAGAAACAAGGAGCAAATAAGAAAAACTTGTCGTTTCCTTCGTCACGAAATGCCAAGGATTCACAGGTGGGGGGACACAAGAGAGAAAGAAATTAATCCAACAAGAAATCACGCGGGCGGATTTTCGCCTAGAGGGAAAATTAAACTTTTCTCGCGGGGAGAATTTCAGCGTTGGTTCTAAAGTAGTGTGTAGGTACTTTCATACGAGAACAGCACACCTCTCGCCGTATATGCAGATGAACATGCGGTTTTTCCCTCTCTCTCCGTCAGGCAAGTGAATTTCCCCCAAGATTTTTCCGCTAAGCAAATTGAGACAAGATACATTTTCAATCATTTGGGCAAGCCAAGGTTTTCTTCTCTAAAGAATGGATTTTTTGCAAGGCTAATTTGTCGAATCCCGCACCTGTTTCCCCCCTCCCCTTCGCCTACCTGGTCGTTGGCGGGCGGGGTCCCATCTCCCGAGGAGGGGGAGAAAGGGGGAGGAAAAAAGGAAGCAGAAAAGGTGGAATAGAAAGGGGGGAGGGAATAGCACAATCATAGCTAATGAGTCCGAGGGGGAGAGGCAAAGAGAGAGAGGAGGGAGGGAGGGAGGGAGGGGCGAATTTGATACGCGCGGGCGAAGGAGGAAGACGGAGAAACTGGCTTTTTCCCAGCTGGGATGAAAGGTAGGAAAATCGCCCAGCATTTGGCCGAACTATGTCGAGGAATATGTGAAACTGGGAGCTAATTAATAACGCTGTTAATGTGAACTTGAATCGTTCCAAACGAAAAAGGAATTTGTGGCCGTTGGTTAATCTTGCACCTGTGGGCGAGAGGGGAAAAGGTAAGAAGGGCATCCCATCTCAGTCCCCTTCGGAGCGAGCGGCGAGCGGGGGAGGAGGAGCACCGCAGGTTTCCATTCCATTCGGAGCAGCAATGAGAGGGGCGAATCCGCCTTGTTACACACACATGTGGAACGCCCCTCGTTCAACATGCAATTAAGAAGAGGGGGAGAGGATCGAACTAATTACTCGAAAAGAAAAAGAAGAATTGATGGAATAGAAAAGCAGGAAGGCCGATGGGGAGGGATCGCTTCCACCCTTTTTATAAAGTCAGTTGCATGCGTTTTCGTTGTTGTCCCTTTCTTTCTCGCTCCGGACATACGATGGAAAGCGAGAGAGAAATGAGTGCTACTTCGCCAAAATCAAGTCCGGTTCCGCCCGCGTCTATTCACGGTTCCGGTGACACCGAGTACAAAGAGGTATTTTCCTAAAGCATTTCATTTGTTTCTAGTTAATTAATACCTTGTCTACAGACATCCTTCTTACGTAACTTAACAACAACCCCTTGTGATAATCTATGACGCGACTGACGACGATCCCTCCTTTCCTTGCGTTAAATCCGTCGAGACCTAGAAAATTATTATAATCCCCCCGGCGGCGGCCCTCCTTCGAGACGGATACGTTGTACTGTAGTGCTGAGAATACTCTATCCTATAGTACGTGGTACGCATCCTTTTTAAAACGTCATAGTATTATTCGCTGCTTGGAGGCATGTGACAGAAACAGCGCAAATCATGCGTCGCTCCTCGTGCACCACCTCTTTCATTCGAAAGAAATGAGTGAACCAACCTTCATCTTTTGTCCCAAAAGACCTCCCAGGCAAAGTGTTTCAGGGTTCATAATGTGGGATATTCTACTTTCACAGACCGACCGTTTCCATCCGGAGCAGCATCCGCCGCCGCCGACTCCTCTTCTATTCTACGTTGCATTCCTCCACCGCCGCTCGAATTAGAAAAAAGCTATTATCCTTCCCTCAGTATACAGATGCCTCCGCGGGCGTCCAAAATGCCAATCTGACCTTTCTTCCTCCTCCCGTCTTCATTTATACCCCTTTTATCCGCTTTTCTTCTCCAACAACCCTTCCTCCCTACTCCCACAAATATCGGACATCCTTCAAATATAAACCTACGCTGCTTGCATTCCCAGATAGAAACGGGAGATGATGATATGCTAAAGAATTCCAGGTTCAATCAGATCCGTCCCGGCTCGCCTCTCAAAATCTCGGCTGCACCTAAAAAATAAATCCTAATCACAAAGGCGGAGCATTTCCAGTAATTACCACGCGGGCCTTCTCTCAATTGTCAGATATCCAGGAATCATTGTCTTGGACGCTCGCTTGGTACTCTGTTTTTCTTCCATAATGTGCTTTTTTATTATTGTCAGTTATAATCATTATTATGCCGCCGCCGCTTGAATATGTATCCCGCCACGGCGCCTGTTTCACTCTCGATGACAAAAAACGCGATTCTTTTTGTAGTAATAGTGTTTGCACATATACACCGCACGGTATACGCACTTGTATGTAGAACAGGCATGAAGGCACGCTGAATCGAGAGGAGGGGCATGTAGTATGGATATTGTCGGGGGAACTCAAAAAGAAAGAAATCGCAAGAAGAGAAAGAGGGAAACAAGGTGATGTCTTTTTACTTTTTTTAAAAAAAAGTAGCAGTACTACTTCTTTCGCACTTCAGTGATGAGAGCGATATTTCTTTATTTCAGGAACTCATTTTTTTCAATTTAGTCGTGTGTTGTTTTGTTCGTCCTTTTTCGCTGACTTGTCCTCCCCGAATTCGCGAAAAAAACCGATGTCTGTATTAGGAACTTGAGAGAGGAACTGCTGGGGGCGGAAAATATTCGCAATGATGCTATGTACACATACTACAAAAGATGGGGAGGTACGAGGAGCGAAATGTAGTAGTATAGGGTCGTCGAAAAAACGTTTGTTCTCACTTTCTTTCTTTCTTGGAATTTAAGATAATATCCTGATTTCCCACTTATTATGCTGCATGCATAATAAATTCTTTTTTGTCCTTTCCTTTCACAAGTTTTTTCCGTCATGAACACAGGAATTTTACCGGGACTGTGAGAGTCGGGGGGCAAACCGAAGAAAATAATCTGAAGTACCCCATATTTTTTCACGTCTTTTTGTCACAAAAATCAAAATCACCAGGATTTTTCTTTGAAAAAAACTTTCCTTTTTTTGTTCCCAATTGTTTAAGAAAACGGCACCAGGGTGTGCGATTTGGGTTTTCGAAAGGTTGTAGCCGCCCATGGGATCCCATAAAATTTTTAAACTCCCTAGTTCCCTTTGCAGTGATGCCTGAAGAATCCCCGGTGATTTTTGCCCGAAAATTTGGCCTTTTTTAACTCTGTCATTAGTGGTGTAGGAACATTGAACCATCGTCATAGGGAACTTTGCTTTCTTCTCTCTTTTCTTTCTCTGTTTCTTCTTTCTGTTTTTTCTAGGAACCACTTTTGTCTTCGCGCAGAATTTGACGTAGATGTTTAGGAAAGTCCTTTTCTTCTTCTTCTTTTACGATGATGATGATAGCACAACATTTCTTTTTAGGAAAACTCAGGAACTTGAGACCACAGGATTAATACAGGACCTAAAAAATCGGGTCGGGAAAGGGAACGAAAGAAGCGAGCAGGACTCGAGTGAAGAAAAAAACCCACACGGACACGAGGAACATTTGGACCGGAATCATGCGCTTGATATTGTAGTCGCGGGGGCTTCTCTTCTTTTTTTCACCCTTTTTCCTCTGCCCTTTCTTTTTTTTTTAGGAACGTTGGTTGCTCAAGGGAACAATTGGCCACAAAGGCTAGTTGTTTATCGTAATCTTTCAAAATCAAAATCTAATAAAGTTAGGAGAAGGAAATGCGTGGCAACATTCTAATTTTTCATCCAAAAGGGGGGGGGGGGGCGGGGGACGAGAGGAGTGCCATTTCACACGACGTCGACACAACGCACTCCCACATATTTGCGAAGTTTCTTCGCTTTGAAAAAGGTATCGTATATCGAGAAATCGTAGCTGTAGTAGTAGTAGAAGTAGTAGTAGTAGTAGTTAAAACAATTGCAACAATAGGACAACAAACATTTGAATATGGTGGCTCTTCGGAGAGATGCGGACGCGAGGAGGACGGGGAATATGTGTAGGCCAGTGGCGAAAAAAGCCCGATTGTTTCCCCCCCCTCTTTCCTTGTATCATACTGAGTCCGTTTTCTCTTGTGGGGGAAAAGCTGTCGGAGCAATTTCAAAGGCCTATATCCTTCCCCTCTCCCCTTATGCCTTCTCCTCCCCACTTCTTCAGCAGCCATCACAATGCGAGGTGGTGTGTTTCCTTTTCTTCTTCTGTTCTCTTTTTTAGTGATTAAAACGTGTCTTTTTTATATCGTCATCAGCGAGGTGTGTGTTCATTTCTGTTGCTGCAGAGCTCGTTTTCAATTTTTCTCACGATATGGCTACGGACGGAGGCTCCGGCTGGGGCTGCTGCTGCTGCTGCTGTGAGGAAGGAGGAGGGGCGGAGGAGGCCTCCAAAGCGGAGGACGGACATTCGCCGTTCTCCTCTCCACCGCGCTCCTTCCCTTCTGATATGTTGTTGCTCTCGCCGTTTGCGAAGCCGTCGACCTGGTTGAGCATAAGCTCGTCCTGTTGCTGTTGTTGCTGCTGCTGTTGCTGTTGCTGCAAGTGCTGCTGCTGCACTCCGGGCGGCAAAAAGGGAGGGTATCCTCCTGACCCCCCGGAACCTGAGAGCGAGTCCAGCGAGGACTGCGGCGTGGGGATCCCGGAGGAGAAGTTGTTGGGCGAACCGGGGAGGAAGGGTCCGCCTCCTCCTCCTCCTCCTCCGCCTCCGAACTGCCCTCCTCCTCCTCCTTGTCCCTGGCTGATTTGCTGTTTGATACTGGCAATGTCGTCCTCCTCGAAGCTGGGCTCGCCCGGTCCTAGGGGACTCACGGCTCCCGTCGACATCTGCGCGAGGTAATGAACCGTTTATTCTAATTCCTAACATATATAATAGAAATTGTATTCTTCCCCACCTGGTGCGCCTGCTTAAGGTGTCCTTGCATGGATGACTTGAAGGCGAACCTCCTCCCGCATCCTGGGGCGGGGCACCCGTACGGCTTCTCCTTGGTGTGCGTCTTGAGGTGCGCGTCCAGGTTGCCCTTCTGCGTGAAGCGCTTGTCGCAGTGCGGGCAAGGATACGGCCGCTCGCCCGTGTGCAGACGCATGTGGGTCACCAAGTTGCACTTCTGCAGAAAAAAGAGCATTTTTCCCACATTAAATAAGAGAATTGATTTGTAATTTGAATTTGACTTTCACCTGGCTGAACCGCTTCTCGCACACGTCGCAGGAGTGCGGCCTGTGCGCCGTCGACCTCAGGTGCTCATCCAGCGCGGGTCGGGTCGGGAAGCGGAGCTCGCAAGGGGTGCAGTTCAGTTGCTGCTGCTGCTGCTGTTGGTGATTGTCGTCGTTTGGGTGCTGCTGCTGCTGCTGCTGGCCTCCCCCCTTGTCTGGAGGCCGGTCATTCCCTAAAAAATGACTCGACGATGGGGTTGAGGGCTGCTGTTGTTGTGAGGGTGCTTCGGTGCTCGGTGGCCTGCCGGGGTCCGAGGAGGGAGTGGAGCGGTGATGTTGCTGCTGGCTGCCTCCAGGGGAGAACATTCCTCCCGGCGGCGTCGTGTGAGGCGGAGGATACTGCTGCTGCGGCTGTTGTGGCGGAGGCGGCAGCGGGCTTCCCACGGGCGGAGTCGATTGTTGTTGCTGCTGCTGCTGTGGGAGGTCAAATCTCGGGTCAGAGGACTGCGGAGGGGGTATCGCCGCCGCCGCCGCCACTCCCGGAGGAGGAGGGCCTGGAGGAGGGGGACCGGGAGGGGGGATCCCACCGTACATCATCTCTGGCGGCATCCCGCCCTCGGGGCCAGGGTAGGGAGGGTATCCCATGTATCTTTGGTTGAACGGGGAGTCGAACGGGTGCTGCTGCTGCTGCAACATCTGCTGGTGCTGCCCAGGGGGGGAGTGCTGTCCCATGCCCATCGGAGGCATTCCGGGGACGGAATGTTGTTGGTCGAACGGGTGCTGCTGTGGGTGCTGCTGCTGCATCAGTCCCATGGCACCCGGTGACCCTTGCGCCGGAGGAATGCCCGGAGGAGGAGGGCCACCGCCGCCGGGAAGGTGCGGATCTAGTTCTGCAGGGTGGGGAGGGGGAAGTCCCATCCTCAAGTCTGGCGGCATGTTGGGCGGAGGGTGTGGCTGTTGTTGTTGCTGTTGCTGCTGTTGCTGTTGCTGCTGCTGCTGTTGTTGTTGTTGTTGTTGCTGCTGATTTCTAGCGTTTGCACCTCCCGGCGGGTTGTTCTTCTCGCACTTCCTAAGGTGGACCTGGAGCACGTTGGGCAGCATGAATCCCTTCCCGCAGTTGTGGCAGATATAAGGCCGCTCTCCGTTGTGGGACTTTCGGTGGACACGGACGTACCAGGCCGTGGAGAAGCGCTTCTGGCAGATCTCGCACGTGTAGCGCTTCTTGTTGGCGTTTGCCGCCGCCTTTGACGCCTTGGCGGAGGCCGCGCTCGTGGGCGGCGGAGGGGGAGGGGCGGAGGGAAGGCCGTCGGGAGGAGAGGTGGGAGGGCCTCCTATACCCGCCGCCGCTGCTGCCGCCATGGGGTCCATGACTGGCAGTCCCACCCTGGGCCTCCCCACTCCGCGCTTCCTGCCGCCGGCAGTGGGAGGGCTGGGCATCATGTCTCCAGGCCCGACCATGTCGGTGGGGATCGGGTACGCGCCCGGCGGCGGCGGCGGGAGGCCCGGGGGCAACCCCGCCGAGAACGGGCTCCCCGGGCCCGGCGGCGTCATGCTCTGCTGTCCCGGCGGGGTGCTCGAATCGGACTTTGCGGACTTGGGCCTGCTCCCTCCTTTGCTCCTCTCCCCCGGCCTCGTCACCCTCCCTCCCCGGATCGCCGCCGCCCAGGGAGGGGGCGCTCCTCCCGGTCTGAAGTCCGCACCGGGCGAGGACGCCCTACCCGGCACTCCCGGCGGGCCCGGAGGCGCGCCTCCTCCCCACCAAGTCCCCTCCATCCCCATTCCGGGCATCCCCTGTCCGGGCGGGAATCCGTCGACCGCTCCCCCGGCCTCTCCCGGGTACATCCCGCCGGGGTAGGGGTATCCGCCCGGTCCCCAGAGGTGCTGCTGTTGCTGCTGTTGCTGCTGCTGTCCTTGGTCCCCGTTGCCGTATCCGCCTCCCCCGAAGGCGGGGAACTGCTGCATAGCGTTCCCTGAAAAAGACAAAGGAAAATTGAAAACAAAATACAAACGTGACTTTCTCTCACGAGGATATTTGGGTGACTGCGCAATTTTGTAGTGACTTGGGGTAAAAGGTACTCCACGACTTTTGACCTTTTTAAGGCGACATGTATGACAAGGGGAAAGACTAGAGTTCAGGCAGTATTTCGTTTTACTCAAGAGATATCAAGCGCAAAAATCCCATAAGTGCCTGTCTCCGTGTCGTAAGTTTTTCTTCTCTTCCGTTCAAACAATAGGGAAAATAGTGTCTTTTCAGCTATCAATTTAGAGCAAAAATATTGAACTGGAATAAAATTGAATGCGTATAAATTTAATTCAAAGAGCAATTAACCGTTTCTCTTCAAATTCCATGAGAATAGAGCGAGAACGCGGTTTTTGTTGAGTGTGAGTGTTCAGGTGTCCGAAAAAAGGAGCACTGGGTCTGGGGAAAATCAGGATCTTCCTCCGTAACTAAAAGGCTGCTCCACCTTCTTTACGACGTTGATTTCCCCCCTCCTATAAGCTTGGGAACAGGTGGCTTTTCTTAATCAGTCCTACCGATCGCTGGACTAGGTAAAAATCCTACGCAAGTAAATGCACATCGTGTGACAAAGGAAGCGCCACCAAGCCACGTGTGAGGATCTCACCTATTACCCAACCATAGGGACATCCCTCCACCCCGCAGTTGCAGTAGCCAAGGTAACCACTCATTCTTTTATCTTCTATTCTTTTCTAGGAACTAGGTAAAAGGAACTTTTCGGGTAGAGAAATCGTCTCCAGGAACTTTGTCTCTTGAGGTCTCTTTTGGCTTTGATTGACTCTAGGTGCCCGACTTCACTAGGATTATGCGATGATGATGTATCACAGCTTCTTCTTTTTTGAGAGAGGACGGAGTCTGTTGTAACTGTTGGAAGTGATGTCTTTTTGTAAGTGTATGTTTGAGGTCGGTCGGTGCCTCCGTCAAGGACTGACCTCGGGACGCGACCTCGGAGGCCGCTTTTGTAGCGGTGGATTCGTCCCTCCGCCTCCTTCCATCGCACGAGGGACGACGGAGGTTCTAAATCCTGTGACGGAGGAACACGACTGACGGCGGCGGAGGCGGAGGCGGAGGCGGAGGCGGATCGTAGAGGTGGTTAGTTACCACGGAAAAGAGAGGGCTGGGGAGGGAGGGAGGGAGGGAGGGAGGGAAGGGAGCCTCTTTTACTTTTCCGGGAAAGAGAGACGGGGAAAAGAGGAAAGGGGAGTTTTCGAGAGCGCTCTCTCCTCCTCCTCCTCCGTTTCCCCCTACGGATTCGCCGCCAGCGAGGAGGGTAGCGATTCCCTCAAGAGGTAAGGAGGAGGAGGAGGAGGAGGAGGAGGATCCGTCGAGGAACATCACCTGAGATACGCACAGACGCCGGCGCTCGCTTTCCCCAAATTTCGGCTATGAAAGAAAGCAAAAAAAATCTTCCTCCTTCCTTTTTTTTTGGAGACGAAGGTCTTTCTCCACACGTAGTTGTCATTTTTTTGCGGCGTTTCACTTTCTTCCGGAAGATGCTTTCGGCCCTAATGGATTGCTTCCCGTTGACGTCGCGAAAAGACGAGCATCAGTGATCCTCCTCGCCAAAAAAAGGGACGCTGAGGAAAATGACCACACTGGACATGTTAAACAAGGGAAACAGATCTTGGTGAGGCACTCAGCTTGTCTCGCTCACCATATATTTTTTTTGCAGATACGGGGACTAAGATTGGCTTTGTCCCCCCCCCCTTTCTACGTGTTTACCACGTTAATGTTGTAAGGATAAAGTGCTACAAGCGGATAGTCCAGTGATTTTTTTCCTCGCTAGACTGAATAGAAGGAGTCTCATTGCTCGAACAAAAAAAGTACTAAGAGAAAGTAAGTAAAAGAAACACACAAATAGGGGGGAGGGGAGGAGGGCGGTGGTTACAAAGCAGCCACTTGACATTTTCGCGATAGGAGGACAGAGAGGAGGAGGAGGAGGAGGAGGAGGGATAGGGGTGGGGACGGGACGACGGCCACCGGCCATGCAGCCTTTCTTTCCCCTCCCTTTTTTTCCTAATTAAAGATTTAAGGGTAGCTTTTTTTCGCGAGACAGAGTGCCGCATGTGCCGCGCTGGGACCGACGCCGCCCTCTACTCTTTACCGAACCAACGACCGACCGGTTGCAAAGCACTGTTTTATTCATAAGGTTAGAGGAAAAAGAGGCGGGCGACGGAATAGTCTCAAGAAAGATAAAAAAGGCGACCGGGAGAAGGAGAGGTATCTTTTTTGTCAAATATAATTTGAGCAATGTAACAAGATGGAAGGAAAGAGGTACCTATACATAATTTGCGAAGGATGTCTAAGCAATTTATTATCTTACTTCTATTGGCCTTAAACTGACAAATTGTTTGAAGGAAACGCAAGTTTTTGATTATTTACCACTTTATTGTTCCTGGGAGTCCCTCCATTTATTTAGCTTGCACCTTTTCATAGACAGTATTTTCCGCCACTCACCGGGAAAAGCCACCAAACCTCGTTTTCGCAAGAGCCCGCAAAAAAGGTTTTTTTTGCACAGATATAGCACTGCCATATTTGCCATATTTATTTTGCACAACATTCAGCCTTTTCTCACCTTGCAAATGCTGCTGCTGTTGCAGGAATTCCTCCTCCGGCATCATCCCGAGCATCGTGTGCTGCTGCTGCTGCATCTGGTACTGCTGCTGTTGCAGGTGCTGTTGCTGCTCTCCGAACCGGAGCTCCGGGATCTCGGGGATCTCCGGGATAGAATCCAAGTTAATGCCAGGATGCAACTAGACAGACAGAACAAAAAACGTTGTTAAAAACGCCTTGAAATGCTTAATTCTTTCTTCGTTACCTGGTGCTCCTGCTGTTGTTGCTGCTGTCTCTCCCTCGGGTGCGGCCTCGGCCCGCTGGACGCCAGGTCCTTGAGGCGCTCCAAGGCGTCGGCAGAGGCGCTCCCACTCCCCACGCCAGGTGCACCCGGGACAGATGCCGCCGGTGACCCGTCCTGCTGCCGCAGCGGAAGGTCCTCGACAGACTTTGGCTCCGACCTGTTGTTGTTCTCCGTTGTCGCTCCTCCTCCCTCCTCTTTCTTCACCTCCTCCTCCTTCTTGGGCTCCTTCACCTCGGAGTTCTTCTCCCCGTCCAAGGGACTCCGGACGCCGGTCTTATCCACTCCTCCGCCCTCCTCTCCGTTGTCCCTCTTGACCACGTCAAAGTTGGGCGGGTGCGGGGACGGGAACTGTTGGTGAAACATCCCTGGCGGAGGAGGGGGACCTCCGCCGGCGTACTCGAACGGAGGACCGGGAGGGAAGCCTCCGCCTCCTCCGCCTTTGAGATCGCCCTTCCGTGAATCGTAGAAGGGACCGCCACCATGGTGGTGGTGAAAGCCGGTGGAATTGAACTGCCCTCCTCCGAAGCCCCCTCCTCCTCCTGGGGAGTGGTTGTTGACCTCGAATCCGCCCGAGTCCGCCCCGTGGTGGTGGGGATGGGTGTGAGGCGGAGGGTACCCGGCGGGGTTCCCCGGCAGGTACTGCTGCCCGGCGGGGGGAGGGGGCCCTCCTCCGTAGGCGGAGTAGGGGGCGCCTCCTCCTCCTCCGTCTCCGCCGAAGCCCATGTTGTGGCTGTTGTTCATCTTGTCGGCGGAGGGGAAGTGGTAGCGGGACACGTCTGCGTCGGCCGCGGCTATCATGTGACAGACACCGGGTGGGGTGTGACGCGATGACAGTATCCGTGGCTATTAGCGGCGCCGTTTGTCTTCAATCCGCTATCGCGATTGGTGATTGCGGCTCACCTGTGGATAAAGAAGACAGAAAAGAGGACGTTAGAGAGAGAGAAACTAAGAGAAGCATCACCATGCACCATCAACAGCATTTCCGTGACAAGTGACTGAAAGTCGCTCTTATTTTTTCCCCCTCCCAACGTGAATAACTGTCTGTGCAACAGTTGCTTTCTCCTTTTCCCCGCGTATCTTGATGTCAAAATAGATCGTCACCCAGAGATATTAATACGGGGAAGGAGGAGTCGCAAATTTATCGCCCGTTCGTTCGTTCGTTCCCTTTGCCTTCGATCCGATCTCTCAGTCGGTCGGTCGCGTGTGTGTCAAAAGAACCAGGTGTGAAGGAGTCGAGAGAGACAGTCCGCACGGGATTTGACAAGGAAAACTCTTAAGAAATTTTTTTAACATTTATTTAAAAATTCCCCTTTTTTGTCAGTTCACCCATGCAAAGGCCAAAAATGTCCTTTTTCTACTTGAACTCCTTCTCTTGGTGAATTCCGCACCAAGGAGGACATCCTTCGTTCGTTCGCGTGATTCGGCGGTGCTTTTTTGTCTCTCCGCCACCTCCTCCTCCCCCTCCGCCTCCCCCTCCGCCTCCCTTTCTCCCCCCGCCCCCAGATGGCTCGCGGCAGATAAGGAGAGCTCGGGAGGGGAGGGATGCATGAAAGTTGAGGGGTAAAAGTCACGAAAGTTAAAGGGGGGAAGGGGGGATGAGAGATCATGAATAAGTACTCCGGACGCCGCACACATTGCATGACATCTCTCGTTTCGTGCATTACAGGCAACTTTCGTCCTTCTCCTTTGCTCTGTCGGCTTTTTAAGAATCCATGGTGTGGCGGCACCTGGCTTTTTAGAAAACCTCATTCCCAATTCAACCCCTTCCTCTTCTCTTTTAAAAACCCACCCCTGCCATTCGCTGTTGCACCTGTCAACCCCCAATCAAAGCGGGATGTGACCTCTCTCTTGGGTGCTAAAAGGAGTGGAAATTCCTTTGGTTTTCGCTCCCTCACCCTCACCCTTTGGGGGGGAAAATGCTCTTTTTGTCTTTGCCCGAGACAAAGACTAAATCTAGATCTATGAAAAATTTGCCAACTGTCGTCGTAAAAGAATAATGCAAAACTTTTGGTTAAAAAAATATTCGAAGATTTTTTTTGTGGAAAGCAAGGGTTCTCTCATTTTTGAGAGAAAAAGCTTCCGTTCTCATTGTGGCAAGAGCAGCAAAGACTCCTTCTCCTCCCACGCCCTGGCCTTCCTCTCTCCCTACTTGTACAGTAGGTACAAATAAAAAAGAAGAAGTCTTTTGAAAGTAAGTACTCTCCGAAATGGCGACAGCGGCGGCGACGCTAAATTTGCGAGAAGGCTTTACTTTTACGCCCCTCGCCCGGCTGAGATGGACTCTGGGGAGTCTCCTCCTCCCTCCCCCTCACTCAGGAGTTGATGGGTAAAGTGCAAGAGAGAGAGAGAAGTGGAGACAGAGATAGGTGTCTTTTTTTCTTCTCGCGGTATAAACGGGGAGATTGTTCAGTCAGTGACGGGGGGTGGGAAAAGGAGGGAGGCGGGGACAAATATATAATCCTTCTTTATTTCTGCCCATCTCTGGCAAGCACGGAGGATGATTCAAGGGAGGGGGGGGGGGGCGATCATGGCGAACTTCCCACTGATCCTCCTCCACCTCCTCTCGTTGCTCGTTGCTTTACCCTGGAGATTTAGGCTGGAAGGGAAGAGGCAGCTTTCAGAAGTGGGGAGGGGAGGGGTAAGGGGGAGTTGGGGGAGTTGTTACATACTTTGTCGGCATACCTCCTCCTCCTCCTCCTTCCATCCTCCTCCTCTCGTCTCGCTCGTCGGAGAGGGAAGATTCACCAGAAGAGCCATTGGCCAGCTTGCGAAAAAGAAATTTAGGGTTCGCATTGGCGAATCCGTTTCCGCCGCTTTGCTATCAGTGGAGAAAAAAGTAGCGAAAAGAGGCGGGGAGGAGGAGTAAAGCAAGTAAAAGTAAGTGCGCTCTTGCTCGCCCCTGTCTCCGCCGCCGCCGCCGCCGCCAGCCGACGAGGAGAGAGGGAGGGGGAAAGAAATCCCAGATCCACTTACCTGACATAAATTGGCATTACTCCCCCGAGAG
>JAAUXV010027199.1_pt1 | contig 14182 bp, 14 predicted proteins | sample 7278181 | NCBI WGS metagenome assembly JAAUXV01 (sample SAMN14350114, study PRJNA611818) | marine sediment metagenome | isolation source: surface marine sediment (2.1m) | place: French Polynesia: Moorea | collected 2018-08
GAATAGCCGCCGCCGCCGCCGGAGATTTGCGCAGGTATTATTGTGCCTCTCTTAGAGGAGGATTGCGCGCGTTTTCTCTAGCTCAAGCAGTAGAAGTTTAGTCGGGCTCCCGTGGGGCGGTTATGTTATGTACGTATGTACGTACTGTACAGCAAGGTTTCGTCTAGCGGGGCCACAGACAGCCTTGGGAGGGAGGAACTGCCGTCTTGTAACAGAGGGACTCTAGACTCCATTTGACGTGTGAAAATATTATTGTCTTTCTTCCCGTTCGAAATTCGGCGAAAACAGTTCCGTCAAATTTGCTGCTCCACTCATGGTCGAGAGAACATTGAAAAAGAGAGAAGGCCTGGAAAACTATATCGACATTTTATTTCAGGCATACCCGACACTCGCCGTTCACCGGGCACTGGACCTGCCCAAGATGACAAATGCATGGGCGTGTAGGACAACAGTGGGCTTCCCGGAAAAACGGGAGCGCGGGAAAGAGAACCTCATGAAAAATTCAAACTCACTCGTCTTGTCCGCCTGCCCACCCGGGACGACCGAGAGATAGCGGACGAAGATAATTAATCGCCCTTGGGCGGAGGGCGAGGAGGCCCAATGCCACTCCGCTCCCTCTCTAGCCTTGCAATGCCAGCCTTGGATTTGAAGGGGAGCTGCTTTCCCCGTTCCCGAAAGTGGTGGCAAACCTGCCTCTCCTTCACGCTTTGACAGTATACTCCAGGGCCCTCCCCCCGTCTCCACTCTTTTTCTCTGGCTCTCTTGTGGCTCAGTCACTCCCCGGACGGAGCTTTCAAGTGCAAGAAAGCCCGAGCAAGGAGGGGAGAGAGGGAGGCGAGAAAGAGGTCGAGAAAAGCCTTGAAGCAGGAAGAGAGAGTTCCAACAGAGACGGACGGACGGACGGACAGTGTCTGGAAAGAAGAAGGAAGAAGACTAATTCCACCTCATGCGGAGTGCAACAAAGGCGAAGAGAAAAAGAAGTTCTTGGGTAGCTGGTGTACCAATTTAATATGTGCCTTTTTAAAGACATTTATTGGGGAAAGGAGGCTAAGTATACGCTGAGGATAGCACGAGATAACTTTCTGTTCCGGGAAAAGAGGAAGAGTGGGGGCGACGGCAAGATATCAATGGAATGATGAGAGGCCGGCCGTTGCCCCCTGCAAGAAAAGAGAGGAGGACGAGGAGGATGTCAATTTAAGGAGAAGCAAGCGGAGAAGAGCTTCTAGCATCTCCAATCTGCCGATAATGGCCAATCGTCCCCCCTTTCATAGCTCGCCGCTGGTTGTCCTAATACTTCTTTTATCGGCGGGGGCCCACAATATCCCTGAGGCCTCGGCCGCCGCCGCCAAAAGCCACCAGAGAGAGGTAAGTCAAGGAAAAGAGAAAAGGAGGGCGACATGCCATCTCCCACTCAATTTCCCTCCCTCCATCTTGACTTGTGTGCACACACAGAAACATTGGAAAGTTGGTCCCATTGGTTTTTCTTTCGGTCTCCAGGCGAGACTTACAAGGCCTCATTAAAATTTATAGCAGGGCCCTTCGTCTAGGTTGGAAACTGTTTATACACAATAGTTACCAAGAGCAGTTTGCCACCATTTTGTAAAATATATTTTCTCTTTTGTCTCTCCTCCAGGGAATACCCAGCGGAGGAACCGACGCTTCGAAGGTGGTCGACAGAGAAGTCGGTGAGTCTCGATTCAACTCGGAAAAATTATCTCGTAGACAAGTACGTAGAATGGTTCGTTCGTCGCATAGCTCTCCCAAAATGCTGCCTGCTTGAAAAGGAAACAATTCACTCCTATTCTTTTGTGCGAAAGCAACGCCTTGCTGGTCTCTCGGTTGGAGGCGGAAGGGCTTCACGCAGGGAGAGATAAACACCTTTTTTGTCAAGGACTTTCTCGGAGAAAGGTGCTTTTTTGTTGCCGTCACTACCGTCACTTTGCCGAGGACCTCCTGCTGCTGTTGGTGCTGCTGGCCGCCGTCACAGCGATCGTGGGCACCACCACAGGCGGCTGCTGTTGCTGCTTGCGGTTGTTGTTCTTGTGCCTGTTGCTGCTGTTGTCCTCGTCCTTTCGGGCTCCCAATCCTGCGGCCGCCAGAATCTTTCTGCAAATTAAAACAAAAATGCTTGCGGAAAAAAAGCTCCCGCTTCTTTTTCTCACCTGATCCCGGCCACCTCCTCCCTGATCTCCGCCAGCGTGTGCGCCATGTCCCCCCTGCGATCCCTGTCGTCGCTCCTCTCCCTCAGCCCTCGCACCAGCTCCAGCAGCTTTGCCTCCACCGTCCGCGGCAGGCGAACGCTGTAGGAGGTGGAGATCAGAGCGGAGGAGTCGGCGCCGCTGCAACGGTCCTTGTTGTTGCCGCCCATGCCGCCCTCCATTCCTCCTCCGTCGCCCACGTAAATGCCGGCGGACGACGAAGAGGCGCTCGACGACAAAGAGTCGCTGAGAGAGGAGCTCATTGTGTCGCAGCGGCGGACCTGATGGTTGGGGAAGGGTGTATAAATATTTTTGTTGTCGCTATTTCTCCCTAATGGAGAGGATGACCTGTCATTTTCGGATCGTCAAAAGCGGGAAGCCATTTGTCTCAATCCCAACGGGGGCATTTGTGAACAATCGAGAAAATTAAAGGGTTGTAAACGCGAGGGTTGTCGCCAAAGACCCTGCCTGGTTGGGCCTTTTCCGGAGATCCTACAATCCAATAGATTTTTTTCTACTGACCAGCGTTAGCTTGAGCCCCCTTCCTCCAAGGACGGCCCCTCTTGCCCCCGCCGCCGCCCCGGTATGGTGGTGCCCTCCGCTGTCCCCCGTCAGGCGGTAGGAGGCCTCTGCCTCAAGGATCTCCCGCCCCACCAACTGAGCGGGGCCGGTGCTCTCGTCTTCACTTCCCTGCAAGAAAGGAAAACTTTTATAAATCCTTTTTCATAATCCACGTACGAAATAGAACACAGACCAAATGTTGCAGCAAGTTCGAATGGCATTGGCTGGAACAGTCGAAATAATTAATTCAACAAATGACTCACCTTCCTCCTCCGCCTCCTTCTCCTGCTCCCCCCACAGCAGCAGCAGGTCCACCATCTCCTGGCCCCGCCTCCGCACCCGCCGCACACCTTCAGAGCCGGCTTGAGCGCCGGGAGGAGCATGGGGAGGCGGAGCAGGGACTCGAGGTAGCGCTGCAAGAGAACCTCCTTGGCCAGACGGAGGGCGTCAGCGTTTTCCCGCATATCCTGCGGATGGAAAAAGAAAACGCCGGTAGCCTTTTGTATTTTTAATTCGAATTATCGGACGAAGCACGCCGCACAACAGTACGCGGCATTTTCCATGGAAAGACGAATGACTAGCGTGAGTGGTTTTTGAAGGTGAAGGCGAAATGCCACGGCCCTCCACTTCGCCGGCACACACGTGTATGTGTGAGTAAAGGCCTTCAATTTGTCCTTGGATGGGCGCTGGGATATTAGGCGTAACCAACCTTTCTAGAGACAACAGAGTCCACATTTCCCGCCCTATCCATTCTTTCTCTTACGTGTCCGCAGTTCCCTCAGAATAAAGCAGTGACTCATGAAAAATCGATACAAGAGAGCCGCTCTGTACCTAAACCTTCATACACGATACATTGGGTAGGTTTTTTTGGGCGGGGGGAGCGACCCAAATCGATCGGAAGGCGGTCCCATGCGAAGTGAGGAAAATAACAAAAGCAAAAGGGAGGAGCGGCCAAAGTGCATTTGCTCTGGCACTTCCGGTCTTTGTCAGCTTCCCTTGCAAATCCAAACGCACTGGGTATATTTGTTAGACTTGCGCAGCATGGGCAAAAGTACGACTTTTTTCCCGGACGACGAAATGACTCACAATTGATTTGCAATTTGCGCTGGATGGCGGGATTCCCCGACGCGCCTGCACGTATGGAGCAGCACTTTATTACCTGAATGTTGCTGATTGAGAGGCCGATGGTGAGGTTCATGATGGTGATGCACATCTCGAAGATGAACAGGGCGTACAGGAAAAGGACGCTGGAAGGAAGGATAATGTATAAAGTTGAGAAAAATAGCGTTTTTGCCCCATACACTTTTACCATATGTTGTAGTAGACCGGCTCTTTCTCGAAAGTGGTTGCGTAGCTGAAGGCAGTCTCGTAGCCGAGTTCCCCGGTGAACATGGCGAAGACTTTCCCGGTGGCCGAGCCGATGTCGTGGAAGGAGTTGTAGAGTCCGTTGTCGGTCTCATAGTCGTCTCCCAGCACGATGTAGAAGGCGACGATCCAGCCGACGAAGAGCCAGACGTAGCCGATGAGGAAGCGGAGGAGGCTGCGCTGGATGGTGGAGACCATCTCCACGAAGATGGCCAGGTTGGGGTCGCGCGCGATGGTGTGCATCATGATGCGGCAGGAGGCCAGCACCAGCATGCCGGCCACCAGCTTGTGGGCCTTCTGCTCCTCGAAATGGATCTGGAACAAGTAGGAAACTGAAAAAATTCGCCGATACTTACTTGATGCCTTTCTCCTTTACTTGATCGACACTTATGAGTAGCACGACCAGGTAGTGCGTGAACTCCTCCGGGCGGTGAAACCAGAAGCGGAGGCTGAACATGGATATGCCGTCCTGGATGAGCTTGGCGGTCTGGATGGCGGCGCTGAGCACGGCGGCCACCATGACAGGGATGCGGAACCACCAGCCGATGCAGGGTAGTGATCCCTCCGGGTAGTCGAAGAAGTAGTCGGGAATGACGCTGACGTTTCCGTACTCGCAGCCGTAGCCGGAGGTGGCGTTGACGTACCAGCCGAGCTGTCCGTAGTTGAGCATACCGTAGGAGAGGACGAAGAGCGCCTGCATGAGCGAGAGCACCATCACCGTGTAGTAGATCCACCGGGCTCGAACCCACTTCATGTGCAGGAACATCTCGCAGACGGGGTGGGTCAGCAGCTCGAACTTTTTGAAGTGCACGATCGTCTGGAAGGGGAAAATGTTTTGAGGTGTTTCGTTGCTTTGGTGTCCTTTTTGACAACAACAGACACCAGGGGGAGAGACCGTCGAAATTAATTAGCGCAAAAAGGAAGGGATAGGAGCAAAGACGTTCTCCGTCTTTGGATAGGAGGGAGAAAATCTTTTGGAACTCGGAAGGGGAAACTGGCGAGTGGTGCGGTTCTTATTCTTTCTCCTGACCTTGAGTATGTTGAGCTCCGACTTCCCCTCGCAGTTGTAGAAGGGGAAGAAGTCCACGAATGTGTCCCTCCCGCCGTTGGCGTTGGCGTACACGCAGCTGTCCAGCAGGTACAGGAAGGCGCGGGGAGTCTTGGACAGCATCCGCCCGTACACCGAAGTCTCCATGTCCTCCTGCGTCACCGCAGAGTTTGAGGCCGCCAGGTCCGCCCCAAGCTCTAGGAACACGGCCTGGCGGGGCTCAGCACAATCCACGAACTCGCGAAAGTCCATCCCACCGGAGACGCCACCGCTCACTCCTCCGCCGTTCAGAAGGTTGTGCACCTGCTGGCTCAGCTTCCCGTCCGGAGATGGGGGAGGCGGTTCCCCTGTTGCTGTCGAAGCCCCCTGCAAGAAGCACTCCCTCCTGGCGCGCACGATCTCCTCGATGAGGTACTCCACCACCTCTGGCTTCTCCGACTCGCACGCCACCGACAGCAGGTTTCGGCTGGCGGCGCTGAAGCCGGTGGCGGCCGCTCCCCCGGCGCTGGAGTCCAGCGCCAACGCGTCCCTCCTCTGGCGCTGTAGCTTTCTGGCCTGTCGCCGCGCGGAGAATGCCGACCTCCCGCTGCCGCCGCTGCCGCCGTCCCCCGAAGCTCCCACGCCGATGACGCTGGCCACGAAGCTGCCGCGGTTGTCGAAGGAGGACCCGTTGGAGTCTGGCGGCCGGGTGCTCCCCTGCCGCCGCCGGCAGTGCAGAACGCCGCCCAGGCCGCCCTTCTCCACCAGGAGCTTGAGGGTGGCCAGGTTTCCTGCTCTCGCGGCGCAGTGCGACGGCGTCTCTAGCTGGTTGTTCAGGGAGGAGGGGTTTGCGCCGTACTGTAGGAGAAGTCTGAGGGCAAGAAGAAAGCAAGGAAGAAAGTATGTAGGAAGGACAAGTAGAAAAAAGTGGGTAACAGAAAGCAAAAAAAAAAACCACAAACCTGGCCATCTCCGCAGAATTTTTCGTGGCCCTTGCCGCGTGGTGCAACGGAGAGTCCCCGCCGTCCGAGTCTGCGTGGTTGACCCTGCCGGTGATGCCGTGCTCCAAGTAGCTCTTGAGCTCACGGAGATCCCCGTCCCTGGCCAGGCGGTGCAGCTTCTCCTCTAGGTAGTTGCCGCCGGGGTGCAGGTACGTGTGCATGGCGGAGCCAGCCGTAGAAGAAGAGGAATGGTTCGACTTGCGCGAGTCTGCCCTTTCCGTCCGGGAGTCTTCCAACGAGTAGTGGACACTCAGGCGGGAGGGGTTCGAACGGGATTCCAGGTTATCATCGCCTCTCCCACTCAAAAGCTGGCGTCGGCGGGAAGGTCCTCCGGCGGGGGAACTACAAATTTGGCGAGATATGGGCACCATTATCGCACTCTTTTCGGCTACTTGCGGCTAAAGAAGTTACTTTGTTGCATGAGGGTTATGTATGAAAGGGAGTAGAATGAAGGGAGGCTTTGGCCTGAACCTCGGTGGGAGAGGTCTCAGAGGCAAAGGCTTGAAAGGAAGAGATAAAAGAGAAGAGGAAAAAGGCCACTCTTCCTTGGGCAAACATTGGGGTAATGAGGAAAAGAGATAGGCGGAGGGACAGAGTTGTTTTTGCTGGGAAATCCTGCCCGGATGTGAGACTGTGCTAATGGATGTTTCAGACAGCTCATTATCAGCGCTGCTGGCACAGAGTTTGATGGAGCACATGGAAAGCCTTTCTGATTGATCTATCTTGTAACATGTGCGACAGGTGAATAGATCAAAACATTCTTTCTTATTTCAGGCGCCTTCAAAGCCTTTGGTACCTTCAAACTGCACAGCCAGTCCTGCTCCAGATCCTCAACAGGCGGGCCCTGCCTGCGGAGGAAAAGGTCCCTGCTGCAGGGAGACGAGCCGGAGCTCTCACTTGAGATCAGGGCGGAGAAGAGGCTGCCGGCATCGTTTGCCTCAGCACCGTCGCCTGAGGACGACGACGAGGAAGAGGACAGTCACCATGCGGCGGCGACCCTCCGGGCGAGGCTGAGGAGGTCCGTGGGGCTGGTGGCCCCGCACTTCCAACTCATTGTGAGGGACGACGACCAAGTGGCTTACGTCAACAGCACCGTCCCGTTCCCAACTTGCCTTTACGAGGGGGAGGCAGAGACTGGAGGGGAGGATGTGGCAAAGATATCCGCCTCCACTTGCCGGGAAGGAAGGCTGGTGAGTTTTAATTCAAACAATTAACGTTTTAATAACAATAATTTTTTGTGTGGAAAAACTCAGTTGGTAACAGAAAGCAAAAAAATTAAGCACATGAATTCAAGGTATCGTTCTGCACTGGAAGAATACGGCAGATTCCTACAAGATATGGAACCACAGGGTGGTGGATTGACAAAGTCTGGTGAGGAAATGCAGGCGGAGGAAGCAAACGGGGAAACGGAAGAGGTAGCACAGGAAGAGGAATCCGAAATCAGCACCAATTTCGGATGCCTCTTGCCAGATGCTTGGGACCATGTTGACCTGGACAGCTTCCAGCAGTCCATGATGGCCTCCTCCAAGTCCACCGACAATGCTGCTCCTTTGGGTCCCGTGAAGCACTACTACGCCTTTGCTGGGAGCGACCCCAAGGAGTTCGCCGAGGGCCACACCAAGCTCTACTTCCTGAAGCAGATGTCCCTCGGTGGGAAGCGCCGCAGCTCTCAGAGCTACGACGACCGCCTTGCCCGCCGCGCCTACCTCACCTCCAGGAACCTCTCCTCCGCCCTGTACGACGTCACTCCGAGTTCCGCGACCAAGAGGGTCAGAATCGATGACATTGTGGGACTAGAGTCTCAGGAGAAGGGCAAGGAGGAGAAGGCGAGCTCTCTCTCAAACGATGTTTCCCCTCCCGCGGCCTTGCAGCAGGAGGTGGACACCCCTAAAGCAGAACCCTGCAACTCGCCTCAGAAACTTACTGCATGATGTAATTGAAGTATCTCTTTCCGTGCGGTGTATGATGAAGGTTGTTCTCAGATTTTGCAAAAATATAATACGGAATCTTATTAGGAAGAATGAGTTTCATGTTTTTCCGCAACAGTAATGAGGGGGAAAACAGCAGAGTAAATTTTCCTTCCCTGCATTTTCAGAACGGCCTAATTCTGTCTGGTGGCCGTAGCCTAGTGGTGGAGGAACTCCACGAGCGCCACCCTGAATTCGCCAACAGACCAAAAAGGTCCTTAGGCCACCACGATGACGACGCTGACGGGCACGTGGTGATCTACGAGTCTACGGCGTCCGGCGGGGAGTGCGGCATCAAGCCAAAGAACGCCAAACGCATGAGAGCGCCCCAGATAACGGCTGTGGAACTAGATAATGAAGGTGACACAGTGCAAGCTTAATTTACTATGATATTTCCATGCATATGCATTGTCTGACGCAGGTAATGTCAAAGACTTTGACGACGTCGAGGAAGAGGACGAAGAAGTGGAACCAAGGAGCAGCAGCCCGTTCTTCAAGAGGCGGCGACGGCGGAGGAAGCGAGCGGCCGCGGCCGCTTCCAAACCGGACAAGGCCATCGAGCTGGCCGTCTTCGTCGACGACGACCTCTACGCCAAGGAGAAGGAGACGGCCAGCGGAGACCCAATCGCCGCCGTCAAGGACCTCGTCTTCACCTACCTCAACTCTGTGCAGCTGCTGTACAACTCCGAGCGCCTCGACACCCAGTTCCGCATCGTGCTGGTGCGCCTGGAGGTCTTCCGCTCTCGGCTGAGCTCCATCAACAAGGGCCGAGGAGACGTAGAGACATACTTGGACTCCTTCTGCTCGTGGCAAAAGGTTGAGAAGACAAGTAAGTTTCCATGCTTTTCATCTCATTAGTTACCACCATGTCCCTGACGAAACTTTTCTTCAATTAAGGTAAGATTACGTTTCAAGACGACGGCGACGCCGGCTATTGGGACCACGGCCTTCTGCTGACCGGGCTGAACCTTTACGACGGCCAGCCCAGGTACGACACCGTGATCGGCCTGGCCTGGGTTTCCGGGATGTGCGACGACTCCTACAGCTGCACCATCAACGAGGGGAGCAACTACGAGTCGGTCTACGTCATCGCCCACGAAATGGGCCACAAGTGAGGATAATTTAAACAAACGTTGTGTGATGAAGTTATGAGATATTTTCGATCCAATCTCAGTTTGGGCATGAACCACGACGGCGAGACCGCAGAGGGCAACAATTGCAACCCGGACAAATTCCTGATGTCTCCCGTGCTGGGACCCGGGAAGGTAACCTGGTCAACGTGCTCCAACGATGAGCTGGAGAAGTTCCTAGCTGGCCGGTACGTATCCCAAAAGATTTTTGAGTGAACTTTTTAAAAAACAATTTACCAAGACTTCTTCGTCCTTGAGCATGAAAAAAGAAACTTTGCGTTGTTATTGTGCCTTCTTGTCCTTATCTATAATTTATTTCCCGCTCTCTTTCTCTCTTTTCAACACACTTCTTCCACTTTCGGTATTCCCTCTTTTCTTCCGCGAAATACTACCTCCGCATACTCGTGTGTGCCTGTCGTACACACAATGCAGCAAAACCATCCTTGGAAGACCGTAAGTGCTCCAGATGGAGAAGCAGGAAAAATATCTTTTTTACGACATATGCGCCAGAGCCCGTCCTCGTTTCAAGAGGCCGTTTTCTTTCCTTCCCTCTTTTCAGTGGGCGACTGAACAAGGCTCGTTGCCTGGACGACTTACCGGAGGTCATGCGGAAGTACGACTACCTGAGGGAGGAGCAGGCGCCGGGAGACAAGGTCAAGGCCATAGACCAGTGCAGGAAGGCCTTTGGAACAAAATTCGTCCCACACGTCAGGCAGGACGAAAAGCCATTCGAGGTGGAGAAACAATAGCACACTTATTCATACAGGTTTATTTATTTATTTTTCATTTGAAGGACCTCTGCCGCGAGCTTTGGTGCGCCAACTCCACCCACGCTCTAAGGGCGCATCCAGCGCTGGAGGGAACCGACTGCAGCTCTAAGCCTTACCCCTATGGATCGGTACTCCTGAATGAATAAATTCCCATAATCGCAAAGATAGAAAAGGACTCCGCTTTTTTCAGATCTGCCGCGGCGGCTCCTGCACCCCGTTCGACCCCAACGACCCTATCGTGCCCACGTACGGCTCAGACGGCCGCGGAGAGGAGGAGGAGAACGAGGTGGACACGGGCGACAAGTCCCCTCCCAAGCCAGCTGACGAGGAGACACCAGCCATTCCGGTTGACAGAGACAAAGACAGGGACTTTGACGAGGGAGATGACGAGGAGGAGGAAGTGGACAATGAGGTGGACGTTGGAGGAGGAGGAGGAGGAGGCGAGTCAGACGTGGACTCCAATGACGGCACGGCGGAACCATATGTAGAGGGCAGGCCTGTCTGGTACGACCCGATCTTCACCAAGGTCTTCAACAACCTAAAGTTGAAGTAAGTAATTAATTTCTTTTTCTCTTTTCGAGACCTCTTGTACTATACCTTCCCATATTTTTTTTGCAGACACTCTCAGCGCTACTCCGGAGAGAACGGAAAGGTGCGCGTCCTCCCCGTGGGCAAGACCCTCCGCAGGGACGAAGCAAACTACTTCGTGGAGTTCCCGCAGCAGGCAAAGAGCTGGGGTCGCCCAAGGTGGGTCGTCACAGAGGAGCAGTGCCCGGTCCAGTGCGGAGGAGGTCAGTTTTTTTCTAAAAAAACATTGACACCGACTGTTTGGGAAAAGTTGCTATGTAGGTATATTTTCATCCCAGGTTGGACTTCAGTGAGCGTGTCTTGCGACGAGTCTGGCTCCCTCGTGGACGAAGAGAAGTGCGACGCTTCGCTGCGGCCGAGGGCGACAAAAACAACCTGCAACTTGGATCCTTGTGGAAGCAAAGATTCAGCGCCGGAGCGGTGACGATGGAAAGCGAAGACATAGCTTATTTTTTGGAGCCAAGTGAATTATTGGTCTGTGATAAGTCGGCAAACCGAGGTGATAACTGATACTCTACAGCGCCCTGCCGCCCGCCCGTCATTCAAGCAGAAAATTGTATTATCCTATAGTACTAGTACGGTATGAATAAATGTTCCCCCAATATTTTCATTGTTTAGTAGCATAACATAATATATTGTGACTTTATTTTGATGCCTATGTACGAACAAGCTTTTCGAGAAATTACATTCACATCGTACGCCGTAGTACGACCAACGACCCGTTAAAATTTTCCACTCGCGGAACTTAAGTTTTAATGCTGTATGAATTATTTTTCTGTCCTTTTGTCTCCTCCTCAGTCTCTTCATTCAGCAGAACTTCCAGTCCTCCCTCCTTCTGCACTCCCTCGGGCACTCCTTGATCCCAGTGCGGTCCGGTGCTCCCCTCGCAGGGCCCCATCCTACGTACAGGCCCTTCTCCCTTCGCGTGGGGAACGCCACTGGCTTCATCTGTGAGAAATGAAATTGAGTAGGATTTCCCAAAAGCAAAATCTTTGAATATTACCTGTCCTCCTGGGGCTTTGCTGGTGTTGTTGTCCCTTGGCCAGAAGAACGCAGGGAACCTGCAGCTGTACGAGTCGTGCTGGAGCGAGTCCTTCCTTGCGTGCGGCCAGACCAGACGGCGGAGGAGCGCCTAAAAGATACAATACAAACGCGGGATGAAAAAACCACTAAGGTACTAAAGACGCATAATGAAATACTGCATTAGCTGCAAACTTGACATTTTTTTTGTCATTTATACCTGTTATCTAAAGATGGACACACTCCTACTCTTTCTTTCCTTTGACGCTTGGCTCCTGCTTCCCCTCCCAATATTTTCTTTTACCGCAAGCAAAAAGGCACAGACAAATAAATGTCCAAACTTATTCAATAACCTACAGGTAATTTTTTAAAAAATATCCCTTTGTCCACACCCTCTTTTTCTGTTGCACTAAGCTGGTGTTAAGTGATGAAACATCCCTCTTCTTACGATAATAATACATTGTACATTATTACACGAGAGAAAACTTCAAAGAATGTTTAAAGCAGACAGGGACCAAATTGAAAAAAAGGGCTGGGGGGGGGGAGGGGGGGACTTCAGAGCTTGCTTTCCATCAAGAAACAACGACAATGTTCCCTAGAGACTTACCCCGATTCTAGAGAATCGTTCCGAGATATATAAGAACATCTTACTACCGCCTTTTCTTGCGTCAAAGTGACGTCGGAGGCGTGGCATCTCCGGAGAATGGATTCGGACTTGTGCTGAGCAAACCGAAGGCTTTTGTGGTAGTCGCTGCACCTTTCCGATACATCAGGCGAATGAATGCGATCGGCTGGGGGGGGGGGAGGGCGAAGTGTGACACACTTGAACGTTCAACAAAGGCGGAGAGGAGAGCTCCCTCGCCTACTCCATCTTCCCGCACCAATTCGAATACTTTTTTCCGCATGTGGCAAACAGAAGTAGGTGTCTTTTTAAATTGAACATTTCGAGATTTACCTATAACACTGACCTGGTCGTAGTCCCAGTAGTCTCTGGGCGGCGCCTCCACGATCTCCCCTCCCAGCTCGGCCAGGAGGCGGCGGTCGTTGGAGTTGCGCGCGCCCCACAGACCGGCCATCAGGTAGCCTGAAAGGAAAGTCAATTAAAATCTGGATTTTTATGCAAGGTCTTTTCCCGCGTGTGAGAAATCGAGACGTGTAAAAAGACGCGAAAAAAATGTAATCGATAAGGGAACCACGGCGGCGGAGGCGTGAATTCTTAATGAAAGATCCCTATCCTTTTCTGTCTGCGGGCTGGTGGGAAGAAAAGGAAGTCCGTACAGTAGAAAAGACACTTTTTTCGCAGCACAGCGCCTTCTTTCCCATCAAGATGATTTTTTTCCTCCCCTTGTTCCATAGCGCAGGATTTTCCCACAAAGGAAGAAGGCAGCTAGGTCGAAATATAAATTTACGACTGAGGAAAAACACCGGATCTGCATGGGAAATGCAGGAAGGGAACGGAATGGGGCAAGGACATTTTGGCACGAATGAAAATCGTCTTCTTTTTCTACCTTTTTTTTCCTCCGGTGGAAAGAGGGAAAATTACCATTGCTCAACTTCCCCCTTCCCCTCTGCAATTTTTTCTTCCTTTTCCCCGGACGTTGACTTTCCCATAAATCACGCGCAGTTATTTATCAGGAGGGGACCATGCAGCACGCGTATTTAAAAAAAATCTGCGGCTGCCACGCTCTCTCTCCCACCGAGTGTTTTGAAATCTGGCTGAAAAGGGGCATGCAAAAATGTTTTTTTTTTGGAAATTGACTGCATGGATCCACTCGTACCCTCATGTCCTTTTTTGCTTGAATGCCAATTTTCCAAATGCCCTGAATACAAAATATAGGCAGGGGGAGAATCGAGAAAGAAGTGAGATGTAGAAGTACGTAAATCACGGAATTCCTGTAAGAAAATCAGGGAGAACCGCAGTTGTGGGCCCTTCAATTCCACGGAAGGAGGAGGAAAGAAGCCTTACATTACAAGAAATCAATATCGTAACTCAGGGACGTCGGAAATGTGTCAGGAGAAAAAAAGACAGACGGATTTGCACCCTTAATCTGGTGACAGTGACGACTTTTAAATAGGATATGTCGAATCGAATATTCTTTTTACCGTTATGCGATGGGTGGTCCCGCATGATGTGGAACGTCCTGTTGGACCTGAGCCACTCGCCAACGGCCGCGACCTGAAAATGTAGAGAAGCGGACGTGCGTCTGTCACGTCATTTAGCGCAAAAGGGCGGCGGACGTGCAGTACTGATTTCCCGAATCACACGGTCGATTAGTCAGGAAACGGGTGCACGGAAAATTAGTTTAGCTGACTCTTTACCTCTCGGTCCAGGATGGCGGAATCCAGGTCCCGCGAGATGAAGACGTCCACCAGCGGGTCAAGCATCGTTGCAAAGCGCCAAGTGCGGCCTGCGACGAAAAAATATCGCGTTGCAAATACAAATCGTTTTCCCATACGCACATCTTGTTAATCGAAGCGCATATTCGAAAGAATCGATGGGAATGCATGAATTGTGCGGCGGGAAAATTTATCCGTGACCTGTCGCCGGACGGGAA
>JAAUXV010088000.1_pt1 | contig 14179 bp, 10 predicted proteins | sample 7278181 | NCBI WGS metagenome assembly JAAUXV01 (sample SAMN14350114, study PRJNA611818) | marine sediment metagenome | isolation source: surface marine sediment (2.1m) | place: French Polynesia: Moorea | collected 2018-08
CCACCAGCACAAAGAATCTCAAGGAGGAGGAGGCCAGAAGGTGAGTGGCCTTTGTCTCGACGTTGAGGGGGAGCTCGTTCATCATGAGTTGTTCACACTTTTCATCCGGCCCAAGGTCCACGCCCAGCGTAAGTTTGCCCGGGGCCAGAGCGGGCCATCCTCCGCCTCTTCCAGCCCGGTCAAGGTCCCCAGCAGGGTGACGCCTGGCGCGGGGGGGAGGGGCTCCTCCTCGTCCTCCACCGCCTCCGGGCCCACCGGGGGGAACGGCGCCGCGCTCTCCTCCGGGGCCGCAGGGAACCTCCGCACCGGGGAGAGGCCAAAGACGGAGGATTTTCTCACCTTTCTCTGCCTTAGAGGTAACGCCGGCTTTAGTATTTCCTTGGCACCTTGTTCAATTTCTTTTATGCTGTTTGCAGGCACTCCCCTTTGTCCTCCCGAACTGGACTTCTTCAACAAGGCCTCCTTGGAGAACCTTCCCAACGACTCCAGCGAGGAGGAGTCTAGCGAGCACAACAACGGCGACGGCGGCGGAGGCATGGCCGCCAGGAAGACCGTCATTCGGAGGATAGAGAGCAAGAAGGACTCCGGCAAGAAGAAGACCGCCGCCCAGCAAACGGGGAAAAAGTTGCCCGCCTCCGTGCAGGCTTTGAAAAAGAAGTACACGGAGCAGCGGCTGGCCAAGAAGGTGGTCTCCAAGACCATCCCCTCTTCCCGGCGGACCAGGTCCCAGACTGAGGACGGCCAGCTGTCTCCCCCCGCCGTCGGGGCCAGGAAGGGCAAGGGCGGAAGCGTCTCAACAAGACGTGGAGCGGGCAACAACGGCGTGGCCGAGAAGAAGAAGGGCGACCGCGCCGCTTCTCCCACCAAGTCTCGAGTGGAGTTGTCCGCCGCCGCGCGGAAGCCGTCAGCCGCCGCCCTGGCCGCCAAGCGCAAGACGCGCATGGCCACCCTGACCGCCGCCTCCAGCCGCGTATCCCGAATGCTGACCCGCCTGACGCCGCGCGGAACCACAAACGCCGCCTTCGTCCGCAGCACCAAGAAGATCTCCCTGGCCGGGCGGTCGCTGCGCGGCAGGGACATCTCAGTCAGCTCGGACGAGGAGGAGGACGAGGAGACGGAGGAGGAGATGAGGAAGAAGAAGACACCGCCAAAGAGGAGGCTCAAGAGCAGGCAGAGCTTTGGAGGGGCCTCAAAGAAGGGAGGCGACGCCGAGTCAGAGTCTGACGCAGATGAGGAGACCTCTTCCAGGGACTCTAGCCGCAAGAGGACTGATCTGAAGAAGAAGCTCCACTCCCACTCCTCCTTGGTCAAGAAGCGCGAGGGCAGGTCGGCCAGCCGGGACAGCAGCGACTCCAGCCACCACCAGCAACAGCGGAGAAAGTCCCGCCACCTCCATCCCGAGGATGGAGGGGCGTCGTCGTCCAAGGAGTCCACCCCGGTGAGGAAGGTGCTCAGGAGGGAGGCGGAGCTAAAGCGGCTGAGGGAGTCCTCGGGGGGGCACACCTCGGAGTCGGAGAGGAGGAAGTCCAAGAAGGAGAAGTCCAAGCAGAGTCTCAAAGAGCTGCAGGACATGTTGCTGTTGGAGGCCAAGAAGAAGATATCAGATCCGGAGGTGGACGGGAAGCAGGTGGCGGGAGACTCCGACACCGGAGACTCTGGAGAAAGAATAACAATCTCGCAAAAGACTGGCTACATCCAGGTAATAATGATACAAGTCTTTGACGTTTGAATGTCGGGATTTTTGCTGGTGTTTTTCTTTGTTGTTGAATAGTACCTGAGAATATTACCTGTTGAATTTCTCTTTTAGGTGAAGCCTCGCAAGTCCACTGACCAGTCCCCTGACGACGAGGTGACCATCATCTCCGCCGCCAACCCAGCCGTCTTGGGACCGAGCGGCCGCAGACTCAGCAAGGGCAGCGAGAGGACTCCGACGCCCCCGCGCAAGATCCTCCCCAAGCCTGCGGAGCCCTCTTCCACGTCTTCCTCGTCTTCCAGCAATCCCGCCGCTCCCCGCAGCCACCTCCCGGTGGGGGTGATCGGGGCCGCCGCCGTCTCGTCGGTCGCCGCCAGGGGAGTCCCCGTCAAACCCACCAGCAACGGCGGGGCAGCCCAGCAGGTCCCGCTCAACCAGCCCCTCGTCATCAACACCGGTTTCCCCGCCTCTGCCGTACCGAAGCAGCAGATAATTGCGATGCCGCTACAGGTGACGACAAATCCGTCGGCGGGCAACAATTGTCCCTCTGGAAACAAGTCAGCATCTCAGCAGCAAGGAGAACAGCCCTCGAAGGGAGGATCGGCGGCGAAGAGACCGAACGTTGCAGTAACTCAACCTTTGCAAACGGGCAGCAACAACTCCAAGGCCTCCAAGGCTGGCAATCCCGGCTCACATTCCACAGCTGCCTCGGGCTCTTCCAACCCCCAACAATTGGTTTCTCCAGGACCTCCCATGCTATCACCTCAAGAGGCCGACAAAGCGGAAAACGCCAAAAAGCAGAGCAACAACCCCAACACGAAAGCAGCCGCAGAGGGCAACGGCGCCAAGAATCCCTCTTCCGAATCTGGAAAAAAGTCGGGCAACCCGTCTCACCAACCAAAGTTACCGGACCTTCAGGCCCAACAGCAGCAAGTCCTTCAGCAACAGCAGATGCAGCACAACATGCAGCAACAGCAGCAGATGCAGCAGAGCATGAACCCCGCCATGTACCCCCAGGTCGTGCAAGGGAACCCTGCCATGCAACAGCAGCAGCAGCAATACTCTGCGCGTCCCCCTATGATGCAGGCTCCCCAGCACTTTGTACAGCCTTACCCCTCCGCAGTGCCAATGCAACAGTATCCCCAGCAGGGAGCTTATGGCTACCCGAACCAGCAGGGGTTTTATCCTCAGCAGATGCAGCCCATGATGGGCCAGATGCAGCAGCCTTTCTCTCAAATTCCACCAGGATATGCGCCTCTTGGCGGCCAGCAGCACCCGCAGCAGCATTCTCAACAGCAGCCGCAGCATGCCATGCAGCAGCCACAACAGGCCCAGCAGCAGCAGCAGCAACAGCATGTTAAAAATGTTGCTGCGTCGTCTATGTCCCAAGGTTCCAACAGCTCAAGCGCGCAAACACCCGTCAGCAAATCTCAGGCGAAACAAGAGGCCAAGCAGAAATCGATCTTTTCCAAAGCAACGACGTCATCGACCCTCCAAAGAAGCGAATCAAAGTCTGAATCTTCCTCGTCATTTAGAGTGGAAAATGAGGCGAGCCCCTACGCATTCGAGGAGGCTTCGGAACAGCAGCCCAAGGTGCCATACAGAAAACCCACAGCCTCCACTTCGAATCCCAAGGCAAGCTCTTCCAAAGAATCCTCAAAGAGACAGCAGCACCCCCAACAGGGGTCAGGGAGGAAATCCTCAACAGCCCCCATCGCGTCGACGTCTGGCGCTGCCACCGTCCAATGCAACCTGGAGAACGCCAAGGAGATGGGGAGCTCCATTCCTATCCCCAAGGAGCTCGCCAACCAGCTGGCTGCCCAAGCCAAGAAGGAGGGAACGAGCGGGAACAGCGAAATGACCTACTTCATCCCTCTACAGAGCAGCAGCGGCCAGTCCTTTGGAGTTGCCGTCAAGCTAGGGACCGAGGGACCGGACGGGCCAAACCAGAAGGTGATCATGAAGGCCAAACTGGTGACCCAGCCCAGCGGGAAGCCAGTCGGGGCAAGGGTCATCGGAGCCAAGGAGTCCACTTCCGCCAAAGAGTCCTCTTCAACTCCCGGCCCTAGTGGAACAAAGGCAAAGACGTCCCCGAAGTCCACTAGCGCATCGGGAAAGAAGTTTGCTAGGATGCCCATGGCCAGCCCGGCTTCTCCCAAGAGGGCTGTGGACAGCAGCGACAGCGACGACAGCAGCAGGCCCAGCACCAGCACCGGCCGCATGGGCTCTCCGGACTCCTTCCGATCCAAGAAGTCAAAGTATCAGCGGAGAGATTCCGAGCAGCAGTCTTCAACCGAGCAGCGCCGCGACGAGTCCGAGTGCTGCCTCGGCAACGTGGAGACCATGGAGAAGTTCCCCAAGCTCGGTCACCACGCGCACCTGGTCGACGCCCCCGTCTACACGCCCACAGAGAAGGAATTCAAGGACCCCATGAAGTTCATCCAGAGCATCCGGAAGGAGGCCGAACAGTTCGGCGTGTGCCGCGTCGTCCCGCCCAGCTCCTTCAAGCCCGAGTGCAACGTGGACGACGACATGCGCTTCACCGCATACAACCAGATGGTGCACAAGATGATGAACCGTTGGGGCCCCAACGCCAAGGAGATGGCGGCCATCAGGAAGTACCTGGAGACGCAGAACGTGGTCATCAAGACGCACCCTTTGGTCGGAGGGGTGGAGATCGATCTGCCGGCTCTCTACCACGCAGTGCAGAGCTTCGGAGGCCTGACCGAAGTCATCCAGAGGAAACGCTGGGGCAAGATCGCAGACTACCTGCGCATCCCCAAGGGCACCCAGGACAGGGGCAACAAGCTGGACGACATCTATTGCAAGTACCTGCTTCCGTACGACACGCTCAGCTCGGTGGAGCGCGAGGAGCTGCTGCGGCTGGTGGAGGAAGAGTTCGAGGAGACCTACAAGCGAAAGCTGGAGCGGTCTCGCAGCGGAGAGGACGACGAGGACGCGGAGGAGGAGAGCGAGGAGGAGGACGAGGACATGGAGTGCGTCGTCAAGGGAAAAAGCACCTCGCTCTCGCAGTTCTTCCGGGTGGCGCGCAACCTCATGGCCATGATGTTCAAGCAGTCCGACCCTGAGCCGCGCGAGGTGGAGGAGGAGTACTGGCGCCTCGTGTTGGAGCGAGATGCCCACGTCCAGGTCCAGCAGGGCTCCATAGACACGGGAGACGAGGGATTTGGGTTTCCCACTACCCGAGCCTCCTCTTGCGGCAGACACGCCTGGAACCTTAAAATCCTGTCCAACAACCCTCGCTCCCTCCTTCGTTGCATGGGTCCGGTCATGGGAGTGACGGTGCCCACGATCAACGTGGGGATGGTCTTCACCGGCGGCTGCTGGTACCGAGACCCGCACGGTCTGCCCTGGGTGGAGTACCACCACACCGGGTCGCCCAAGGTCTGGTACGGAGTCCCTGACTCGCACAGCATCGCGTTCTACACGGCCATGAAGCAGCTCGTGCCCACCTTCTGCAGAAACAAGAAGATCTGGCTGCCCGCCGACACTGCCATGGTAAGGAACATTGCTGGTATCATTCATTGGCATGTTTCAAAGCCACAACCTCGCCACTTGTATACTTGAGAGTTGAAATACCTGTTGACTATGCAGTAATAGGTGTCTTACTTCCAGGATGACTTGATAGTTCGATTTATCCTATCCCCTTTTAATTTTCTCGTGAATTATTCTTTGTCCCTCAGGTCCCTCCCAACCTGCTAGTCAAGTACGGCGTGTCCGTGTGCCGCGCCGTTCAGCACCCGGGCGAGTTCCTGGTCGTCTTCCCCAAGACCTTCACCTCGTACATCTGCTCCGGCTACAGCGTCTCCGAGAGCGTCTACTTCGCGCCGCGCGACTACCTGGACCTGGCCGAGGACGAGTTCAGGGCCATCCGAGAGAGCTGCGAGCCCATGATGTTCCCGCTCCCTCGCCTGCTCCTGGCGATCGCCCAGGACGAAGTCACCACCAGGGCCACGCTCAGGCGAGTCAGGCCGTTCCTCGAGAGGATGCGGGACAACGAGTACGTCAAGCGGACCATGCTGTCGGACCTGGGCGTCAAGGGCTCGGAGCGGATCGTGCTCAGGACAAAGAAGCAGGACCAGGAGGACGAATACGAGTGCGAGATATGCAGCGAGAACCTATACGTTTCCTACGTGAGTACAAAAGCATACGTTTTCCGTCAAATCAGAAAAATGATGCTTGTTCATTTTATCGCTTCAGATGTGCGACGTCAAGGAGGACACCTACTACTGCATGCAGCACGCCATCGAGTACCTGCAGGAGAAGAAGATCGCCCAGCGTAAGCACTGCAAGCTCCTGTACACGCACAGCAAGGAGGAAATCTCCGCCGTCATCAAGGCCGTCAACCGCCGCCTCAACGCCTCAGACGAGTCCTCCTCCGAGGACGAAGACGAGGACGGAGGCCCTACCGTCAAGCGGGCCTACAACGTCCGCCGCAGCGCCAACGCCGAGCAGGCAATGTCCTCCGAGAGCGTCCTGGCCGCCTCCGTCGCCGCAGCAGTTTCCGCCTCTGGCTCAGGGAAGGGCAAGTGCGGCGCCGGCAAGAGGAAGATCAGTGCCACCGGGAGCACTGCCAGCAGCAAGGGAGGAGGAGGAGGCTCCGTGGAGTCTGACGAGGACGAGGTCACCTTCAACGTGGGCAAGAGCGCAAAGATCAGGAGGAAGGAGCAAGAGGAGAAGTTCATGAAGAAGGTATCGAAGCCGATCGCCTCCTCCAGGAAGGGGAGGGACGGCGACGACGACACCCCGCCGCCCTCCACCTCGGGATGGGTCAAAAAGGTGGCGGCCAAGAAGGGCGGGAGTCCCTCCTCCTCCTCCGAAGCGTCGACGTCTGCTTCGGCCGGCGGCAAAAGAAAGAGCTCCTCCGGGGCAGCCTCCAAGCAGGAGAAGGAGGCGGCGGCGGCCAAAAAGGCAAAGGAGAAGAAGGAGAAGGAGAAGGCGGCGGCCAAGAAGCAGAAGCAGAAGAAGGAGGCGGAGAAGAAGGAGGCGGCAGCAGCGGCAGCCTCTTCCTCGTCTTCCACAACAGCGAAGCGGAGGAAGACCAAGGCTCGAAAGGCTGCTCAGGACAAGCACGGGAACCTGACGGTGGAGATCCTGGACATGCTGCTGTCGGCGTCGGAGGAGGAGAGCGGAGACAGCGGAGACAGCGACGACGGATCAGACGAGTCCTGGAAGTAGATCGGAGGAGGAGAAATTATGAAAACAGAGAATTATATCAGTATTCACGGAGTATGCACGATAGAAACATACGAATCTTCCCATTCCCTTACCTACAATCTAACATAACCAAAATGTGTCTCCCTCAACCCCATCCATGCAGTAGATATTTTTTAGCCATACGAACAACCCTTATTCCCCCGCCCTGCCAATTATCATACCACCTATACGCATATACGAGTATTTACGTGCGCATCAATTGTATGACTTTAAAAGGAAAAGTCGTTTGAAATGAAATTAAACTCATATTCACATAGTGCATTCCAGCGTGTATATCTCAACTGCACGGTTTTTTGTCCTTCTTCGTTTTTTTTCATATGAAAATATGCTGGTTCAATTCTCCCAAGCTTTGGGTAGGCATAGGAAAACACCTAGCGAATTTTCCTCAAATCTTTTTTCTGGCAGCATCGTGATAAAATTTATTATCCCTCTCGAGATCGCACAAAGTTTAATACGCGTTTCTCATTGGCATCCAAGTTTCCTCTTTCGGGGCTCTGGGTGGAAGCATCTCATCACGCTACGCAGATGTACCAGGCAGCACCTGTATTTGGTACTACCATACGTACTTGTGTAAAAAAATACTGCGCATAAAAACACGTTTTTCCCAATTCCGCTTGGCAACATCCATATTGTAGGAGTGAATGATAGGTATGTACGTAGTACGTAAGTGGCGCTGGTGGGAATTCCCCAGGTTCTCCTTTTCCTTCCTCTCTCCAAACCTTCTTTTATTTCCCCCCTCTTCTCCTTGTTTGGAACCTTCCCGTACTTTTGGTGAGATGCAGAGAGGCCTATAACCAGACAGCGCATTAATCCCATGTAGGAGCAGGATTATTTCTCTTTTACGATTTTTTTTCTCCGAACAAAAAAACTTGGGAGGAAAAAGGAGTGGGAAAGGGAACGATGTTGATGCCTCAGCACTCTAATCTAATAGTGGGCAATCATCGGGAGGGGGGAGAAAGGAGGAAGGAGAGCGTATACGGCATAAGAGGTCCCCTCTCCTCTCCACCTCCTTCCACCTTTGCAGCAGTTTGTGCATGAACCTAAGCCGCGCTTTGCTAACCTGGCAGTGAAAGGGGATCTTGCGCTTTTTTTATTTTATTCAGGCCAACCCTCCTCTTCCCCTCATGCCTCTTGCCGGCGGCGACCGGCCCGGGGGATGGAGGGTGGCAGTGCCAGCGCCTCCGAAACCATCATGGCACCAGCCAAGTCTCTCCCCTCTTCTTCCTCCCCTTTCTCCTTTTTCTTGGGGTGCCACCAAGGAGGAAGAGGAGGGGGGGGGGGAAGGGGAGGGAGAATCCCCCACTCGTCTCCGGAGGAAGGATGACAGCGAGGAGGAGGAGGGAAAGATGGTACGGACCAGCACCGTCTCCAAGAAGAAGACCAAAAAAATCCCCCGCTGCTGCTGTGTGTACTCGCCCCCATCCCTTCCTTCTCCAATTCCACGCTCCCCCTCCTCCTTTCTCCCTCCAGCGTATACCTGTTCGATTCTACCTGGCTGCTGTATCCAACCCAGTCGGAGCCGGCGAAAAAAAGGTGCGCTGCTGGATGGATGGACCGAGTGGAATAGGTTTGCGCAGCGCCTCCGTCCCAGCAGAATGCACTCGCTCCCTTTTCCCCCCTTTTCTTTCGCTTTTTAGTGAACGTGTGGCGGCGGCGGCGGCGGCGGCGGCGGCGGCCCCCTTTCGTCCGACCGAGACCGACCGTCCGTCCCACCACCGTCGGTCCGTCTGTGTTCGGGCGGGCGGGCGTGGAGTTTTCCCCAGCGCCGGAGGAGGAGGAGGAGGGAAGAAAAGGAGAGTTCTTCCAGCACCACCAGTCCCTCGCTCCCGATCGCAGTGGCGGCGCCGGCCAGTGTGCTGTGGAGGTGGAACGACGACAAGAAAGAAGGAAGAAAAGAAAAGAGGTGCTCCTCCACACACTACTACTGTATACTGTCGAGTGGAAAGAAAGATTTCACGCTGGAGACAAGGAGCGAGTGAGGAAGAAGAAATAAGTGTTTGCACACAAAACGGAGCCCTACAACTTTTATTTGAGGCTGTGTACGAGTTTTTTTTAAATAAAGCATTTCCCGTCGTCGGCGGAAGAGGGGGAAAGTGGAAACGAAGCGGCGGTGATGTGGGAGACGATAACTCTCGGCGCCTGAGCAACTGTGCAGAAAAAGGAGGCTGCGAGGAAGGGGGTGGCGATTGCCGCCGCCATGGCAGCCGCGGCCTCACGCAGGAAGCGCGCGGCAGCCGCGGCAGCCGCGACGGCCGCGGCCGTTTTGTACATCCTGGCATTCGCCGCAGAGAAAGCATCGGCGCAGGAATCAGAATCAGGTGGGAATGATTAACGAAGGAACATAAATACAAATTATTGTTTGCTCTTTTTTTCTCTCGACTGGCGTCATCCGCGGGGGCTTTGCAGCAGCGAAACTTTTTCCTTGATCGAACGCCGGTTATCGCCGTTCGAAGGAGGAGGGAATGTCATTTGTCGTTTCGCCTTTGGTTTTCTCCTTATTTTCCTCTGGCGCCGCAAAGCAAGGACGGCGGCGGCCAAGGAGGAGAGGATTCCCTTGTCTTCTCGCCTCGTTGTCCACTTTAATTTCTCTTTCCTTGCTTCCCACATGCACGACTTCGCCATGTCTGTTGCTGCTATCAGACATCAAAGCCAAATAGCAAAGCAGCAGTGAGAGCCACACTAGGATCAATATCCGCAATAGTCTCCTTCTCCTCCTCCTCCCAGCAAACTTTTACAACCCACCGCGGCCGATTTCACGATGACTCTTAGTCCTACTCGATTTTTTTGCGAATCGATTTTACCAACCGCACACACAACACAAGAGTGTGGAGAGAAGGGAGAAAGCCCATTTCATGCTCTGTTTTCCCTCTGAAATTAATTTCGGATTGTGTTTCTTCCTTTTTTCAGAGACGATCTGCGTGACGGACAGCGGCGCTTCGGCCAACAAGCCCTGCATCTTCCCCTTCAAGTTCAACGGCGCCACCCACTTCGAGTGCACGTGGGACCAGGCCCACCTGACGGAGCACAAGGCCTGGTGCTCCACGCTGGTGGACGCCACCGGGCACCACGTGGGCGGACAGGGCAAGTGGGGAAACTGCGGGCCCGGGTGCCCCATCCCGCCGGACGACAGGGGAAAGCAGAAGCCGCCCCCGCCTCCGGAGGCCGCATCGACGCCAAAGCCGGGGGACAAGGGTAAGGGATTCGACGACGACTTGAAAAATATTTCCTTTTGCTGCGCGTTGTCAATCCCTTTATACTCGTGCCTCGACTTTGAACATTTTTCCATACTACTACTTTGTCGAGCCGAATACGTAAGGTTGGTGAATTTAATGCATATTTTTTTGAGAAGGTTCTTCCACTTGGCAACCCGCTCGCTTCCATTTGATTTTTATTGCTGCTAGAGAGGAGGAGGATATAAAGTGCTGGTTGCATAAGGCCGGCGGAGGAACGAAAAGGGGGAAGGCCCTGTCGGAGCGACAGGTGGTTTGTCATAAATTTGACAACGGCTGGTTGCAAAAAAGGGAAGGTGGTGGTCGTCCGTGGGAAGTGGTGCCAATCCGCGGCAATGTGTGCAACTCCTGCTGCAACGAACACAACGGACAGGAGGAGGAGGAGGAGGTGCTTTGATGGGAGCCCAAAAAGGGGAAGGAGGAAGGGGAAGAAGAAGATTAAATAAAAAAGGACCGGCTGCTCAAGCGGGCCTTTGCAAATGAGAAACAGGTTTTTTCGAAACAAACTCCTTCCACAGAAGGAGTGGACCGCCTGGCCAGTTTGTCTGTCACGGTACCGAGCGGTGCCATTGTGGATGTCGCCGAAGCAGCCATTCGATCTACTCCTCCTCTTACGAAAGGGAGGGGAAGAATGGACATGGTCCGAACGGGGGTTCCCGGTCTCCTCCCCACGCCCCGCGGCGGAGGGTTTTTTTTTTCGCTGGCTTTAGGGATCCGCAGACCGATAGGTTTTTTGTGCCCATGCCGATGCCGGCCGGTATGCTTGCTGCTACACTGTCGATGCCGCCGCTGTTGCTGTTGTTTCCTGTTTGAGAATCGCGACTCCATGCATGCGCTCTTCCGTGAATGGTACCGATCGAAACGACGATCGCACAAAAGAGGTTCGCAACTGCGCAAAAAGAGACAAACGGGGGGTCGTAAATTTCGATTGTCACTTGCACAAAAGTTAGATTCACGTACACTACGGTACATCAGGACCTTATGAACATTCATGCCCAATGAATTTACGGATGGAAAATATTGGAAAATCCCCCCGAATTTTCAGCCACGAAGAAGGGCAGCACCAAGCCCCAGAAGGGGACCCCGCGCCCGCCTCCGCCGCCCATCAAGAAGTGCCCCGACCCGTCCGTGGCCGTGACGCCGCCGCCAGAGTGCTCCTGCTTCGAGGACGACACCGCCTACTTCGGCAACAACCACCTGATAGGGCACGAGAACATGAAGAAGTCCGCGCGGGAGTGCCAGCTCAGCTGCGAGGAGACGGAGGAGTGCAACTACTGGACCTGGGGCAAGGGGAGGCCGGAGGGGCCGTGCTACCTGAAGACCAAGAGGGAGAACGTGAGGGGAAACCTCACCAGCTACGTCTCGGGTTCGAAGAAGTGCAAGGAGTCTCTCCCCGGGCCGGACGGGACCAAGGAGGACGACGGGCAGACTGCCGGAGGGAGAGGTTCGTCCGCTTCTCTTTTCCCGAATAGTTGTTGGCCGGTGGAGCGGATCACATCTCTTTCTCTTCCCCCCCTCCTTCCGGTTTCGGGAATGAAGGGTTTTTGTTCGGGTTTTTTAAAAATGCGTAGCTTACTTAAATGCATATTACATCGGGAGGGCAACTAACATTTCCGGCGTATTGTATCATAGTAGAGGTCTTGTCTTCTCTTCCAAAGAATCGCGTGGCTTTTGGCGGTCGGATGACATATGCAGGCATACACAGAGAAGACAATCGCAACATTGCAAAGTGCTGACGACTGCGATTCCAGAGAAAAATGTGGTGCAGTTTTCCCCCCCTGCCTCGGCGGCGGTTTTTTCAGCGCTTCTTACCAAAGCACACGATATTCACACGGTCCAGAAGAAAGGAATCTCTCACATACACACACGTTCACGATCTCGTTCAAATCGTCCGTGCCTCCCAAAAAGGCAGTACGTACGTACAGTAGTATCCTAGCGGTTCCAGGGAATAACGTTCCTATTTTTTACCATTCATTTTTTCCCACTCACACGAGGCCAATAATACCCTCGGTCGACGGAGAAAAGGTTCATAGCTGCTGCTTATTTGAATCGAGGGATGCTCGGATCGGATTAACAAAAGGACATTCAAAGTATCGCTACTGTATTGATATGGGGAACGGTATAAAATTCGAATATAGCGTAGTAGCTTCATCAAGTTTGACGAGATGACCCCCGTTTAGAAATGTAAATATTATTTTTTTGTTCTTCTTTTTCCAGGGAAAGAGAAGTGCACGTCCGAGCAGTTTCCCTGCGGCGAGGGCGGCAAGTGCATCCCGCTGCGGTGGAAGTGCGACTACCACAAGGACTGCGACGGCGGGGAGGACGAGTACGGATGCCGTGAGTATCGAGGCTTTTTAAAAAACGAAAAGAAACCATTGTTTTTTCACCCTTCGCACATGTCGGCCTCCTCTCTGCTCCCCCTGTCTCTTTAATCTCTACCTTCTCCTTCCTCCCACCATGCACCAGTATACCGCTGCTCTTGTCTTACTTTTCCTCCCCCCTTCCAACCAAGGTCGGCGTCTGCTCCACTTTTTTTCTAGGACGCCCCTGGAATTCTGAAAAAGAAAAAGAGCGTAAAAAGTGGGCAATTGAAACATTTCTCTTTCATTTTCAGCCGCCCCCGACTGCGACTCTGGCGAGTTCCCCTGCAGCGACTACAAGTTCAACCACACGAGCTGCATCCTGCCCCACTACCAGTGCGACAAGGAGAAGGACTGTCACGACGGGTCGGACGAAAAGAACTGCAGTGAGTGGAGAGAAATTGAAACATGAATGTTCGTTTTTTTGCTGAAAGTGGGGAAAACATTTTTGCCACTCTTTTCTTTGTCCTCCCATGCCTCCCAGCCGAGCTACCCACATAGTAGACACATATGGGCAATATCAGTTTCCTCCTCTCTTCCTCCTGCGTCGCAATTTTAAAGTGTCGGAATGTTTTCCCCCCCTCCAGTCTCGACTCCCGACCGACCGCTCGGCCGTTCGCTCGTGCTGCGATTATTTCCCTTCCAACTACCTTTTTTCGCCCCGTGCACGGCATATGAAGTTTCATTTTTTTCCTCCCCCGTCATCGTGGCCCCATTTTCGCCCAGTCCCCGCCTCTCTCTCCCCCTCTTCCTCCCTCAGGCGACGGCGGTGCGACAGTCGACGGGGAAAGGGGGGCGAAGTTTTATTCCCGTTTTTATACGCGACCTGTGTAGGGTGACAACATGTTGTGGGGACACTGAGAGAGCAAGCCGGGCAGTTTTATGTGGCGTGGGTTGTACGACTTGTTCTTTGCGCCAGGAAATGCCCAACTCTGTATTTGCATCTTGTTGGACTTCCTAATGCAAATATGTACTAGCACTAAGAAACCTCAAAATTTGAATATCGCCTCATTTTTTAGCTAATTCTGGAAGACAAGATCGAGGCCCTCCTTTCTGTGTGTGGCAATGACTGGGTGCGGAGAGTGAAGGATATTTTTACGGCTCAGTCTCGCATTTGCACGGGTCGTAAACTTTCTCCCTTTCTCCCTCCCCTCGCTTTTATTTCCCCTTCTCCCCTTCTCGTACGTAATTTTCATCCTCCCCCCAAAGATGCGGCTGCGTGCTCTTTCACTTATGGGTAGGGATGGAAGGGACTTTGCAGGGGCAAAAAAACCCAATGAGATGCACCACCACCGCCTGCATGTGAACGAAAGGCCGCCGCCGCCGCTTGGGTCGTGCCTAAAAACTAAGTGTGTGCATGCAGCAGCGGTGACCTTTCTTGAAAAGTTTGAGAAATTATCTTCTATTTCCTCCCCCCCTCAAATCTTTTGGACGGTTGGTGATGTGAACGAGCGGAGGGGAGAGAGATCTCTTTCCCCCTCCTGTTTCTTTTTCCGTGCCCGCACGCTACCCCTGGGCGACCCACCCTCAAAGCCCCACCCTCGTTCTCTTGTGAGGTAGCATCGTTATTTGAAGAAAACTTTCATGAAAATATATTTGGGGAACATGGGTGTATAATATCATGGACATCATATGCAACAAGTCGGTAAATCACGTAG
>JAAUXV010083316.1_pt1 | contig 14162 bp, 24 predicted proteins | sample 7278181 | NCBI WGS metagenome assembly JAAUXV01 (sample SAMN14350114, study PRJNA611818) | marine sediment metagenome | isolation source: surface marine sediment (2.1m) | place: French Polynesia: Moorea | collected 2018-08
ATGCGTAGTGGCGGTTGCGGGATGGGGGGAGAGGAAGAAGGGGATTCCGTCTTCATCCCCACCTCCTCTTTCCTCATCACAAACCCCCTCTTTCCCCCCTCCCCCGCTCATATTCTCCGCCGAAGGATAAAAGGACAATCGAAGTGATTTCAGCACTCCGGCGCCGGAGAAGGGACGAGGGGAAATCCCTCCGCTGTCTTCTTTCAACCTTCGAGAATGAGGTGCCGGGCCGCGGTGGCCTTGAAATCCCCCCTTCCTCCTCCTCCTCTCAAAGTAAGAAAAGCAGCGGCTGAGGAAGAGCACTTTACTATACAGTATCCCCTCCCTCCGCCCCTGCCCGTGCCTCCTCTCGTTTCCCATCGGAAGGAAAATGAACAACGGCACAAGGAGAAGGGGAAGAAACCTTTCTCTCCTTCCTCCCTCCCTCTCAGTTCGAGAAATTGCCGACAGCCACGACATTCCTTCCCTCTTTCCTATCAGCAGGCGCCGCCGTTTGCGCGGAAAAAAAGGCGATGGGACGGATGAATGATTTCCGCCAAATCCCGAATTTGCAGTGACGACACCGAGAGAGTCCTCGGCTAAGCCCCTTCTTCCCCCTTTTTTGCCATCTCTACCAAGAAACCCCAAGACTTGGGCCCAGAGATGGGGGGGACCTAATCCCTTTCACTCCCCCCCCCCTCCAAACGAGAAGAGGGAGGGGGAATGAAGAAGAGAGAAGCCGAAAGGCAAACCTCCTCTTCATTCCCCTCCATTTGGCGGAGAAGGCAATTTTGAGAAGGGATTCTCTTCTGCGGGAGGGAGGGAAGGGGAATTCCATTTCGTCTTCGTCTCCCTCCCTCCCCCGGGCCATGGCCAGAGCCACTCTCAGGAGCACGAAAGGCCCAAACCGAGAGAAGCGCCGCTCTGTTCGCCTCACTTTAGATAAGAATCCGCTTCGTCTCCCTCCGCTTCGCCAACAAGACATAGTCACAGGGTCGCCTACTTGAACTTTTTCTTTGATTTCGAAATGCTTGCCTTTTTCCCAGGTCCCCATTACAATTCCTCTCTCCGTTCCAAAACAACGCAGATTCTTTTTTTTAGGGAGATCTCTCCCCCTAGGCCGATCCATGCTGTTTTGCTCATTTCCTCCCAAAGGTCGGTCCATCCACCGCTGCGGACGGCAGATGGAAGCAGAAGTCCATTTTCGCCTTCCTTCTTCGGGGCTCTGTCTCTCTTTCCTAGCTTGTAGCTCTAAAAAAACTCCCACCGCCAAAGGACGGGGAGAATAACGGGAGGTCACGCGAGCGAGATGGTTGTTGAGGTCACCGCCTTATTCCAAGAGAAAAATAGATAACTCCTGTGGGACGCTACACTGGAATACCGTCGCAACAACTCTCTCCCATTTCGAGAAAGACGGTGATTCCAGAGCTGCCCACTTTTCCTCTCTTCATCATCCCCCCTTCTACGGCGCACCATGAAGAAAGGGAAGGTTCGGAGGAAGGGAGTGTCGTCGTCGGGGCCGACAGCGCCACGAATATTATTTATGTCATGAGCCGTCTCCCCCGCCTCTTCTTGGGCTCATCTGGCGACCCTGCCTAGACTTGGCTTGTTGACGGTGAGTGGAGAAAAAGGCCTTCCTTGGTCGGTCGGTTGACTAATGACCCGCTTCCTTCCTCTCCTCGACGATACACGACCCCCCCCCTCTCCTTCGCCATGTGAAGTGTATGGTACAGCAATATACTGTACGGCGGCGGCGGTTTCGCGGCAGCGGTTGCATAAATCACTTGCCGCCCCCTTTCCCCTTCTATTTTCCCGCCTCTTTCCCTGGGGAGATGCTCTCGAAAAGCCAAAGGGGAGAAAGCGGAGGCGGCCGCAGCGGTTTCTTCGAGCTCCTTGTAAATCGCCGCCGGTGGCTGGAGCAGGCCAAAGTTGAATGTGGTTTTCCTCCCGTCGCTGTCTGCGGCCTGCGGCTATGTATGGATTTTTTTCTTCTCCTCTTTGCCGCTCCCTTCAGTGGCCGGGGCTGCGGGTATGTCTTGGTTAGGGAGAAGGCCTAACGCACTTGCAAACCACAGGGATGGCGCTGAAATTACTACCAGCAGGCGGAAACAAGTTGCTGATGGGCACAAAAATAGAAAGATATAATTTCTTAAAAAAGAGGGAAAACGTTCTTCATTTGGCGAAACCCCTCCCTTCAGCGAGTCAGGGGAAAGAGTGCAAACAACAAGGGCGACTAAGGACAGGACGGAGGAGGAGGAGGAAAGCCAACGGAACAAGGCTCTCTCCACCCTAGTTGCAAGTGACTCCCCTCCCCCTCCAGAGTCCTGTTATGAGGGCCAATGCCACTCCTCCCTCTCCCCGCAGCGAGCGACGCTAAGTGAGTGGTTATGCCGTCGCGAAGAAAGGAGGGAAAGGGGCCTACCGCCAACACTTGGCCGCATCGCCGCGGGGCCTTTTATATCGGGGGGGGGGGACAAGACGGGCCGACCAACTTGACGAAGAAAGGAAAGGCCTTTCAAGAGTCTAGACAGAATGGGAGAATTAGCCCCGCTTGTAGCCGCCGCCATGACATGAGGAAGCGTCTGGGAAACGGGATGTGTGAAAGCATGTACGTTTACGTCTCACACAACTTGAGCAATGTACAATTCACCTACTACTACGCAGAAATGTATCAAGATTTCTGGAAACTGCCTCCGGTCGATGCATCTTTCTTTGCGTTGGCTCCCCCCCACCCCCCGAGTTGCCTCTTGTTCAATTTGTTCTCGTCTTGGCAGCCTCGGAAAAGGACTGTGTAAACTTTTATCTTTCCTCGCGCCCCCACCAACAAGTAGACATCTGGGAATTCTCTCCCCGCGCAGTCCTCCCCCTCCTTCACGAAAGGGCAAAAAAGGAAGACCTTCGTTCCCCTCCCCCTCTTCACTCCCCTCCAGTCCACATTCGTATGCACATTCACGTGCGCTTGTTTCTGGGAGCGGGATTCGACAACAGTTCCAGCAGAAGAAGAGAAGGGACCTTTCGCAGCAAAAAGGAGACTTTGGGGAATGCCAAGCCAGATAAAGACTACTGGTCTGGAGTGGGGGGGGCAGCGAAGGATGTAAGTATGTGCGAGAGTGTGTGTTGTGTGTATGTGCTTGCTCTGCAAGTGCGCGAAGGCCATCTCGCCCACGCCAGCGGAAAAAAAGGGAAAAAGACGCGTTGTGCAAGAAATGTGTGTGTACGTATGTGAGGTGGCGCCTGAGGTAGACACAGCCATTAAGCGCCGGGAGACGACGACGACAAGGCTTTTCATAACCGGCCGTCCTCTTCCTAATTCGGCCCCTGCGCCTGTTATGATTCGGGAGTGGCTAAAGGCCTGGAAAGGGAGGAGGGGAGAGAGACCCTAAAGAAAACTTTTTCTGCAAGTGTTGGGGCCCAGGGCTGCAGAAGCAGGAGGAGACGGGAGCAACAGAAGAAGACGCCGCTGGGATACGAGCTCCGCCGGGGTGAAGGAAGGAAAAGCAGGGCCTATAAACCGATACAAATACATACCAAGAAAACTAAGAGGCGAAGAAACGGGGAGTGGCAGGAAAACTTAGAGTTTGCAGGCAGGATGCCGTGGTACAGGTTTCTTCCTCTACTCCTGAAAAACCTCCTCGCCAAAGGATCTGCTTGCCGACAGCAGGAACAAAGTTTTTTTTCCTGGGCATCTCCCCGTTGGGGTAAGAAAAAAGGGGGGCAGCCAAGAATCCAGGAGTGGGCAGAGGCCGCAACCAAAAAGGGGTGGGCGGTGGGGAAAAGGTCTTCTTCGAACTTTGCCCGTAATATGCTTCGCTCCGAGATAGGAGGGACGGTGGAAGCTTGCAGGCACGGAAGGACGCGAGAGAGAAAATGGGGTGTTGATAGCATGTGGGGGGCGGGCGGGCAGGGAGAAATATCTGTCTAAAATCCTAACTTGATCCGGCGGCCGCCTATGAGACCCTGCGCCGGCGTTTGCCACCGGGAGATTCGGGGGAAGGGAGAAGGAGAGGAAGGGGGGAAGACTGATGAATTCACCCTCTCGACTTGAATGTAAACAGGAAGGGGGGGGGGGAGAGGATGTGATGTGGGAGGTCTTTCGGGAGTTTCCCTTTTGCCGTCGCCGCAGACGACGGACGGGATTCGCCGAATGTCTTCTCGGGGGAACTCCAGCGAAAAATCGCCAAAATCGAAGTCTCCCTCTCCTTCTCCAGAGTCCATACAGATAGGTAATAGGAAACGGAGAGAAAACAGAAAATACATTTCGCTGCGTATACGTCCGTATAGCGAGATGGCTGCGACAGAGTTATGGATCGAGAGATAAGGGCGGAACCAAGTGCGCTAAAGGAGGAGGGGAAGAGAATTCTCCGATCGGTTCCCACTATTCCCCCCCCCCTTCTCCTTCACCCCTTTCCCCGAACGGGCAAAATTAAATTTCGAAAATTCCGCCGCAGCGGCGGCGGGATCGCCCCCGGGCTCTCTGCGCCGCCCGCTATATTGGAATCGGAAGGAAGAGAGAGAGAGAGAGAAAGAAAGAAAGTTTCATTCTCCCCCACCCCATTCGTACTACGCACACACACATTCACAGTCGCGGCGGCGCCAACTTCTGCGCCGAATCGCCCCGCGGCGCGGCACTGGAAAGGGGACACCAAAGGAGGGAGAAAGAAAAAGTTTTTTTGTGAAATTGCGCCGCCGTCGCAGCCCCGCGCTCGTGAAAATAAAATTGCTCGAGCTCTTTTGCCTCCTCCTCCTCCTCCGGCCTTAACGGGCAAAGTCCTTTCCCAGCCCTCCTCCTCCTCCTCCGTGAAGGACCCAAAAGATCGCAGCAACAAATCTTGATAAGCGAGCGGAATCGGAGGAAGAGAAATCGGAAAAGTCGGGTCCACTCCATTCCCTGGATGTCTCCCGACTGTCTTCCCCTTTCTTGCCCACTTGATTGTCAACAAGACAGGGGCAAATAATCAAGGAGAAAAAGTACCCTGCCGCCGCCGTTCTTTGTGGCGGGAAAAACAACGAGCTCCCTCCGCGGAGAATATTTTTGTCCCCCGCCAACAAGGATGGGGGAGCACACTCATTAGCTCCCCTCTCGTTTGCCCTCAATGCTTGTAAATGGTCAGGGCCCCAAAGCGTCAACGGCATCCCCGCTTTGTCCAGCTGATTGCGCCCTCGCAATATGAGAGGACTGAAGGGGCCGCAGGCAATTCCGCGTTAGGGAGATTGCCTACGGCCAGGGTCTGACGTCAAATGTCGACGCCAGCTCATTCGTATACTATGCCGATTGTGACTATAGGCTATCCCAAAACCCGCGAGAGGGCTACGGATTCGAAAATCCTACGTATGGGGGAGGGAGGCGATGGAAGTGGAGGCCGGCGGCGACACTCTCTTCCTTTTACCCCGAATGCATTGGAATGAGGCCCTTTGTAGTCTGGGCGCGAACTGAGGGGGGTTGAAGGGCCGAAGGGTTTCTCTTTTGGAAACGGAGGGGCTTCCACCAAAGTTGAGAGCGGCGAGGAGGGATGGAAGGTGGGCGCACCTTTCAAAATGCCGGCAGGATCCTTTCCGATAGCGGGGCCGTTAATGTGCGAACCAATTGGCGAATTCCCACTCCTAGCGGGAAGCCCCCTCGTCTCAGAGGCCTTGGGTTGAATAGGAGGAAGAGAAGCGAAGGAGGAGAGAGCCGAAGAAACGAACGAACGCTGAGGAATGATCACCCATTGAAAGAGGAGAAAGAGAAAGAGAGGAAAGAAGAGGACAGAAGGGAGGAAGGTGAAAAGAAAGAAGAGGAGCAGGAACGGAAGAAATGGAAGACGGGGGGACAGGGGTGGGTGAGGAGGAAACTCTGTATTGTCATCACGAAAGAAAGGGGGAGAAAAGACAGACTCTAAGGAAAGGACGGGCAAGAAAAGAATACTGGGCAGCAAATATAAGTAAGGATCGGCAAGGTGACGGGGGTCACCCCTTCTCCTCCTCGCCGCCGCCGCCGCCGCCCCTGCTGCGCTTCTTGCGCTTCTTGCCTTTCTTTTTCTTCTTCTTTTTGTCCCTCTTCCCCCTCCCGCTACTGGCCACCCCCACGTACCACCGGACCTTGACCTTCCTCTGCGCCTCCGTTCGGCCCTTCTCACTCGTCTTACTCACCACGGTCGGGAGGTGGAAGCACTTCCGAAGCCCGTCCTCAACAGACTCGTTGAACTTCATGAAGCTAACGTACGCGCCGTACCTGCGAGAGAAGCGACGTGTTTCTACAAAAACCATTTCATTAGTTAAATCTCTGTTTCTCACCATAGGAAGAGCAGTAGGGCCTCGTACCACTCGATCTGGTTGTCGAGGAAGAAGGCGACGAGGACGATGAGGGAGACGGAGTAGAAGAAGACGTCTCGGATGAGGGGCCAGGCCGTCAGGCTGGGGACAAAAAGGGGGAGAAATTAAGACTTTCTATGCCGTTTCCCAAGGTCAAAACGTACTGCAGACAAATCTGGGGGGAAATCCGCCCCATAAACAACTCAGCGCGGTACGGTTGGGCGCTGATGCAAGTTTGTCCCTCTGGCCCCGCCCCTTCCAGATCGCGACGGCGATGCCAAGGGAAGAGAGAAAGGGGCGAGTCACTCCGCGGCAATAAATTAGAGAAAAGGCCCGTGGAGGCCCCCTGGAAACCTCCCTTCCCATTTTTTTGCACCGGGCGAGGGAGGAGTTTGAATGCTCCTGCGGAATTCGACGGCGACCAGCGAGGCTGTAAATTCTCCTTCGACTTAGGGAGGGGTCTCAAGTCCTTTTCTATTTTCTCTGCCGTCTCTACGCACTTCCATTGAACACCCTCTTCAGGCACAATAGGAAAAATTTTTTACATATCGTGTGGTCTACTGGGGTCTACGCTTGTACTATAGTATACTGCAGTTCGGAGTTGGATCAAGTTGGCAAAGGATGAAGAGAAAAGTCCAACTCTCATCGGAATTTAGAAACGCGGGAGAGAGAGGGGGGGAGCAATATATACGTACGCACTCGCCTCGCTTTCTCTCCCCCTCTTCCATCTTCTGAGGAAAAACCAACAAGACGAGCTTCTTTTTTTCGCGGCTGTGGAGGCTTTCCCCACTTCCATCTTCTCATCTTCGCCGGCCCAGTTCCTCCCTCCCTCCTTCCACTCTGTCTTCCTCCCTCCGAAAAAAGAAAAAAAAGAAAATCCTTCCGTAATTTGAGCTCCTTTCCTCTCCCCCCTCCCTTTCTTCCACTCGAGCTAGTTTTCCTCCCTTCTTTTCTTTCTTCAGGTGCACGAGGGGATGGTGGGACCCTCCTCCGCCTCAAAGAGATGCTTCCACTTCTTGTATGGCAGCCGTCGCCGCCCGCCGCCCGCCAGGCCATGATGCATCACCCGAACCTCCTCCTCCTCCTCTCCCTATCGCTCGGAACAGGGGAGGGCGGGGGGCTACGTACGTACAAACATGGGCGGGAGGGGGAAAATCCGGCAATTTTCCTTCAGCGCCGAGAATATCCACCGTTGTGCGGACAAGATAATCTTATTTCTCTCCCCCCCAGTCACCCCTCGAGATCAGGGCTAGATTCGGCGCTGCATCAGCAACCACTTCCGATCCACCTTCGCTCGATCCCGCCTTGAAAAATGTGCTGCCGAGGGAGGGCAGCATAAGCACATGTGTGAGATGAGGAGGAGGGAGATTTTCTTCTACTCCCCCCCTGTGAAAGCTCAGCAAGTGAAGGGAGGAGGAGGAGGAGGAGGAGGAGGAGGGAAAATGTGGAGTGGAGAAAAAGGAGGAGGAGGAGGAGGAGGGAGACGTGAATGGCACCAGAGGAGGAGTAGGGCTCGTTTGCTTGGGGCCTTCTTCCTCCTTTCGCCGGGTCGCAATGATCGCCCTCAGCCGCCGATGGGAAGAGACGAGGTACGCATTGCAGAGGCGGAGGAGCGACATGCTCTCTCCCCGCTCTGAGCTCCCCAAATTCCTAGCCATTGTGCAAAGCACCCTTTGCTTAAAGGATTGTCGATCAAACTATTTTGCCTTTCTCCTGAGGCCGCCTTGGGGTGGGAAATTTGTGATACCTCTTCCATCACCTTCCTTGCAAGAGCGAGATATGGACTAAAGGAACAGAGTTGTAGTGTACATGTAGGCACAATACTCATGATTGCATCCCTTGCTTTCCATCTTTTCAAAGATTCCACTTTCCTAGGGCACGAATTGGCACAACACAGCACAATAGCACAACAACAGGCACTGTCTTCTCGCAACTTGTGCTCCTATTCTCCCTACCCCGCTCCTGCTCCCACCGGTAGTTTTGGGAGAGAATCACCAAGCGAATGAGTGGCTATAGTTCAAATACGACCCTTAAAGATGGACTGCCCTGCCGTCAAGCAAATTCATAGTCTAAAACTGGGCAAATTCCGTGCCGTCCTTTCCCGACCTCTTGCGATACAAGTAGTACAGTGCACTCTGCGCGTATGTATCGCAGTGGTGTGCCCCTCCCACCCATCCTTTTTCCGTCTCCAGCGGACTGCCAAAGGAAGTCCGGGGGAAGGGAGAGGGAGGGAGGGGAGGGCGGTGCCCTCTGGAGTGCCATACTTTATTCACCTCCGCCGAGGCCCGGCGGGGGATGGAGGGAGGGAGAGAGGGAGGAGGGCCGCTTCCTTCGCTGAGATTGTGGTTGGGAGGATGTGTAGGCGGGAAGGGGAGGATAGGGGAGGGGGAGGAGAACCGCCGGCGCGGAATGCTCCTCCGTCGCTGTGAGGTAAAGAATTCATCGAAGATGGTTCCGTATGTACGCATCTCTCACCTTCAAGACGAAGAAGACGAGGGGGCGAATGCTTTCATGAAAAGTGCATTGTGGCGAGAGGACCATGACGAGGGATCAAGAAAGAAAGAAAGAAAGAAAGAAAGAAAGGACTTGGGGATTCCTGGTCTCCTTGGGAGTCGAAAGAGCAGCGGAGAGGGAGAGTACGGACGTAGTACAGGGAAAACAGGCCCTGCTGATTTAATTTGAAAGGTGCGGGCTTCTCAATGGAGGCGAGAGGGCCAAACACAACGCGTTTTTCTCCCAAAGGATATCTTGAGAAATAATTTGCTTTGGCTGGAAACCCTTCTTTCAAGGATGACACTTGATTTTCAAGGCCATTGATTAAACGACCTTCTAAACCCCCCCCCCCTTTCCCCTCTTTCCTCTCTTCTCCTCCTTTTGGCCCCAACTGAGCAACAACGACACGGAACGGGATCTCATTTCCATTCTCGCTCTTTCCCCTCCTTCCTCTTTTCCGTCTCGCTCGCTCTCTCGTTCGCTCGCATACGTGGAAGAGGAGATGTGTGGAGGAAAGGGAGACGGGGGGAGGGGGGGGAGAAGAAAGAGCACAGAGAGGCCGAGAGGGGGGGGGGGAGAAAGAAAAATGATTTGGATGAGAGGCCCTCTCAGCGGGGAGGGGGGGAGGAGAAGGAGGAGGCAAGGCAGCAAGGCTCGTTAGATACGAGATGGTTCTGGCAGGCTTATTGCCTCAAGATGGGTCGAGCGGGCGGGCTAAGCTGAGACGGAGGGAGAGAGCTGCGTTCCGATTACGCTTTGGGACCCCCTCCCTCCCTCCCAGAAAAGATATCGTGGCCGGGGTTCTCCTCCTCCACTCACTCACTCCTTCCCCTTTTCTTCGGAGACGAATAAAGGCCAGTCCGGATTCGGTCGGTCGGTCGGTCGGGTGGGAGGGAGGGATGGCCCCTTTGTGGTAATATCTTAATCGGCTGAGCGGGGAATCGGCCTGGGCAGTCTGTCAAGAGTCGGCAGCGAAGAGGGGGGGAGGGGGGATTAGATAACTTTCCCTCCCAACTTGAGCACTCACCTAAGCGCCTCCTTGGCGGCGAAGGCGCAGGCGGCGATGACGAAGAGGATGTTGAAGACGGCCGAGCCGACGATGGTGCCGATGCCGACGTCGCTCTTGGCGATGAAGACGCCGATGATGGAGGTGAAGAGCTCCGGGGCGGAGCCGCCCGCGGCCATGAAGGTGGCGCCGGCCACGTCGGGGCTGATTTGGAGCTGCAGGAGAAGGAGGAAATAAATTACTTCAAGCTTTTAGAAAAAACTTTTCGACGAGTTTCCCCTCCTATCTCGAGTATCTCTCTTCCCCCCTCTCCCCGCGTATAAGGAGAACGTTTCCAGCGCCCGGGAAAAAGGGAAACTGTCACCGCCGGAAAAGAGGGCCTCTTTTTCGCCGTCTTCGCCCCTCCTTTCAAGCTCACACCCAAAGTCCTTTCGCTGCAAAAAGGGGGCGGAGCGAGCGAAAAAGTGGGGCCCTTCCTCCACAACCTCCTCCTCTTCGAAAGAGTGGGGGAGAAAATTCTCCTTTTCAACGGCGCGCGGCTTCCCCCCCCCCCTTTTTTTCCTCAGCCTGCCACCGACGTCGTCGTCGCCTTCCCCAAGAAGCGGCGGCCATGTCGGGGGCGAGGACAAACGATGGCAATTTCGGATGACAAAAGACAAATTCTCGTTGCCGCCGCCGCGGCCACACCGCAGGAGGGGGGAAGGGGGGGAACAACGTCGAAAAGAGGAGCCTAGCTACCCCTCCTTCTCCACCTCATCCTCCTTCCGCTCCGCTCGTCCGCGAGAGAAGAGAGGGTAAAAAACACAAGTCAACGGTTGGGGGAAAGAGGAGGAGGGAGGGAAAGAAAGTGAGTTTGGAAGGAGGGCCGACAGAGGAGGAGGAAGAAGGGGGCGTCTCCATTAAAAGCAGCCCCCCTCCTCCTCCTACACTTCATATACCACATTGTAGAGTGGAGGAGGGGCCTCCGCCAGCTGCCAGCACGGAATGAAGAAAGAAAGGGCGGAGGGCGGAGGCCCGACCGACCGACCGACCGACCCAGCGACGTGCATCAAAGCCGTCGACGCAGCCACGCCTTTGCATGCTAGAAGTCGACGGGGGCAAAGGGGCGGAGGGGGGGAGTTTATTTCAGGCACAAGAGTACAAACGCGCTACTGCACGACAACAAGGCTTTCTCTAGCTTCATGCGCGAGGATCGGGGAGGAGGAGGAGGAAGGGGAAATCAGGGTGCAATAAACCTCCTTCTTTCGTTTACGTCCACTTTTCCTCTTCCTCCGGGGGACGGAAGAAAGAAAGGAAGTGTGGGCGGAAAAGGGAAAATAGGAGGAGGCCTTTCCTCCCTTTTTTTCCCGGATACCCCTCGTCACTTCACGACCCTCCCCCCCTTTCCCTGGTATTGAGAGGCTGGTAGGAGGGGAAACGGCGGGATGGGATGGGTTGGGATGTGGATGTGCGGGCTAGAGAGGGTCACGCCGCCGATGATCTCGAGATCGGACGTCGGACGCTCGATATTCGTCTCCGCAAAGGTAGGTGTAGAAGTCCCCTTCTCTCCCGCACGGAAATAGAGAAAGGTGAAAAATATCCGCCTCCGCCATTGCTCGGTCGCGACACATGCGACGGAGGAGGACGAGGACGGGAATCCGAAAGTAGGGCGCAGATGAGAAATAAGGCTGCGAGAAGGAGGGGGCCCGCCCCGCAAAGGCAAAGCATGCAGAGGAAGGCTGCATGAAGGAGCAGGTGGCGTGGGGTGGAGAAAGAGGGAAGGGGAAAACAAGCAGGTAATATGCGGGAAGGAAGAGGGAGCAGCCGTTTAGCCAAACACAATTGTGCTGGAAAAGAGGGAGAAAACTATTTTCTTTTCTATACTGACTTGCCTTTTTTGCCTGCCAGTGGACTGGATATGTGAGAATAGTCTGAGAGAAAAGGGAAGCAAATGTTTCCGGTGTCTTTTTTCTCACAGCAGGCGCAAAGGGGGAATCGAGCTATTTACGATGGATGGAGGAGCCAAGGCCAACTTTCGGTCCTGCCCCGCTGTAAAGAAGCAAGAACGGGAAAACCTGCCTCAGGGGAGAACAGGAAGGGGAGGGGGGAAGAACCCCTTTAGCTGAAGGCCTCAGTCCGCCCGTCCGATGGCTGGCATTGGAGATAATTTTGACAGAAAGCACGCCAAAATAGGAAGGAGGGAGGGAGGAAGAAAGGCGGAAAAGGAGAAAACTGCCTTTTTCTGCTTTCCCAGCCATGGCGTCCCTGCTAAGGAAGAGCCCTCTTTTCGCCATTAACGATGCATTTCACCTTCTCCGTGATGACGTCTAGCGAGGGGACGAAGAACTCGTCGCAGACCAGCGCCAGCGCGTAGAACATGTAGATGATGCCGATGATGTACAGGGTGATGGCGCCGTTTTTCTGCCAAAAAAACCGCATGATCCCAGATAATAATATGTAAGGGGAAATATTTTTGTTGCATTGTATCTCACCAGCTGATCCTCTGTGAATAGGTCCGGCGGGAAGAGGTTGTCGTCCCCGCCCTCCGCCGCCTCGGCCTCAGCAGACTTGTCCGCTGCAGGACTGCTGGAAGGGTTGCTGCGGAAAAAACGGGTCGACATCGTTAATATATCGTGCATGTCAGTCTGGAGCAAGTGTAGCTTTGGAGCACTCGTCTCAAACGCTCCGCTGTACTTCATAGAGGAACGTGATTGACAACAAAAAGGTTACTCTGTATATACATGAAAATTGCTCGCCAAATGCAGAATAACATTGAATAAGTAAGGGGTAAATCCAAGCTAATGAAAAAAGTGTAACAAAAAGGAACTTTCCCGGCAGATGTGTGGCATTCACCTTGAATTTTTACAGTTGTTCTTGCTTGTAAAAATTGATCCCCTCTCCCTCTAAATGGAACCGCCTTCTGCGGCGGAAGTCTTGGCATCCCACTCCTCCCTAGACTATGCATTGTGCAATTTTACGCCCTTCCCTTCCCCGTCCGAAATAGCCTCGCAGCATTTCAAGGGAAGCAGGAGAAGAAAAGAAAGGGATGGAGGAAAGAGGGGGACTTTCCTCCTCCCTTTCCGTCTCTTCCCGGTTGGTCGGGCCCTTTTGCACAAGGACAAGGCCGCCGCCGTCCCGTCCTCCGGTCGTCCTCTTCCTCCCTCCCCTTGGCAACCCGGGGGGAGGGAGGCCTAACTCAATAAGAGATGCTGCTTCTCCCCTTCCCCCTTTCTTTTCCTTCTCAAATTGGAAGGGACGAGGGGACGCCGTAGTGGTATAAAGGGGTGGGAGGAAAACGGGTTGAAAAGTACGAATGCCTTTTGGGCCGCCCCAAGGCAGAAGGGAAAATATGTGTGGGGGGTTTCCCGACCCCTTTCCCTGCCGCCGTGTCGGAAAAGGGGGCAATAAAACCGCCTCCGTCTATGAGCGTATGTGGAAGGAGGGCCCTAGGAGGGGGGATAGAACGAACTTGCCGTACGCACCACATTGTGGCGCGGAGACGGTGGTTAAAACGAGCGAAAACTTGAGCATTTTTAAGTACTGTTTCTGGGGGAGGGGGAAATTGGGAAGATTTATGCCCCCTAGACTTTTTCCCGCTGTTCTTCCTTGAAGAAGGGAATCTCTGAGAAATTCCGCTATCCTTTTTTTGTCCTTGGTGTATCCCCCTTCCTTGCGGGCATTTAATGCCGTAAGATCGAGAGGCGGGGGCTTCCCCTCCATCCGATACAACTATCGGTTCCCTCTCGGGCTGGCTTAGTCGATCGGCGCCGCCCCACCTGGCAGCGACTCCCCTCCTCCTCCGGTTACACTGTACGACGGTAAGACCGGAATTTGACTTACGGGCGCATTGCGACATCCCAGATATTACCGCGGAGGGAAGGAGGGAGGGCCCCTCTTCGGATATGGGACGATGCATATTTCATACTGCGGCGGCTGCGGCGGCGAAAGACGGGAAAAAGAAATGCCAATATCGGGGAGACGGGAGGGAGGGAGGGTGAGGAAGCGGAATCCGGGGCGGGGCACACGCCAGGAGATGGAACCGGCGAAGGCTATCCAGGATTCATGCTAAAAATAGAAGAGGCCTGGCCTCTCTCCGACTTTTAAAAATGTTCTCTATCGTGGGGGAGGTGAGGTAGTTTCAAGGGAGGTGCACAATGCAAGGGGGGAGAGTCCCGGGGGAAATATGAAAGGTCATCTGGCCACGAATGCAAATTAACGTCAGAGGAAGACTTTCTTACGGTGAGTCACAAGCATACATGGACGGCCCCATATGAGTCCATATGACACCCCCCACATCAGGGCAAAATCCTACATCCCACAGCAAACCTCCGGCCAGGACACCCCCACCCCTCCCACGTGAAAATGTATTTACCCCACCCCCCACCGGCAAAAACAGCAAAAATAAAAAAAAAAA
>JAAUXV010100353.1_pt1 | contig 14161 bp, 10 predicted proteins | sample 7278181 | NCBI WGS metagenome assembly JAAUXV01 (sample SAMN14350114, study PRJNA611818) | marine sediment metagenome | isolation source: surface marine sediment (2.1m) | place: French Polynesia: Moorea | collected 2018-08
CAGAAGAAGTCGAACTTTTGCCCCTGCCACGCCTCCAGGACCGCCTCTTCCTCCTCACGCCGTCTCTCAACTGAGACAAGTTCTCGATCATTTCGGGCGCGGCGAAGGAGGGGGCGCTCTTGCTCTGTCGACAGGACGGCAAAGTTCAAACTGCCCTCGATTATCAGCCTTTCGAAAGACGGAATGAAGGAAAATGGGTAGTCCAAAAGGCTTTAAAGAACAGGTAATTTCATTCACGGATTTGATAAATTCTTTCATGTTCTTTATCACGGCTCGAGTTTCTTGATGGCGGCATCGATGTCCCAGTCACTGTTGGACAGAGCGACCCTAGCTTTTTCTTCATCATACTTTTTGTCGACGAGTTGCTTGACTTTCTCGTCGAATTGTGGAAAGCTGTGTTTTGCCCCGGCATACTTGGTGGCCCAATACTTTGCCGTCTGCTGAAACAAATCCTGCTTGTCCTTGAACTGCTTTGCCACGACGCCGTCTTGGGGGTCGTCTGGCTCGGGAGCGGTCATCAGGGCCTGGAGAGACAGCATGACAGTCCTCAGAGTCTGGATCGCTTTCCACTTGTCCTTAAGAATGTCAAGACAGATTGCTCCTGTCACCGAAGATATGTTTGGATGCCAAATCTTGGTAGTGAACTTCACCTTTGGCGGCTTGAATGGGTAGTCGGAAGGGACCTTGATCTCCAGGTTGTAGGTACCGCCCTCGTATGGAGAGTCCTTTGGGCCAGATATCGTTCCTATCATGTCTTCGAAGTTGTCTTTTGCCAGCTTCAGTTCCACCCCGGCATTTTTCATATCTTCATTGGTAAGGCAGTCTTTGTACTCCTTTCGAACCCTTGCCTTGCTGATGTCCGCCATTTCCTCTCAGCTAGGAAACCGATCGCCAATAGTATTTCGGAGGGAGAAGAAATCTATGATACACTGTAAGTGCTATCTCTGGTTAAAAACACACAACTGAACACCGCCATTCACCGTAAATCAAAAAGAAATTTTCATATATATATATTTTTAAAAAAATGCGACGAAAATAATGGAACTTTCCCGCCCAACGAAAAATTTAATTTCAATGTCCACCAAATAAGAAAAGTAACGAAAGCATCAATATTTTTTTTCTTTCAGGTGAGTGAGTCACCGACCCAACCCTGACCTGCGACAAGGTACGAGGAGCCACCACGACATCACGATGGCGGACCTCCGGCTGCGCATCTCCATCGTGGAGAAAAATGACCGGGGCCAGGAGGTGGAGCTCGTACGCAAGACCATCCAGTTTAACCCTCAGGTAAATGAAGCAACTGCGTGATCATATCTTCTTATTCCCCACCGCGCGTTTTTGTTCCCTTTTTATTTTGGCGACCCGTTCACTGCCGACATATCTCTTCGGATCATACGCCTGTCCGTCCGCATTTTGCACACATTTTGCCCCTTCTATTCCATTCCTCCCCTCTCCAACTCGCTTTTTTGGAGCTCAGAATTACATATTCCAAGATGGCATGCAGGTGTTCTTCTTGCTGCTTTAAAACCTGGCGTTTCGCGTGGGCGTTCGTCGGTCTTCCCCCCTTTTCTTCTGCCTGTGTGTGTGCATGTGATGATGATGATCCGTATATCACGCCGATGCCGGGCTAAGCCCGTCAAAGGGCGTCCGAAAACTCCCGCTCGCTAGTTTGCCCAGTTGCCCACCTTGTTAGACCAAAGAGGAAGGGAAGGGGATCTTCCTTTGTTAATCGTGGCAGTTTCTCTCCGCGTTAGATGCCACGATCACGCCGCTTATAGAATCTCGCTCTCGCAACGCGAGAAACATCGCCCCGAACCACGCTAATGCTCCATCTAACTCCTCTCTTCTTATTCTTTTCCAGACCCTGGTGCTGGACGCCTGCGCTCACATCCGCGAGCGTCTCTCGGAGATCAAGGGTCTTGGCCACCCTAACCAGTACGGGCTCTTCCTCCACGACGACGATCCCAAGAAAGGGGTCTGGCTGGAGCCGTCCAGGACCATGGAGCACTACCTACTCAGGGACAATGTAAGTATACTGTACAGTTATAAAACTTCACAATCCGCTTTATTAGTCCAAATCCATAATTTAAAACGAATTTGTGATGGAATTTTTGGAAGTACAAATAGAGTTGGATTTTCTCCCATCGACCATCTTGTGACATGGTCGCACAATTTGTCACGGGATCCCTTCGTTGTACTTTTCTTTGCAATGGCACGTACATGGAAAATGTCGTTGGCAAAGATGTCATCCGAACGAGACAAGCGTATCGGAAGACTTGGCGCTCGAAATGTAGATTTGTAGCAGCAATATCAAAAGGAGCGCGCTTGGCCGCTGACTCAGAAAAAGGGACGGGGAAAAACTTTATTGCATCGTCTTCTCGCTTTTTCCTGGCAAAGGTTCTCGCTTTTTTGCCCCGCGTTTCCTTTTGGCATGGGGCGGGCGGGACGAGGGATTCTCCCCAGAGAGAAAGAGAGCAGAAAGATGAAATCCTCCCCCCCTTTCTCTCGCTTTCTTCCCCTTTGTCGCTCTTATGATTGATGAGAGGGCGGCGGAGAAAGACGGGGAAAAGGCGAAGGAGAGAGGGAAAGCATCCCTTCGCCCTCTTTGGCGCCTAGAGGGAGGTTGTTCATACAGTGGCACTGTGCTCTACGTATGAAAGGGAAAGAAATACGACAGAAGGGGTGGGTTGATGGGTAACAGGGCTCATTTACTTAATGAATGATAAAACCGATTATTCATCCTCTCTCTCCCTTACTTCCTCCTCGTCGCAAATTCCAAAAACCTCTACCGAGAAGTTGAAACTGCCCTTTTTTCTCGAGACGGCCACCAACGATAGAAGGAAGACATGAATCTTCCCTTTTCCTCGTTCCCTGTTCAACGAGGAAGAAGGAAAAGAGGGAGAGGGAGGAGGAGGAAGAGACAAGAAGAATGGACGAGGGGGGAGGGAGGGAGGGAGAGACGACGACGAAGATGATGGTTGTTGGAGTCACTGGAGCGAAAATTTTCTCCCGTCTCTTCGCCCTTCCCCCTTCCTCCTCTCCATGGGTAGCTGGCTAGATGGGGTGAAAAATTCGGCACGGGGAAGGGGGAGAGAAAGTCGGGCTGGTGGAAAGTCTTCCCTCCTCTCTTTCTTGGCGTTTGTTCGACAAGGGTAGGGTGGGGTGGGGGTCCCCTCCCTCCCCTCCATCGTCGTAAAAGCATCCCTCGTTTATCCCGGAAGTGGATGCAGCAGACTCCCCCCCATCTCTTTTCTGTCGATGGATACTTCTGCACCGACCGAAGGGAGGGAGGCGGGATGGGAGAGTGATGTATCAGTGCTTTCGCAAATGGGGCTCCGTTTTTCTTTCCTCTTTCTCCTTCTTCTCCATCCCGCCCATCCACCCACTTTTACAGCCGCTCTTCAGCCTCCCGCTGAGAGGGGAGGGAGGGCGAATTGATATGTACCACTCGGAAGAAGAGTCGATGGGAGATGTAGTTGTACATACGAAGTGGGGAGAATCGATTGCAAGAAAAATGCTAACACGGTTTTCTCTCCCGCATCTTGTTATTATTCAGGACGCCCTGGAGTACCGCCGCAAGATGCGCCTGCTCAAGGTGCGGATGCTGGGCGGGACGGTCAAGGCCGTCATGGTGGACGACTCCCAGACAGTGGCCAACCTCATGGTCATCATCTGCGCCAAGATCGGCATCACCAACCATGAGGAGTACTCCCTGGTGTGGGACAAGCCGCGCGACGAGGCCGACGAGGCCGCCGCCGCCGCCCACGCCCAGTCCTCCACCAACAAGTTCGGCACTCTTGGCGGCACCATGACGCTGAGGGGCAAGACGCGCACCTACCGCGACGGGGAGAAGGAGATCGACCCCAAGATGGAGGAGCTGAAGCGCCAGCTCAACACGGAGGACGGCGTCAACTGGGTGGACCACGGCAAGACGCTGCGCGAGCAGGGCATCGTGGAGACGGACGTCCTCCTGCTCAAGCGCAAGTACTTCTACAGCGACGCCAACATCGACTCGCGAGACCCGGTGCAGCTGAACCTGCTGTACGAGCAGGCTCGCGAGGCCATCGTGGACGGGACTCACCCGGTCAGGCTGGAGGACGCCGTGGAGTTCGCCGCCCTCCAGGTCCAGATCCAGTTCGGGGACCACAGGGAGGCAAACCACCGACCGGGCATTCTAGAGTGAGTCGTACAGCTTAGTCGAAATCTATTTTTAGGCTTCCCGGGGGCCAATTTGGGCTTTTATTGCCGACTTTCCGGGGGAAATGCTGCGGCAGTTTTGTTTCCCCCACTCTCTTGTGCAGAGGAATCTCTTGAAACAAGGAGAGGGATCTTTGCTTGCCTGTGTGACCGGGAATTCGGCCGCGGGGAGAGAGAGAAGAGGCGGAAGAAAGCCCCTCTCCTCCTCCCTCTCTCTCTCGGCGGGGAGAGAGCAGGGGATCCCCGGTCTGGTGGGAGGAAGGGACGGAAGGAGATTTAGCGGCGATGGCGGCCGGGAAAGGGAAAGGGGGAAGAGGAATGCGGGGATGGCGGGGAGAAGATAGGGGGACTTGGAGAAAAAAAGAAAACAGACCCCATTTCCTAGATACATTGTGGTGGCACAACCACCGCAGCAGTGGCAGCAGTAACTGTGTCAATCTCCCCTCTTCCCTCTTCGTCTTCCCTCTGTCCCCACTGATGATGCCCACTATTGTTGTTCCCCTCCTTCTCTTCCCCATTTAGTCGACTTCCTCCCAAAGACAGAGACAGACAGACTCCAGCAAATACAAGTGTTCTTTTTCCATTCCAGCCTGAAGGAGTTCCTGCCGCAGTCCTACCTCCGCAGCAACAAGATCGAGAAGAGGATCTTCTCCGAGCACAAGAGGCTGGCCGGCACCTCCGAGATCGACTCCAAGGTCCGATATGTCAAGCTGGCCAGGAGCCTCCCCACCTTCGGGGTCCACTTCTTCCTCGTCAAGGTGAGTTTTCAGTTTCCCAGTGATTTCTCATTCATGTTTTTCTATTCCTGAGTCTTCAATATCTTCACTCAGACCAAATGCTGAAGTTTTTTGTTCTTCTGAGCGATTAGATACCGATAGCTGGTGAGCCATCCCTTATCTGAAATTGAGTTCCCCCCACTGGGGCTGGCGGGTGGTTGGTTGCTGTTGAGATGGGGCGGCTCGGAAGCTGTAAATCACAGATCTCCTTCTCCTTTAATTTTTTTCTTGTCGGACAACGACATTTTTCTTTTGCCAGGGAAAAGAGAATAAAAGAGGAAGGGAATGGAAAGATGGAGGGGAGCTCAATAGATAGAAAGTCAGCGAGAGTTGGGGGCGAAAGGAAGAAGAGAAAGCAGATATGGCGAGAGATACAAGGGACTTTTACAACCCACTATGTAGTACAGGAGCGTGCTCCCCTGAGACAATCTCTCCCGATTCGTCTCCGTTGACACCGCTTCTTTTTTCATGTATCTCATTTGCGAGACGGGAGAGAAAGGGGAAAAGTCAGAGGAGAATAGGAACACCCCCTCTCAAACAGTGTCTGTTTGCAGATCAAATGAAGATAACGGAATTGCCTTTCTGGGGTGTGCCTCCCTCCCTCCCGCCAAAATGTGTGTGCGTTGTTGAGCTCATCCCATACAAGGGAAAAAATCTCGCTGTAAATTGTCCCCTGGGGCTGCTTTCCCCTCCCCTCTCTCCTTTTCGGTGGCTCTGGCGCGGATCAAGTGGCTGCGGTCGGTCGGTCCCTCCCTTGTCTGGTTTGTTGCTCTTTTCCCGAGTGCTCCCGGGGGACCTGCCTCTGCGCAGGAGGGAAGAGAACGAACGGGCTGCTAAATGAAAGCAAAGTGTATGGGGGCTTTTCTCAGTCTCGACAAAGATAGATCAAATCTTGAATGGGAGGAAGGGGGAAACGAAAATTGGACGCTTGTGGTGCCACTTTCCTTAACCGTTTTTTTGCCTAGCGCGACGCGGGATGGAAGCAAAAGAAAGATTAGCTCAATAGGCTGAAAAGCTCCTCGACAAAAAAAGTGTCGACTTTTCCCGCTTTCATCCCATACAACCGTATCACGCGAAAAGGAGGAAGCTTTTTCCGCCTCCCTCTTTTGCTGCGGTTTTTTGCCTCTTCTGAGCTGGAAAAACGCAGCCCAGTTGGCGAACGGGCGACACACGGGAGGAAGAGGGGAAAAGCGGATTAAGAAATAACCCGAAAAAGCAAGAAAAGGGTGAAAAAGCATTTCCCTTTTTGTGGTAGTGGTTTCTTGCCGCATCCCATCATATCACACCGACGCTCCCTTTATGTACACAGTAATGCACTAGGACAATTTGTCACACAGCTCTTTCCCCTACACTGCGGTCGAGCTTTCACTTCACGTTCTCCATCCCCCTTTCCCCCACGTCTTTCGCTTTGCTGCTGTCAAGATAAAAATGGTTTTATCTGTCATGCGTCGGGAAAAGGGGGTTGATGGAGAAGCAGTGACTGAGAAAGGGGAAAAATTATATACCGGGTACCATCAGAGATACATCGAAAAATCACAGACTTTACAACAGCTGCCAACCAAGGCAACGAAACTAAAACTGTCGAAATTTTCCTTTTGCAGGAGAAGATGCGAGGGCGCAACCGCCTCGTGCCCCGCCTTCTCGGGGTGACCAAGGACTCTGTACTTAGGTTGGACGAGAAGACCAAGGAGATCCTGAAGACATGGCCGTTGACGACGGTGCGGAGGTGGGCGGCCTCGCCCAACGTCTTCACCCTGGACTTTGGCGACTACCAGGACCAGTACTACTCCGTGCAGACGACGGAGGGCGAGCAGATCAGCCAGCTCATCGCCGGCTACATCGACATCATCCTCAAGCGGAGGCAGAAGAAGGACCACTTCGGCGACGACGGCAACACCGAGGAGGCCATGGAGGAGGACATCGTCACTCCGGGCAGGGCCATCACCATGGTGGGGCTGCCAGCGGCAAACTACAAGAAGATACACGAGGGCAACCTGGCCAAGCCGGGAGTTCTCAGGACCTCTGGTGGTAAGCATCATACAGGAACTTTGACATATTCCATTAGACCCTGAGTTTCAGTTCCAGTTCTCGAGCCGATATATTTTGTTTCCTTTTTTGTTACGATTTTGTTTCATTTTCAATTTACAATTTTCAGGCCAATATCCTAATGGAGACGGAGGGGCAGGAATGAATGGGGTACGATTGAGTTTGATTTCTTTTGCGTTTCCTCCTTGTTTCCTTTTTTTCCTTTCTTTCCTTGCTCCCCTTCATCTTCCAAGGGATCTATTATTGTAGAGTGATGTACCTTGTATGAAAAGAATTGTGGTGAATGCTTACGTACATACTAACACTTTCGTCCCTTCCTATTCTCTCTCCCTCCTATGGTTCTAACAGTGTGGATTGGGGACACCCTGCACGTTGTACGTAATGAAAATTCTGGTTATTTGGCGAACATATGCTGACTTTCCCTTCTATTTTTCAAGGCCCGCCATGCGGAGGAGGTCTCCCTCAGCAAGTCCCAGCGCGCCCTGGTGTCCACCATCACCCACGGCCAGGAGTCCATCACTCGCGCCGAGAGCCTCCTCAACGAGAAGGCCAAGCTGCCTGCGCTGGGCAACGACCCGGCCTCCTACCGCTGGAAGGAGAGCCAGAAGAACACCAACAAGCAGAGCATCCACTCTCAGGTGTCCGCCATGAACGCAGCCACCGCGCAGATGGTCACCCTCACCGGGCAGGGAGACGAGACAGACTACAACTCTGTGGGCGCCGCCGTCAACACCATCAGCAGCAACCTGCCGGAGATGGCCAAGGGTGTCAAGATGCTGGCCGCTCTCATGGACGACGAAGGAGCCAACGGAGACGACCTCATGGGCGCCGCCAGGAACCTCTGCGTCGCCTTCTCCGACCTGCTGGCGGCCACCGAGCCGCAGTCTAGGGAGCCGAGGCAGCACATGCTGACCGCCGCCAGCCAGGTTGGCTCGGCCTCGCACCGCGTCCTCTACACCATCGGCGAGGAGGAGGTGGCCGACAAGGAACGTCAGGACATCCTGCTGGGGCTGGCCAAGGCCGTCGCCAACACCACCGCCGCCCTCGTGCTCAAGGCCAAGAACGTGGCGTCCAAGTGCCCTGACCAGGCCACGCAGAACCGCGTCATCTTCAGCGCCACCCAGACGGCGCTCGGCACCTCTCAGCTGGTTGCCTGCGCCAAGGTGGTGGCCCCCACCATCTCGGACCCCATGTGCCAGGAGCAGCTGGTGGAGGCCGCCAGGGAGGTGGCAAAGTCGGTCGAGGGATGCGTCGCCACTTGCAACGAGGTGAGTTGCATATAAAAAGAGAAACAGTAGTAGTAGAGGCAGCTGCCTGACAATCCGCGCGTTGTTGAAAAAAAAATCCCTACCTCGCGCCATATTACAGGTGTTTTACATTCCGCATAATTTCCCCCTTTTCTCTTCTCCCCCATGTAAATCACAGGTGAGCCAGGACGAGCCCTCCCTCCGCGAGCTGGGACAGTCTGCCTCGGACGTGACTAGGGCCCTAAACGAGCTGCTGAACCACGTCAAGGATGGCCACTCCGACAAGATCCCCGACATCATGGAGCAGATAATGACCGCCTCCGGAGAGCTCATCGCCAGCTACGACTCCAGCGAGATGGTTCGACAGGCAAGAATCCTGGCGCAGTCCACCGCCGAGCTCATCCAGGCCATCAAGGGAGAGGCCGAGACACAGTCGGACTCTGACCTTCAGGTGAGGGGACATCCTCTTCCTCTCTTTTGTGGCTTTTTCGTCTACTTTCTACATACAAAGGCAGAGACATTTTTCGAGCAAAGAGAAAACTTTTTTACCGGTCCTCTTTCTCTCCCTGCCTGCCTTTCTCCCCTTTCCTTTCTGCAAAACAACTCTTCTTCCACCTTCCACCTCCTCTATCGAAATGCGAAGGCGCTTCCGACGCGCCAAATGAGCGAAAGCCTCCAGAGCTGCGACTTCTCCAGCACTGAGAGCCTCCGCTGGCAATACGCATCCAAACCACCCCACCATACCTCACCCTTCCACCAGCACCAAAGGCATTCCTTTTACGAGAATGTCCAGTCCTAGTAGCTCAACTAAGCTCCTTGCTTCTATTGTACAGTATGATTGAAAGCGTCCGAACGAAAGAGCGAAAGATGATACGAGAGTCATACGTGAATTAACGATACCAACATCATGCTAACACATCACGTATATCAACAAATTGTAACACTTAAAAACTTACACACGCAAAAATGAAAGGTCTGCAGGCACATTTCACCACCACACAAAAAATATCAGGACTTGATGGGGAAAGCATCCGTAAGGAACCCTCCCCAACCAATATCATCAAAAATCATTCCACTTATTCCCTTAAGGCAGCTCTCTAACTCCGCTTTTGTTTCTTCTTCCCCCCTCCTGTTCTACCCTCAAAAATGTCCACCTCCATCACCTTCACCACCTCCTCCCGCACCTCCTCTCTCCTTTCCCGCCTCCCGTGTCCCGAAAACAGAAACGCCTCCTCTCCGCGGCCAAGGAACTGGCCGACGCCACCGCCCAGATGGTCGAGGCGGCCAAGATGTGCGCCTCCCGTCCCAACGACAGGGAGAGTCAGGACGCGCTGAAGCGGGCGGCCGAGCACCTCAGGAGCACCACCCACGCCGCCGTCGGCACCACCATCAAGAGGAAGGTCATCAAGAGGCTGGAGAACGCCGCCAAGCACGCCGCTGCCACCGCCACCCAGTGCATCGCCGCCAGCCAGGGGGTCGGGCCGCACAACACCAATGTGCACTCGCAGGTAAAGTCAAAGAAAGAGATGTGAAACGAAATGTGCAATTTTTCAATTATCTTTTTTTGTTTTCAAAGGACGAGCTGATGGATAGCTGCAAGGCCGTGGCCGACGTCATCCCCCGCCTGGTGGAAGGGGTGAAGATGTCCATGCAGAACCCCGACAGCGCCATGGCCCAGCTGAACCTGATCAACAACGCCGAGCAGTTCCTCCACCCCTCCACCAGGCTACACAGCTCCACCCGCTCCGCGCTTCCCACCGTCGACGACCAGTCCAAACAACTCCAGCTCTCCAACTCCTCCAAGCAGATGGACAACGCTCTCCGAGAGCTCCGCTCTGCCATTGGCAAGGCGCACCAGGTGTGCGGCGGCGGAGCTCTGGAGATCGAGGCCTCCGCAGACCTCATCGACTCCCTCCGACAAGAGCTGGAGGAGTTCCGCGGAGCAGCCTCCACCCACCAGCTGAGGCCGCTGCCGGGCGAGACGGTGGAGAGCGCCACTCTGCTGCTGAACACCACCAGCAAGTCTGTGGGCGCCGCCGTCTCCCAGCTGACGGCCGCCGCCCAAGAGAACAATGAGGAGATCACCCTGAGGGCTGCCCGCGACACCGCCAACGCCCTCAGGGATTACACCGCCGCCGTCCGCGGCGTCGCGGCCTCCTCCACCGACCAGAAGTCTCAGAACCGCATCATCGATCAGGCTCAGCTGGTCATGGCCAGGTCTGCGCGCCTGGTGCTTGAGGCGCAGAGGGCCATGCAGAACCCTAACGACCCGCACAAGCACGACAAGCTGGGCGACGCCTGCCGAGAGGTCAACCAGGCTCTGGGCGGCACCATGAGCTGCCTGCCGGGACAGGAAGAGGTGGAGGAGACCCTCACCCACATCAGCACTTGGTCTTCCCAGATCGACGCCGCCGACTTCCCACACACTGGCCGCCCTTACGGCGAGCTGCAGTCCCAGCTCACCAGCGCCGCAGACCGCCTCAACGACGCTACCTCCGACGTGGTGCAGTCTGCTCCTCGCCCGGAGAGACTGGCGCAGAGCTCCCGACACTTTGGGCAGGTGCTGGGAGAGATGATGGAGTACTCCATGGATATGGCCGGCCAGACCAAGGCCTCCTCCGAGACCAGGACCAACATGGTGGCTACCATGAAGAGCGTGGCCTCAAGCTCCTCCACCTTCCTCTCTTCCGCCAAGACCGTCGCCGCCGATCCCTCCGCCCCAAGTGCCAAGAACAACCTGGCCAACGCCGCCAGGGGAGTCACCGAGTCAATCAACGACCTCATCGACGTTTACACCTCCGCCGCCCCCGGGCAGAAGGAGTGCGATAACGCCGTCCGTGCCATACAGTCCTCCCGCCACGTCCTGGAGAACACCGCCCAGCCCATCTCAGACGTTTCTTACTACGAGTGCCTCGATATCGTCATGGAGAAGTCCAAGGCGCTGGGCGACTGCATGACCGGGATCGCCAACCACGCCAAGAAATCCGAGCACGAGGAATTCGGCGAAGCAGTCAAGGGAGTCTCTGAAGCCATCTGCGGTCTGGTGGAAGCAGCCGCTCAGTCCGCCTACCTTGTCGGTGTGGCCGATCCGTCTTCCATCGCCGGGAAGCGCGGCCTCGTCGACCAGAACCAGTTCATGAGGGCCTACCAGGCTATCAAAATGGCCTGCCAGAACCTGACAAACCCAAATAGCGGCCAGCAGCAGGTGCTCTCTTCCGCCACCGTTATCGCCAAGCATACCAGCGCGCTCTGCAACTCCTGCCGCGTCGCATCCTCTCGCACCGACAACCCTGTAGCCAAGCGCCACTTCGTGCAGAGCGCCAAAGATGTTGCAAACGCCACTGCCACTCTCGTCAAGGAGATCAAGCACCTTGATGCCAACTACACTGATGCCAACCGCCAGGCTTGTGCCAACGCCACCAGGCCTCTCCTGGACTCCGTGGAGAACCTGTGCCAGTTCGCCAGTTCCCCTGAGTACGCCTCAGTCCCAGCTCGCATCTCCGAGCAGGGCAGGAGGGCCCAAGCTCCTATCCTGGAGTCTGGCTCCTTCATTGTAGAGGGCTCCTGCTCCATGATCCACTCCGCCAAGTCCCTGGCCGTCAACCCGCGCGATCCGCCTACTTGGCAGCAATTGGCTAACAGCAGCAAGGCCGTCTCCGACGCCATCAAGAACCTCGTCTCCTCCATCCGCGACAAGGCCCCCGGACAGCGGGAGTGCGACGAAGCCGTCGAGAGGCTCACCGTCAACATCCGAGACCTGGACCAGGCCTCGCTCGCAGCCATCAACCAGAACCTGCAACCCAGACAGGAGAAGGATATCAAGCAGTTCACGGAGCAGATGGAGAACGCCGCGTCGCAGATCCAGCAGAAGCTGCCTGACGTACAATTTGCCGCCAAGGAGGAGGCCGAGAGGCTGGGCCACGCCGTTACCGCCATGGTCTCCTACTTCGATCCTCTGGTGGCCAACGCCATCGGCTCGGCCTCCAACATGGTCAGCTCCAAGCAGCAGGTGCTCATTCTTGACCAGACCAAGACCGTCGCCGAGTGCGCCCAGCAGCTGCTGTACGCCGCCAAGGAGAGCGGCGGCAACCCCAAGGCTAGCCACGTCCACGGAGACATCGACGAGTCCACTGAGGCCATGACCTCCTCCATCCAGGAGCTGCTGGCCTCCGTGGAGAAGCTAGCCCCCAACGTAGGCGTCGTCTCCAAGCTGGTTAACTGCATCACCGAGGCCATCTTCACCGTCGACGACTACAGGTCCGTGGGAATAACACACCCAGGAGGAGCAGACAGCTTCGTCGATCTGCAGTCCCGCATGATGTCCTCCACCAAGGAGATCGCCCGCACCGCGCAGGAGATCGTCATGAAGTCCGGCAGCGACCCCGGCCAGCTGGGCGCCCTCGCGTCACACATTTCCACTTGCTACCAGGACCTGGCAAGAGACGCCAAAGGCGCCAGCGGGGGAGCCTCTAGCCCGGAGATTGGCCAGAGAATCAGGTCCAGCGTTCAGGAGCTTGGACAGGTCACCATCGAGCTCATCAAAGCCACCGGAAACTGCCAACTCACTCCGCACGACAGCTTCGCTCTCAGGGACGTTTCCGACAACGCAAGGAACGTGGGAGAGAAGGTACGAATCCACACTAATCGACTTCGATTTTTAAAAAATGTGTTTGTTTTAAACATTTGGCTATTTTTTCAGTGCTCTGTCGTTCTTGCTGCCCTGAATGCCGCCAACCAGGGCACGCACGCCCTGGAGAACGCCGCTAACACCGTCTCCGGCATCATCGGCGACCTGGACACCACCATCATGTTCGCCACCGCCGGCACCCTCAACGCTGAGGACGGCGACGACGCCTTCGCTGACCACCGCGAGAACATCCTCAAGACCGCCAAGGCTCTGGTGGAGGACACCAAGACCCTGGTGGCGGGAGCGGCCTCCTCCCAAGAGCAGCTGGCGGTGGCGGCGCAGAACGCCGTCACCACCATCGTCCAGCTGAGCGAGGTCGTCAAGTCCGGCGCGGCCAGCCTCGGCTCGCCCAACCGAGAGGCCCAGGTCATGCTGATAAACGCAGTCAAGGACGTGGCCTCCGCCCTCGGCGACCTCATGCAGTCGACCAAGGCGGCATCGGGCAAGAGCATCCAGGATCCGGCCATGCACCAACTCAAGGATTCTGCCAAGGTGAGCGGATTTTCTCCCCATGACTATTTTTTATAAAGGGCGGTGAACGCCATGCACCTTTTGTATCATGCTCCTCATTTCCGTAGTTGCTAACTCTCATCCTCTACTCAACTCACTGTATTTCATTCATTTCCTCCGTCTCTCGAGACTAGCAAGACGGCAGTGAACTTTCCCCCCCTGAAAGTTTTTCACCTGTGCTGCTTTCTCCTCTTAAGCCGTGATGTGTAAACAGTTGAGGTCTCTAAACCCGCCCAAAACGACCTTTCTTCCCTGCCCAACTTTTTTCCGCAGCATGGCCAAGAAATGGGCTGACGTTTATCCAACCCAATTTCTCTTGTTTATTCGCCATTTTTTCTCGGCGCAGCAACTTTCTCTCGTTTCTTTCTTCTCCGAAATTCCTTTCCTCCACTTCGTCTTTCCTCATTTTGGGAGGAAAACGGAGGCAACAGCCGCCATGGTGTTCACCGCCCTTGTCCGTAAATTAGACACCCAGAAATTTAAATTAGCATGAGAAGCTCTTTCTCAAGTGTAGACGGGGGACGGGAATCCTACAATGGAATGATTGGAATGCGGGTGGGTTTGCAGCATCTTGCACAGATAAAGTGAGTGCGTCAAGATGTTTACATTATCTGGGTGTACCTACAGTACATGCACTACAAGGAAAACGAAGCTTTTGAATCTTGGGCCAAAGAAGGGGAGCAGGAATGAGCTGGCTA
>JAAUXV010126036.1_pt1 | contig 14108 bp, 19 predicted proteins | sample 7278181 | NCBI WGS metagenome assembly JAAUXV01 (sample SAMN14350114, study PRJNA611818) | marine sediment metagenome | isolation source: surface marine sediment (2.1m) | place: French Polynesia: Moorea | collected 2018-08
AACGGCGGTCGTCTTTAGGGGCCAAAGTCGGTCGGATACATGCAGTCGGGACTCCTCCCGACTGCTATAAAGATAGGGGAGAAGACGAGGGGGGAAGAGATATTGGCCTGGAAGAGGATGAGGATAAGGGGACTTTTGAGATCGACACCTGGGTTGGGCTGGCTTGGCAGTCGGATCGAGAGGAGGAGGACGATACATACAGAATGCATAGGGGTTTCCCAACCTTGGGGTATAAAAGCCCCGTCATCCCCACACAAAGGAAAAAGAAAAACTTTCCCCACAGCTTTCTTTTATTTTTTTCCAAGGCGCTCAAATTGCCCAATTTCTTTTTCCTCGTTTCTCCCTTGCAAACAAGAGGAGTTGGAATGGGAAAGTGTCTCTTTTTCTTCTTCTCCGTTTGTAGCAGGGAAAACACACGACGCCGACGCTCCTCTTCCTTCATCTCTCCCTCTTTCGCTTATTCCCCAGGGGACCATGCTACCACCACTGTAGCGTCCTCTTCCCTCGGGCAAAGAGGAAGGGGCGGGCGAAGGGGGGGAGATGAGGAGGGCCCATATATTCATAAACATCAGCGGCGTCGGCGGCGAAGACACTCTTGCTTAAAAGGCCTCTCGCGAACGCAGCTGCAACACTGGCTCCTCCGACCATGCAGGGTCCTCTTTGGACACAGGAAGGGTTTGTAAAAAAGTCTTATACGGAGTACGGACTAGTACGTACGATAGCCGAGTTTGGCGGAAAAGTAATATGAGGCCTGGCCTTTTTCCCAATTTCTCCCCTTTCTCAACATGAAATAGTTGCGGAAATGTGGTCCTGCCTACCTCTCTTTCCTCTTTTTCTTCATCTCCTAGCCCCTCCCCCGCTGTCAAGATTTCCAAAACCCAACATCCATTTCCTCCCTCCTCCTTCCGAAGACGGGGGGGAGGAGGAGGAGGCGGGGCTGAGGAGATTTTTCCGCCTCTCTGCGGCCCGCCCCCTTGCGAAGAAAGCTCTAGAAAAGGATAGGAAAAAGAGCGATTTGTCCAACAAGAAGAGATGAGATGCCTTTAGCCTAAGAGAAAAGAAATATCCCCTTTGAAAAGCGGATTCTTTAAATCTTCGGACTGATACGAAAATACTTCCCCGTTCGATAGATGTCAATCAAAAATTGTTTTTCACCCTCTTGAAAAAGAAGATGCAATTGGCTTAGACACAGATGCAGTTGGCCTGACGGGCTCGCACCGCCGGTATGTAGGGGAGGGATTGGCCAATTTTCAGGCTTCTTTGCTTTAGTCCCTCTTTCTTCAAATTCCATGTCCAAGCTCTGTTTGTTTGTTTGTTGAAAAAAACTACGATATACCTACAAAGTAACTGGTGATTCCTCAACCTTAAGCGAAGATGAGCAAATAGGTCTTCAACCGCCCAATCTCTGAGTGACAGGCACTTTCATCTCGCGCCTTTGCTCTTCCTTCTCCTCCTTTCCCCCGCGAGGCTTCTTCATCTACAGGATTAGGAGAAAAAGGAGGAGGAAGAAGAGGCACTTGAGGGAATCCCCCTCTTGACCTGTGAGGAGACCAGGCAAGGCGCGACAGCTTGCGGCGGGAAGCTATAGGGATTCGCCATCGATTATCCAGGAAAAACATTCTCTGTCAAAACTTTTTTCCTTCACTCCGATGATCGTAACTTTGGAAAAATGTCGAATTCTTGGCCATATTCTCCCTTCGCCGAGAAAGAAGTGCAAATAAACCCTATCTTTCCCTCGATCCCTCCGACCGTTAGTTCGTTTTCTCGTCAGGAAAAGTTCCCTTTTCCACCTAGCTCCGACTCCCCCTTTCCCTCTTCTTCTCTGACATTTAATTATCGCTCAGACGACTTTCCCCGTCTCCCTCTCTTCCTCCTCCGCCAGAGCGGTGTTAATTTTCTTCTTCTCCATCCTCCCTCCACCGGTGCACATAAGGGAGGGAGGGAGACGAAAACAAGAACAAACTGCGTTTCGAAGAACTGGGGCAGCAGGAATCTTTTAGGTTATTGTTTGGTTGGCATGCATAGGGACCATACCCCGAACTAAATATCTATTCTTGATTAAGTAGGGATCAGAACTACCCGTATAGCTTTCACCTGAATTGGCAGCTATTGCATCACTTCTCACCACAATAACTTGACCAACAAAAACTATTGTTTTTCCATGGCCGCCGGTGCTTCTCCGCAATAAAAAGGGGTCTGTGTGCAACAACGTCTCCCTCTCTCCGCTCTCCCCAGCGTAGGGCCATATATCGCGCGCCCAAGGGAACCCTTCCTCCGCCGAGGAAGGAAGGAGCGAAGGCGGCTAGAAGGGGGACAGTGTCAACATCCTTTCGTTCCATATACACACAGTTCTCTCTCCCCTCGCGCGGTCACACTAAGCCAACGGAAAACGGAAATTCTACACCTCCTCCTCCCCCTTTTAAAAAAGCTCTGGGAAAACGGGCGTGGGTGGGAGGATGCTATGCTATAGGGCATGTACGTAGGGGAGGGAAATGGAAAACGGCGACTGCGGCATTTGGGAAAGAGAAGAAGGATTCGCCAAGGTGTCATAATTCCGATTACAATTTCAAATCTTTCCCCACAGAGTTTGTTGAAAGTCGGGAGGTTTGATGATGAAGGCCTTCTGCCCCTCCCTCCCCCTCTCCCGTCGTAAAACGTGGCTGCGACTGCCGCCCACGGGGTTCGTTCGTCCGGGGTTCGGGTTGGGTGTCGAGTTTGCACAGGGGATTGGGAGGGGAGTGTTCAGGGGTGGGGAGGATGGGAGAGGAATGTTTCTGTCAACACAGGAGAAGGAAGGAAAGGAGGGCCGCCCCCGCTGGGATGGGGAGAAGAAATCACTTTGCAGAGGGGGGAAGAAAAGGAATCGTTTGGAAAGAAAGAACGGGCGAGCAAGCGAGAGAGGTGCATAAGGTTAGGGGAAACATACCCTTGTAAAAAGTTTCTAATTTCAATATTTAGCCGGCCTCGTGTTCAACTTTCCTCCGGCGTCGGCGTCGGCATCCTCCTCCTCCTCAAATCGGAAGCAGCGGCGGGTCAGCGAGGTGTCCGCCGCAGCGCTATCGGGTTCCTCCTCCTCAAAGCAGACCACCGTGGTGATACTGCAGCAGCAGCAGGTCCGGCGGCAGCAACAACATCATTGTCGGTGTTTTCCTTCTCTGTTTCCCATCATCTAACCATTCCTCCTCCGTCCGTCCGACAAGTCATATGTCTCAGAGTGTTCCTACCTTCCACTCACATCGAATCATACTGATACGTCTAACTTTGCCAACTAAGAAGCATTGTTGTTATACTCCCTAAATTAACCTTGGTCGATTCACCATATCAGTGATCTAGAATAGGTGAACCCTCTCTCTCCGACAGCACACGACCACAATAGAGCCATTAAACACATGATACTCCTCATGCAGGAGAACAAATAGTTACACAATCAGGGCAAACACAACACAACCTAGGTACAACACGTCATGCACACCACAAATTTTGCGCGAATTTCCATGAGCAAACATTATGTCTACTACCATCCCTAGAACCACCTATTAAAACTGTGTACTTTTACTGGTTACATAACACGGTGTCTGTGTCCACCACACCCGACCCAACCCATCTTCATATCCATGTGTGTGTGTGTGTGTGTTTCCGTGAATCAGAGTTGCCCCCTCTCCTCTCGCCTCCCCACAAATTACATGAAAGTACACACGGTCCAGCTAGCACATATTTTTCAGAAAACACAACTTAACTTTTCTTTTCCCCTCTTTTCGACTCCTTTCGTGTCCTCTCCAAACTGTCACAATTAATTATATCCACCCATTACAGGTCTATACCAACCATACAGTACTAAACAGCGCTATAGCCAAGACAATGCCTCGTATCTACCTACAGAGCTACGAGCAAAAGGAGTGAAAGGGTTTCTCGAAAGTGCCTTCGAGGATGTCACTTTCCTGGACACGAAAGTGGAGTCTCGCCGTCATATGTGAAGTGCCGTTGCGTATCTCCACTAACTTTCCACCTAGCTCTCCTCGCTCCCTGAAGGGGTGGGGGGATGGAGGGAGACTCAATGGAGAGGAGAGGAAAGTTTCCGAAACTGATGTTACGTGTGTCATACTATATGACGGTCTCCCACAGAAAAACGAAAGACCATTCATGCTACATTCGCTTTTTAAGAAAGACCTCCTCGATTTTTTTGCACCTTTCGAGTTTCCCGAGGGCGGGGAGAAAGGTGAGATGAAAGAACAACAATGGCAGCGCCGCCGATGCAAAGTTTTCGAAATTTTGATTAGCGAGCCCAAAAGCAACGTAGGTTTGCCAGCAACACCAGAATTCGCTCAGAAAAACATATAATCCAGGAGAATGGAGAGACAAGACTTTTAGAACAATTCCTTTCTACCACTTTTGATTTTTATAAGGTAGACTGACCCCTCGTCTACTACAGTACCCAGCAGTACTATTCACGTATGTACTACGTATGTAACACCCCATCCACTCTAGAGCCAGCACTCCTACCTCTCATAGTTTAGCCGCACACACAGATAGAGAAACTGAGGATGAAATGAAGCCACAATACCTGACTTTCCATCCTTTTCCAACCCCAGCCTACTGCGACTACTTTTCTCCCTGGAGATCAATGTTTTTGTCCTCTTCCCCTCTCCTCTCCTATCCCTGGTCCCCACGGAGCAGCAGCTGCAACAGGGCATCCTCCTTATCCTTATCATCTTCCTTATCCTGCTCCTCCTAGTCATTGTCGAAGTCTTGAGGTACAAAACCAGCCTGGATGTTCAACTTCAAGGTCAAGTATTTTACGTTGTCGTCTAGTACTTATTACACGCACACACGCACAGTATAACTGGAATAATCTCTAGATCCAAACCAGCTAACGTGATAGGATATACCTACACACTTTTCCTCCAAACCGATACTATTTTCGCAATAGACAGTCAAATAGATGAAAACCTGCAATGCCATCCCCAATCGTATCGTCATCAATCTCCGGTGAAAACTAGAGTTTTGTGACACCTCCCAAGAATTTTCTACTAACTTCATAACATTAATTACTCTTTGCCTCTCCGTCTTCCTCGTCCCAGTTTTGTTTCTCGCCAAATTAACACCCCTCTCCCACCAGATATTTTTTGGTGTCAATTTCTTGCCACAAGAAAATATAAAATAAACCAAATTTCATCTTTCTTTCTTTGCAGATAGCAGAGCAGCCCTTGCTGGGCAACGGTGGCGCCGCCGGGGCAGGGGCCGCAGGGGGAAAGGTAAAGAAGGCACACTGACTTGAACCTTGATGCTGGCCTCAAAACTAATTAGCAAACTACTACCAAAGTGGTTGTACCATGTTTTGTACTTTCTAACTTACTTCAGAAGCCTTTGCTTTTTCTGTCCAACAGCAACATCAACAACTTTTGTCCAAGATTGTTTTCCACCATGGTAAAAGTCTCCAAGAAGTGTCATCATGTCCAATAATGCCAAAGGACACAAAAATTTCCGACAGAGTTTCCAATGATTGACTCTCATAAAAAGAATATCTTTCGCCACCATAATTTTTTAAAAACCCGTATCATTAGTCAGTTAATCATCCTCGGAATTCTTCGCCTTCAGGGCCTCCACGTCGAACTGGGTGCCACCGGCGGGGTGGTGACCACGGCGCAGTCTAGGGGCAACTCCTCCTTGCCCTTGTACCACGTTCCGGGCGCGCCTTCAAAGTCCTTCCGCTGCCTGGGGAGGGACTGCTGCGAGTGCAACTGCTTCGTCTGCTACCTCATGCTGGGGATGCTGGGCTTCGTCATATTCTGGTCAGGGAGATCTCGAGCAAAGTTTTCAATGAGTCATACGATAAGTGAGATATAGTTGCTGTAGTAGCAATATAGTTTTGGGACAGAGCAGTGTTCGAGTTCGATGCGGGTGTTGCAAAGCTATAGGTGCAAAGGGTTTCTGCAGTGACAATTATGGCAACAGTGTTTGGTCTCTTTTTGTTTGGTTCTGAACAAATCGCAGAGTGTGGCGTTAAAAATTGTATCTTTGCTTTGCTTACTTGCAGGTCATTGCTCATGCTCCGGATCTACCTCCCTGAGCGCTACTGGGAGTGGAGCTACATATGGAGGACGGAGGAGGAGGAGGGAGGAGGAGGGGGAGGGACAACGGAGGCCTCGACGACGACGAACTCCTCTGCAGTCTTGGGATCGTGATTCGAAGCATTTTCCGAACAGCAGAAAAAGAAAAAGTGAATTGTGATATGCCGTTGGCCAGAGATAATTAAAATTTTCCCTCTTAAAATCCCCCCCTTGCCCGTCCAAGGACTGAAGACAAATCAAAAGAAGGAAAGAAAGAACACTTTTGGTGTGTGTTGCTTCACTGGGAAGAGAAGTGGCCATTTCAAAAACAACACAAATGATCAGTTTCTGTTTTGTTTTGCTGTGCGTACAGAGACACGGGAGAAGAAGCGTGACGGGTGGAAACCAAAGGAAGAAATATACGTAAAATATGCACGAAAACCATTATCTCCCGTCTAATTTTGGTCTGTCAGCTATCTTATTGTTGAGTAGAGTAGGCATTGAGGTGAGAAAACCACTTTGAAGGGCCTCCTTATCCTCCTTAAATGCAAGGTGTGTGTGTGTGTGAGAGAGAGAGAGGGAGGGATCTTACGCAAAAGCAGCAAGGATAGAATTTGAGGGCACAAGAGAAGGATTTGCCGTTGTCTTAAAGGTCTGTTAACAGTGCAGTACTGTCTGTGCTCTAACACACGCTAAATAGGAAAATATCCATATTCCCATATCTGAACCTTTCCCAATGTACGTTCTCTTTCTCTCAATTTCCCCTTTTAGCACGGGAGCGGACGAAGGTGGTTGAGGCGGAGGAGAGTGATGCCTATCTACTTCTCTCTCTGAAAAGGGAAAAGGGCCTTTCACATCAAGAGTTGGAGAGAGAGAGATACTGCAGAGTGGAAGATAGGAGGGGGAGAAGGGTTCTAATTTCGGCAGCTTAATGAGGAGGAGAGGGAACGAAAGGGATGCCTTTAATCGAGACAGTTGGAAGGGGAAATGTGGGGAAAATTCCCGGGAAATGGAGGAAAGAAGGCTTTTCCGGAAGAAATATGTCACTCGTCCTTTTTCTCCCTTTCCTTGTACTTTTCGTGGAGCGGCGAGCGGAGGCGCTGGGAAAAAAACAACTCCCATAGGAATACCGGAGGAGAGACGGACGGACGGGAATTACCAGGGCGGCGAACACACGTATATGGGAAAGAGAAAAGGAAAAGGGGGAGAAATATTTCAAAGTGGAGGGGCGAAATGTCCTCTTTTTCTCCTCTTTTTTTAAGGGAAACGGGGGAGTGGGAGGACACAAAAGGGAGTGGGAGACGCCGGATGGGGGAAAGTGCTTTGAGGAAGAAGGCCCGCGGATGGCGCCGGGGGCATTTTTCTCTTTTCTTCTCTCCACTTCCTACATACTAGTACTACGGGAAAGGGGGGAAGGAAAGGGGGCAAAGAATGACACTTTAATGCCGGCGGAATTTTTGTGGGAAATGGATGGGGGGAGGAGGATAGAAATGCTGCGGCAGACACCGCTTCTGGAGATGCGACAATGGCTCTCCAACCGCACGAAAAAAAGAAAAGACGCAAAACAAGCAATTTATGCTGAAAAAGAAGAGGGAAAAAGAAAGCACAAGGGGGACCATGGGAAAAAGAAACAAAACAGGGCTATTTTTAGGCCAAGAGATGAAGACACAAATATGGCCTACAGTACGATGGATGAATGGGAGAGGAATAGATCATGTTTCGCTTTTAACGGTTTTTTCCTACTATAGTTCCTCGTTGTGAATGCCGCCGTACCGCGTACCCTGTAATACGAAAAAGGCCCTTTCGGTACCTAAAAATGGCCAGAAAAACCAATCCGATACGAAGTACGTCTCTATGTGGGACAAATGGCCGTCGATTCTTCCAAGATAACCTTTTCTTCAAAGTTCTTTCTTCATCGTTTGTCATTTCAGCACAAGAGTGAAGGAAGAAAAGAAGGCTTTGCCCGAAAATGACAAAAAAGTGTCATACCGAATATTCGTCACTTTTTCCTGCCGGACTTGCATTAGATTCACTGCTGCCCTCTTTTCCCCAAAGAGACCCTCTCCTTCCAATGGATATGTTTGATGTGCTGTGTGTACGCAAAAGCGGCGATTCAATTCATCTGACGTATCTTTTTCCTGGAATCGAGCCTTGCAACTCTGTTTTGGTTTTCACGCCAGTGGGGAGGGCTGCAATTTCCCGGATGACGAAAAAGGCACCAGGGGGAAAGGAACTCTCTTCGATTGGTGTCTTTTTGTGCAGCCGTCACGATATCTGGCAATAAAGAGACCGGTCGTGTTGCAAAAGAAAGAAGGGGGAATTCAGATCTGCAAAAGACAAAGGGATAAATAGAGTTTCTGCACGGAAAATTTGTGAACTGTAACATTCCTGGCCAGAGAGAAGGACTAAATATTTTTGTGGAAAAATCGCGTTGTTCAGTTTGTTTCTTTTCTTTGTACGCGCTCTGCATGTGGTTGATATGCTTTCAATCTTCATCGCCGGCTTTAATTTTTGACTGCTCCTAGTACTTGATTATTAGCACAAAAATATTGTCTGTAATATCCCTTTTTTCTGGTGATTGGTGTTCTGAAAACCCAACCATATGAATTTGAACGCACCAGATACCGTCTAAGCGCACTGCAAGAACTCCAGATAAAATGCATGCAACATACTTATCTTTTATGTCTGCCTGGGTCACGTTAGACCGGCGGCAAGAATCGATTCCTCTCAATATCTGCATACATAAATTGGCAGCATATATGCAGATACAGGCGGTCCTATTCGGGTGGGGGCAGAAATGGGAATTAATAACTCATGGCTTCTTCTCGCCTTGCCCCTCAAAACTCCGTTGGCGAATACCTCAATCTTTTTGACTAGACCTGCGCGTTCGATTATTTCGTAGAAGGAATGGGGACATTTAGGCCAAAAAATTAGGTGCCAGGTTTCCCCCTTTTGTACCTACTGCGGTCCTTGTAGTAGGACTCGAGAAAGTTCCAGAAAAAGAAACGGAATTCCAATATTTAGCAAAACAAACTACGATGCTCTTGGCCTTGCCCTACGTCCTGCTCTTCGCCTTGATCAACGGTAGCGTGGAGGGCGCGACCGTGGCTGCATACTACAAGCTGTGGTTGGACCCGGGGGCTTGGTCCCCGGCGGCGGCGGGAACGGACATATCAGCAAAAAGCGGGTGAAAACAAGTGATCAACTGAAATTATTTGTTTAACTTGAGATTTTTTGAAGAAACCAAGCCATGAAGTGCTCCATGGTGGCCATCCACCAGGGCAGCCCAGCCTTTGCAATGGAGGCCACTACCTGCTCGCTAGGGCCCATGCCCACTCTGCCCGACGATCTTTTGGTGGAAAATAAGATTGTTTAAAAAATTGTTTCCGTTTTGTGAATGGCGGCCTTTCATGTTCTACTAGGGCCCAGACTCTGGAGGGGTGGAAGTTTTCGTCAAGGATGCCGCTCAATATATTTTGACAATACCAGCCGCTGCCGCCACTACAACCACAACCACCACCACAACAAGCACAACAACAACAACTACTACAACTACAACTACTACTACAACCACTACTCAGGCCGTTGACCACGTAAATATTACGAAGTTTCTTCCCCGCCTTTTTATATCGAACACAAACTAATCAGAACTGCGACGTTACCTCGCTTGACTCGTCCTTCGAACTGAAGTCCAACGGCAAGTTCTACGCGGTCTTAGCTGACAACAGGAATTTCGAGGAGCAAAAGGTAGGCGCTTTCCCAAATAAAGACGTTGATAGGTGCTTAAAAGTGTTTCTTCCTGTTTCCAGAGGCAAGAGTGCTCTGCCCTGGGTGGCCACCTCGCCACCTTCAAGACCAGGGAGGACTGGATCGTACTCTCAGAAATCCTCGCTAGTAATAGGCGCGAAAAAATTGCTCTAGTCCAGCCATGCAATTCCATCTGTTCGTTTTTATAGAAAAGTATTTGAAAAAATGTGCTTCTACTGTATCTGCATCAAATTCTTGCCAAGGTCATTTTGCCTAAACAAGGTTCCACTGTGGAGGATCTAGACGAGGGCCGCGGCTTCTGGCTGGGCCTGGGGCAGGAGCCAGTGGTTCAGTGCAACACGGAGAACGACCCGACGGCTGAATGCCAGGGACTAAAGTGGACGGACGACGAGGTAAAACTACAAACAAAACGGGTTCTGCCAATAGTTAATACCCAACAACGTGCAGACCGAAGTGCAAATTCAACTGGAGGAATGGTATGTTGACTCTCGTTACACACCAAGATTCGGCCCAAAGAGTTGTTTTTTTTGCGCAGGGCCCCTAAATTCACGAATTCCAACAAACAAACGTCGGTGAGCAATAAATCGTGGAGTTGAAAAACGGGGGGAAGTTTAACACAAAGCTCTTATCAAAAATTGCAGCTCTGCTGGTTCGGAAAATTCTCATGCAACAAATACACCGTGGGTTTTTTCTTACATGTGGCATGTGGTATCTCTGATGTTGAATATTGTCCAAAAAATGTCTCAGATCCAGGGCTTCTCATGCACCAAGTGGGAGCGGAAGGCAGTCTGCCAGGCATCGTGCTCGCCATGAACAAAGAAAAAAAATCATTTCTAATAAGGCCATTCTAATTTGCTGAACTTTTTTTGCCTTAGTTGACTGAAAAACTGTTGCAGGTCCATGTGTTGCTCCGTAGTAGGCTGTTTAAATTAGGAAGAAAGTTTGAACATTCAATTGCCCCAAAATGTACTATACATGCACCCTACAAACAGTACCGTACCTTGGCCACAAGAACAATCAGTAACATAAAGAAGAAGTATTCATAGTGCAATCTCTTTTTGACCTGTCTGCAAAGGGGAGGTAAGACTTTTGCGGCAGTATCTTCACCTCTCTCTCCCATCCGCTGGCGCTGAAAAAAGTAGAAAAACACCTGTTTAGGGGCTCGGAGGAAAGAGCGAGATGGCTCTTCCTTCTCCGCCCCTTTCGAGCATTAGCAGCCACGATTTGAAATATTTAAGAGGCTCTCTCTCCGCCGCTAGAGAGAGACCACAAAAAAGCCTAATTTTGGCAAAGAGCGGTGAGAGAAAGAAAACTTTTTTTTTTCTTCAAAGTTCCTTTTTTTCCCCTTCGCTGCAAGTATACCGTAGGAAACATTTCTCTCCCTCTGCGTCGGAGAAAATGCTGTTCCTATGTAGGAGGCGAGAAACACTTGTGCCTCTGTCGCCGCCGCCTTGCTTGAGAGGAGGAGGAGGAGGAGCAGGAGGAGGAAGGGTCCCTAGAGGATCCCACCACCCAGTGCAAGAAGAAGAGTAGGGAGGACTATGATGGGAGACGAAGAGGAGGGCGAAGAAGAAGACTCTCCTTGGGGCGTGTTGCGTCGCTCTCTTAGTCTTGGGCAAAAGGGAGGAAAACAACAGTGCATAAGGTTGTTGATTGAGCGTGCGTACTTATACTTGATACCTTATAGCAAGGAGGGGAAGATGCACTAGGGGAACGCTGGTAGCGGGAGGACGTTGGGATCGTAAATTCGTAAAATTGGAATTTTGAAATAATGTCTTCCCCTGATCCTGCCGGCTTCATCTCCCGTCGCCAGATTGCAACATCAACACCTTGTCAGTAGTTGGCTATCTCGAAACGCTGAGTCTCACACGGAGCTGGCTATGGAGAATGTGTGCACTGCCACAGTGAGTTTGAGTTACACAATAAATACAACAAAATACAGGCCTCCAGAATTTGTAGGAGGATCGGGAAAAAACTCCACGAAGTGGGTCACTAGTACCACCGACGACAACGCATACTTTTTAAATGTTATTGTCGGAATTCGAGCGTTTTTCGTGAGTGCGGAAACTAAACGGTAGATGGGAAACTCTGATAAGGACATGTATGTACATAATACTGCAGGAGAGAGGAAAAAGGAGGAGGAAGCACCGAAAATAACTCATTGCCTTCTTTGTTATTGTGGCGTGTTCAGTGTGCACGGGATATTTCAAATGTAGAGCGGCGGAATTTATTCGAAATCGTTGTCACAGGAAACGGGAAAATGTTTGTTACATCTTCACTTGGCAGCTAGGGTGCATTTTTATGCCACACATCCTCGCCATATACGGACAGCCCATAAATCAGTGTCGGACTCGTTCGGTTCGTTCAGCGGCGACAATTCAGATATAGTACGTACACTGAAATTCCAAAGAGATTAAAATTGACGTGGTTTGTGGGGAGCAAGGTTAAAGACTTCGTGAGAGCTTCAAATTGCATATATCTTCACATTAGAAAAAATCATGGGAATAACTTTTCGGATTTCACTACGCACGGTTTGGCACGGGATCAATAGGAGGCTCCGCGGCGGCGCCCCCGGACGAGTGAGGATGGGGGAAAAAGACCCTGGGGCGCAAGACGCGCGCGCGGGCAGAAAGCAACTCACCCCGAACCACCACAGCGAAAGGGAAAAACGAAGAACCTTTTCTTCGTTTTCTCTGAAAAGGGGTAAATTCGATTTCGGGACTGCCGCCGCCGCCGCCGCCGCCGCCGCCGCCGCCGCCGGCGCCGCCGCCGCCGCCGCCGCCTACTTTTCGCTACTTCCCCCCTAGAAGGTTTTTTTTGCGCTCCTCCTTCGCCTTCGAATGGGGAAGGGGAAAGATCGACAAAAGAAAACTCTCGGCTGCGAAAAAAGAAAAGGAGAGAAGACGAAGATCCATCTTCCCTTCTCCCCCTTCTTTGGCGTGAAAGGTTTTTCTCGCCAAAAATGGGAGGCGGAAAGTAGCACTGTACACACGCATCCGAATAAAAATCTCCCCGGGAACTTTGGCGATAGAAATTCACGCCGAAATTTGGCCAGTACACATGAAGGTTTCGCCAGACACACAAATTCTTGCTTTGTTGTTTCTAGCAAAAATAACACAATTTCTTCGTCCAAGATGACGGAAATTCATTCTTTCTTCTTTATCCGCCTAAAGTAACTTTTTCTTCCGCCTTCTCCTTTGATGTCCCGAAATTAAAAGAAGAGTTTTGCGCATGGCATCTCCTCTTCCCCGCACACAAAGGAAAATGATGTTCCCTGGAGAGAGACTAAGAGTCGTCTCTTTTCCTGGAAAATGGCTTGTGTGTGTAAACCTCAAACAGTCCCAAGACAGACCGAAAAGTGTGTTTGACCAAGCTTGAACCGCGGCGTACCTTCTTTGTGTCATTTTCTGAGAGATCACATTACAAAGTAATCTCAGTCCCTCAGACCACCGTAGAAAAGCAGTCGTTCGAGAAGATCCTTTGGTGATCTCTAACCAACTTACAACTTTCTGTCTAAGCTACAACTTGTCGAGTGCAAAAACTTTGGAATCACCCGCATTTCCCACGTTATTTCGGAACATTATATTATTGGGCAAATCCCACAATCCATTACTCTTTTTTTTGCCAGGAACCCCGAGACAAGCAGTAAAAACAGTTGGCTTTGGCCCATGTGTCATGAAGCAAAACAAACACCCAAGCTAGACAGCGCCTCTAGGAAATTCCCCCAGCGAACATTGGCGAGTCGGTTGGCCCGGGATGTAGGCATTAACCTCTCTCGCGTACCCTATATATTGCTTTTCGTATGAGGTCCATTCAGTTCTCTTGGGGGAGGGAGGCATGGAAAGGTAGAAAAATGGCTTTATTATCCTGCTCATGTTGTGCAAGGCGGAGAGGAGCCCCTGGCTTCTTAATGATATGCCGCCGCTTTTCAGCTGCGATGTTGATTAAGGCAGTCCCGTACTGTGCGCAGTTTATGGGAGGAAGAAAACATCGTCATACCGTTGGTAAATCTGAATTCTGTCGGATACTCATTTCCCCCGTTTTTGGCCTGAAATATATTTCCTCTGCTATGACTTGAATCGTTGGGTTAACGAAATTCGGGCACTTTGTGGTGAGGGTGGACGAAATCGATCGAGATAGGAAGTATTGAACGAAATGGATGGAGGGGGAGGAGAGAAAGAGGAAGAGCAAACGGAATAAAGAGGATTTCCCTTTTCCTTCCTTCCTTCCGCACTACTCTACTCCCATATCTCATCCTCCCATCGCCGCCGCCGCCGCCGCCGCCGCCGCTCG
>JAAUXV010078461.1_pt1 | contig 14064 bp, 12 predicted proteins | sample 7278181 | NCBI WGS metagenome assembly JAAUXV01 (sample SAMN14350114, study PRJNA611818) | marine sediment metagenome | isolation source: surface marine sediment (2.1m) | place: French Polynesia: Moorea | collected 2018-08
GCCAGTCTCTCTCTCGATCCAACAGCTGAGAGTCCTGAGACCGACTTTTCTTTCGTTATGTTACCAACAAGAGGAGGAAAGGAAAGGAGGGCAAAAGAGGTTTGAGGCTCACCAACTCCTGAAGTGGGAACTTTCGCAATACGGTCTTTTTTTTGCCGGCCTCTACGATGGAGGATCGCACCTTTGTTCACTTGTCTAGCTCCTCCTCCAACTTCCCGTCACCGACTCTGAAGAAGACCAACAGGGCGATGAAGAGACCGGCAACCGGCGAGGTCAGCCAGGGGTCAGAGCAGAGACTCAAGGGGCCAGGGTTGGAGTGGACGATGGTAGCAGCAGCATCAGCGATAGCAGCAGCTAGAACAATAACAGCAGGAGGAGGAGGTACAGCAGCAGCAACAACAACAGGAGCGGCAGAAGCAACAGGAGCAGTAGCAGGAAGAACAGCAGCAACAACAGGAGCAACATCATCATCATCAACAACAGCAGCAGCAGCAAGAACAAGCCTGTGGCAGAAGCAGTTTCAAGAAAGGGAACAGTTGAAGAGGTCCTTGGAACAGTTTGGGGAGGAGGTGGAGCACGCGAGGAACGATATTGAGGAGGAGGGGGAGGAAGAGGTCAGTGATTCTGAGGAGAGCGAGGAAGAGGAGGAGGAGGACGAAGAGCAAGAGGAGGCTGACGGCGACCGTCGTAAGAACCCCTTCCAGCTGCTGGGATGCGCCTACTGCCAGTACAAAGCCACACACAGGAATGAAGTCTCAAGGCATATGCTGCAAGTAAGAAGGAAACAAACGCAGCAAAATACTTATTTTACGAAAATGTTGTTGCGTGGTTTTCAGGTCCACCTTGGCGTAAAGCCTTACACCTGTGATATCTGCGGGAAGGGGTTCACCGAAAAGAGCACCCTACAAAGTGTGAGTTTGAGAACAATCATATGCTGATCCAGCATCAATTTCACTTCCCATTCTAGCACATTGACATGGTGCACCTGGGCAAGTTCGACCACCGTTGCGAACTGTGCGACAAGGCGCTCAGCAGCAAGAGGAAGCTGATGGAGCACCTAAAGAAGGTGCACATGGGGACGGAGGGGAGGGTGACGGCGGAGAGGAGGACGGGCTCCCCGCACCCGTGCCCCAAGTGCCACAAGGTGCTGAGGAGCGATAGGGGACTCAGGGAGCACATTGACGGGTGACGACAACTTTTAGACATGGAATTAAACTCCGCACAATCTTAATTTTACTTTTGCAGCGTCCACCTTGGCAAGAAGATCGAGCGAAGTTGGAAGTGCGGGTTTTGCGGGCTGGACCTCCCCACTAGGAACATGCTGAGGGAGCACGCAGCGGAGCAGCACCCGGGAAGGAGGAAAATGTGCAAAGTGCCCTGAACATCCGGTCTAATCAGGGAACATTTTCTATGTCTTTAAACTGGTTTCGCAAGACATATTACCAATCCATCATTGCCAGTGCCAGTAACTCTGTTACAAGGTGTTTGTATTATATCTTCACATCATATCTCGAGGGAACAAAAAAAGGGCCCCAATTTTGTCGACCCTCGTTCACTGTCAACAAGTAAAGGGGCAATCTAAAGATCCGTGCGAGTCTTTTCTTTCTTTCCATGTCTCTCTTTATCCGACCACTAGCAGCCCCTCCTCCGGGAACTCGTACTCTGGCACCTCCAGGTTGAGCGGCGCGGGGCCCTTGCGGATCCTTCCGGAGGTGTCGTAGTGGGATCCGTGGCACGGGCAGTAGTAGCCGCCCCACTGCCCGGCGTTGGCGATGGGGACGCAACTGGAGGATAGAGTAAATCGTTAAAGTTTGAAAGTATCCAAAGATGAAGACAAAACGGAGCAAAAATGAGGAATTTTCGACTTTTCGCAAAACTTGTGGAACCAGTGGCAGACAGTTCTAATAAAATCGATCTGTGCGTCAATTTTCCAGAGCATAACAAAAGTATACCGCCAGTTCTGAAAGAAATAAGACAATTTGAATTTCAATATTCAAATGCTATTTTACAGTATATCTGTCTCGTCGTATTTGGGAAATACAGTATGCCCTGTGATCTGAACAAGTAACGTAAATCTCACCCGAGATGCGTGCATACGCCGATGATGATTAGCCACTCCGCTTCCTTGACCCTGTCCTCGTCCTTCTCCGGATCCCTGAGCGTGGCCACGTCGACGCCGCGCTCAGTGCTGATCTCCTCCTCGGTGCGGTGGCGAACGAAGAGCGGCTTGCCCCTCCACATGAACACCACGTTCTTGCCCTCGGGGATCGAGTTGAGCTTGATCTCTATCTTTGCGTCTGCGACGGCGTCGGCGGCAGGAGAGAGGGTGTCGATCAGCCCGCAGACGGTCTTCTTGGCCGAGTACAGTCCGACCACGCCGAAGGTGCCCGACACCAGGTAGGTAAAGCCGGCGCGGTTGGCATGGGAGTCCTTGTTGACGGAGGAAGGGTCGCGGGTGGCCACGCGACGGTACGCGCTGAAGTCGGGCACCTCAAGGTCTGTGTGGGCCAGGCGGGTCTGACACGGGACCGACGCAGAGGCAGGAGTAGAGGCTGAAACGGGAAGATGATGTGCATTCAATCAGGGAGCTGTTCTTCGGCTCGTGCTCTCTTGTCTCATCCTACCTGCTGCGGCTGTCCAGGCCTTCCTGGCGGCCACCCTGACCAAAGAGTTCATGGTGGACAAGAGGCACACGGGATTCAACCTCACCAACTTGACCAGGGGCGATGACGATTCTTCTGCACGACACGTCTGCGGAGTGCGGATGCGGACTGGGGACAGCGGACACAGTCACTCACAGCACACTGAGCACAGTCACATCACAAAGCCTGCTTGAGAGTTGAGCTGGGCTGGGGCCGCTGGGCAGCTGAGAAGGCGAAATGTCCTCCGAAACTGCAAAGCGAAATGCAGTGCCGCCCGTTTAATCGGCCCAGGCGGACAAGGGCCGAAAGGGCAGAACACCAGGTTGCCACCAAAGAAGAAAGGGGCATGTGAAGTCGTTGAAATAAAAATTGGTTTTGAAGAAAATCTGGTAAACTGGCTCCCTGTTAGATTTTGCCATTCCATTGGAAACATTATGTATTGAATTCATTCTGTAGTTTAATTTGTTCTCTTTTTTCGCCTCCCTGTATCTTTTCCTCCATGTTTCGACAGCTGACGAGCAGGAAAGGAACGAGGGGAACGGGCAAAAGCAGCGGAAAGGCGCTAGGAGTAGACCCAAATTTGCTAACTTTACTCAAGGTAGGTCAAAAGCCGACAATTTTTAAGCCATTTTTGATTTTATAATCGCAAAACTGCCGTAGTTAGTTAGTTTTATTCAGGCTTGTACAACACACAAAAAGTATGGTGCGGTACAACTAGGGCGTGACAAATCTTTTACCTTTCAGCGACTGGTAGTTGCGGGAATTTGAGTACTTGCAATCAATTGTTCAGGGGATTTTTGGCTAAAAATACTCCATTTTGCGTGGCTAATCTTGAGCTTTAATATTGCAATGTATATCTGGCACAAAACTGTCGTAAATTCTTGCAAAAAAGTATTAAAATATTCTTTCCCAGCTTTTACTTTCTAAGTTTTTGCATAGAGTTGGGAAAAGAAAGTGATTGCAAATAGGTGCTTTTAAAATAAACCAAAATGGTGGAATCTGATATCCAATGATTTGCTGGTGGCCACACATGCACAATATACCATTAGGCTGACTTTTCCCTTAGCAAGTCCCCCTCTCTGAAGCCTTCCAGAGGGCACCCAATAGAAAAATTTTAAAACTTTCCAAGGCTACCCCCTCCCTGAGCTGTCAAAAAACATGAAAAAACTTCAAATTTTCCTTTCAAAATATTAAAATTTTCTTTCAACATATCAAAGTGTTCTTTTTAAAAAAAATTTACTGTAAACAAAATTTGGACCCCCCTCCCTAAAAGTATGACTTTGCACATGTGTGCTGGTGGCCCAGGACCTCTGGGAAGAAAAAGAAAAATTCCCTAAACAAAGTTTTGGTCCAACAAATGTTTGCAAAGATGAAAAACTTGGCCGCGTATGGCTGCATTGAATACACCGTTTTTCTTTAAACATTGTTTTTTAGCTCTGCAGGGGAATAAATTGTGCCTGCGGCGGCAATGCTGCAGAAACTTTGACTGCTGTTAACAATTTGGTAGATACTTTTACTTAATCTGACCATTTTATTTCTTTGGTGATTTGATTGCTATCCATGAACAACTTGATGCTTTGTTTCGACCAATTTTGTGAGAAAAACTTGACTTCTTAGTACCACAGAGGCAGGAGGCATTATTTGAAGGAAAAATGAAGAGAAAAAGACTTGTTCAATGGAATCTTGGGGGTTTTTCCACCGGTTTCAGAAAATTTTTATACTAAGAATGCATATCCCCCTCCCTACCTTTCGCCAGACCCCCTCCCCCTCTAGCCCTCCAAAAAGGCACCCCCCCAGGCCCCAGCACATATGGGCACCGACTTTTTTCCACAGGGGGGAAAAAGGCCTCAAAAAGTGAAGTACCACCCAAAATAACTCTAGGGAAGGGGTAAAATTTGGGGTCACAAAGGGGGGAAGGGGGGGGGCAAAAGAAAAATTTCTCCACAATTAAGGACCGCACAGAAAATGTTGTGCCTTCTTTGCCCCATTTGAGCGCTTTTTTAGTAAAACTTTGTCAAAAATGCCTTATTTTTGTTGCCTCAGAGGGGGTAATTAATAAAAAAATTTATTTGACGGTAGCTAATTTTTGGCCTTTGGGTAGGGGGTGGGTTTTTGACCCTCAGAGGGGGGGAATCCCCCTCCCCCTTGCCCATGTGTGCTCCCCAGCCAGAAAAATTCTCCAACCCTCTACTTTTTCATCTTGAGCACCTATGCATACAGGCAACGTATGGATGGCATAGCGAAAGCCTACAGTCAAGCTGTCAGCCATGGAGTTAGTTCAATGTGCAGTGTATTGTGCTTTTAAACGTTCTTGCTCACATGGACCTGTAATTAAACCAAACTAAAACCAAAGTTTTTACATGTTCGAGCCCAAAGTCATCTTGCATCCACCCCTACTCCTCCGGTTTTTTTGTAAGCGAAAAAAGTCCTACATTTCACAAATCCGTCCTTTTTCCCCTCCCAGAGTGACAGAGTCCCGAGGCTTGACCTCGCTGTTGTTTGTCCTCGTAGGGACTAGGGAGCGTAGGTCAGGCCAAGGCGGACACAGACCTCGCCTTGGACATGTCCGTCCCGTTCGGCGTGGGCAGGAAGGCCCTTCTGACTGCCCTTGGCGTGGGCGGCGGATGCGGCGCGGCGGGCCTCCTCATGGCCCTGGACCAGTCCGTCAGGGCCGACCTGACCCTGCACCCGCCCAAGCTGCCCTGGAGCCACAACGGCACCCTGGACGCGTTCGACCACCAGTCCATTAGGAGGGGATACCAGGTCTACAAGCAGGTAACAGAGGAGATAGAGCAAGAGTGGTAAACTGAGAAGTGAGAACCCAGACATTTTCACACAGCGTTCGGCCCTTTTATCTAACCTAACCTAACCTAACCTTGCCAAAAAAGCATCCCTAGGCCTCTAAACTAGGCCTAGGCCCTATGCTAAGTCCTAGGCCCCTTTGCTAAGTATCCCTAAGGCCATATGCTAAGTATTTCTAACTTTATATGCTAATTTGCTAAGCTAGGTTTTATAGAATAAAGGACGGGAGTCACGGGACGTCTCTATTCCCCCAGAACCAAGCCGTTTGAACCTTCGTTTTAACTCAACTTGCTATTCTATGTGACCCCTAAAGTGCAATCCAGGAGGTCAGAAAATACCCAGAAATCCCATAAAGTGCAACAGTACCGCAAGAGTTCTTTTCACACAATCCCTTCTCATTGTGTTCCTCCAGGTCTGCTCTGCCTGTCACAGCATGCGCTTCACCGCCTACCGCCACATGGTGAACGTCTGTTTCACTGAGAAGGAGGCCAAGGCCGAGGCTGAGGAGATTTTGGTTGAGGACGGCCCCAACGAGGACGGCATGATGTACCAGCGCCCGGGAAAGCTGGCCGACTACTTCCCCAAGCCGTTCGCCAACGACGCTGCTGCTGCGGCCGCCAACAACGGCGCCATCCCGCCAGACCTCAGCTACATGGTGTTGGCCCGCCACGGAGGGGAGGACTACCTCTACCACCTGCTGAACGGGTACTGCGACCCGCCCGCTGGGGTTGAGCTCGGCGAGGGCCAGCACTTCAACCCTTACTTCCCCGGCGGGGCCATCGGGATGGCGCCTCCCATCTACAACGAGATCATCGAGTACGACGACGGGACGCCAGCCACACAGAGCCAGGTGAGGGAGAGAAAGAAGACAAGAGGGTCGAATAGGATTGACACACTCTCAAAATACTTACGGGGGGCGGGGATCCATTAGAATCGACACAAAATGACCTTGAATATGTTACAAAACATGTTTTGGGACAATTTGAATGTTTTTTTTTAAAAAAAATTGCCCAAAAAGGTGGCTGTTTTGGAAGCCTACTCCTCTAAAACTAGGAGGTTATATGAGAACCCTTATTGTTGGAATTTTAGCCAAAGGGTTAGTCTAAAATTCGAACAATATGATGTATCAAACAGCCTCCTAGCTTCTAATAATATAATGGCAATTTATGTGCATCACCGTGAATCTTGTTCACTTCATGCTGACACCTTTTCTTTCTTTCTTTTCTCAGTTGGCCAAGGATGTTGTGACCTTCCTGTCCTGGTCTGCGTCAAAGGAGCTGGACGAGAGGAAAAGACTCACCGTCAAGGTGAGAGAGAAATGACAAACTTACTAGAAGGGTCTTTAACGGTTCCTTATCTCTTTTTGTCTTTGGCTAAGCCTAGACTAAGTAGCTGTAAGTGTTGTTGTTCTTGTTGTAGGAAACACTTTAAGATTTCGGAAAGTATTACAGATAGAGATAAAAGCAAAATGTGTAGATCTCACTGAGACAACATACTGTGCAAAGTTTCAGCTATCTGTGACCAGTATTCTGGTCATATAACACCAAAACCGATTTATCAAGATCGACTTTACTTTTCTTACTTTGTCAAACTGTTTGAACTTTTTTGAGTCTCGCCCGCAGATCTTTTGAACTGACTCTATTTTTGTTCCTCTCATTAGACCATCCCCGTGCTGGCCACGCTCTTCGCGCTCTCGCTGTACTTTAAGAAGTTCCGGTGGTCGGTGCTCAAGAGCAGGAAGCTCGTCTACAACCCCAAGAGCTACGACTGAGGAGGAGGAGCATGTGACTGCCTTCTTTTGGACTCACATTAGTTGTCGGCGCTTGCTTCGTAGCTCATAGAGGAAGATGGAAATATGATGAGGGAAAAAGTGGTGGGTGTCAAAGAAAAAAAAGTTTATTTCCCATAAGATAGTTTTCTGTTGTAAAATAGTAAGTGCTCCCCCATAAAAAATAAACGCAAATGACGGTTACAACTTTTTTCTTCCCTTGCCCGCTTCTTTTTCTAGAAAAATGCTTAAGAGTTGCGCATCCAATTAAAGTTTGAAGGCAATTTAATTCCTAGGAGTTTTCGTTCATGCAACATTTTTTAAAAATTTTCTGCAGAAGTGGGAAATCGTAGGCCCAATGTTTTTTCTAATTTTGTTGGAAAGTGAGTGTGATTCAGGCCAAGATGTACCGGTGCGCCAAAGTGGGTCTGAATCTCCTGTTGTCACGCCGTCCCGGCCGCGGCCCCCTCCTGCTCCCGAGGAAGGCTCATCCCTTGTCGTCATCGTCGTCCCTCGGGCAGCACCAGAGCGAATCTTCTCCCCCGGATCCGGTGGGGAGACTCATGGTGGACAAGGTGCAGGAGTACACGCGGAAAAAGTCGGAGCTCCCTCGTGGGGAGACCCTGGTGGAGGCCGGAGACGACACGGCCAGGAGTCTGCAGATGGAGCTGGAGACCATCGCCAGGGCCTACAAGCTCAGCCCGGGAGAGGACCCCACGCGGTTCCCGGAGCTCGACTTTGGAGAGGAGCCCCAGCTGGAGATGCCGCCCATGGCCATGGACTATGCGCGGCCGGAGCACAACTTCGACCTCGACGTCAGCCAGGCGAAGCCCTTTCAAGACGAGAATAACGACGCCGACTTGGACTCCTCCTCCTCCCCGTACGACCAACCCGATAACCCTACAAAGCAGCCGGACCCCGGCTGGCCCCCCGAGATGGCCCCGTCGGTGTCTGAGATGGCCGAGGAGTGGCGCAAGGACCCCTCCGACCTGCCAGAGGGGACCGACGTGGAGGCGCCCTGCACCGACACGGACCCGCACAGAGAGTCGCTAGAGGAGCAGGTGGAGGGGGCAGTGGACAAGGACAAGGTCAAGACAAAGGAGGACAATTTCGTGCCGTAGTCGCGAGAGATTAGAAAATTATTCAAGAAGAAGGTGAATTCTTTTGGGTTTCCCCCAAAAACCGAAGAAAGCATTGCTTTCGATCGTAGGTAGATAGCTATCCCTTATTTTTCTCTCTGTGTCTCCTTTCGAATTTCCACGTCTTTCCGATCACAATCTTTCTCCCTCGATCCCCTCTTACGTCTCTTTTATAGCTAGTCACCTATCTGACGAGGTAATTTATTGCCGGCGTTAAGATCCCCGCCGAAGATATTGCAACGGCATTCCAGTGTATAAGGTACGGTGGGCGGACCCATCATGATGTCTCCTCCCTTCGCATTTCAATCTGAGGCGTCCTTTCTCTTTCCTAATCACGAATTCTCGGGCATCCCTCCCTACTCAGTGCCAAAGGAAAGAGAGAAAAGACGTAACTCGCCATACCTTCGACACTCTTTCCCCTCCTCCTGCTTCTTCAATTCCTGAAATATCTTCGCTTCTTCAGCATCCCCCCTCCCCTCCCATGCCATCTCTTTTTTCCAGCTCCCCGCCCCCTCCTTTTTCTCTGCGAGGCCGCGACGGTGGGGGTGGGAGGGGAGAGCGGCAGCAAAAAAGGAATCTTAAAAGTTGCTCGGCATTAAATTTCTTCCCCCCCTTCTTCCTCGTCCGTCGCCATCCGCCGGCGAGTGACACCGTAGAGAATCTGGGTCAATTGGGTTTTCTCCTCCTCAACCCGTTCTTCTTTCCACCCCTTCGCGAGAGGGGAGGGAAAAAGGTGGGTAAAGGATGGGTAGGGGGAGGGAGGGGTATGTTGTTTATGGCGCACTTGAGCTCAAATGTGCGTGTCCGGGGGGAGTAAGAGGAAGAAGGAGAGTACTACAGTCTACAGGTACGCAGACAGGTGTAACTCGCGTTTTAGCACTTGTACTACTCTTTCGAAGGAGGAAGGGGCAAGGGGGATTGCGGCATTGCTCGGGGTGCTTTGGATAAAGACACAGCACAGCACTACTTACATATACGTATAACTTCTCCGCACCCATTACGGAAGTCAATTTTCGAATGCTAGAGGAGAGGTTTATATTCGTTTTTATTGGGTCGTATGCACAGGAAACATTCCCGTTTCAATTATAGGGGCAAGTGACGTTTCCAAATTGTCTCTGCAGTGTATAACATCACCGTCCCCCTTCTTGCGAAAGGAAAGCCCTGCCTGCCTCTTGACGGGAAACAAGGATAAATCGCGCCGTTTTCCAGCACATTACCAAGAAAAGGTGGGTTTTTCGTATTTCGTTCGTACCGCAGTAGCCTGTGGAATTTTCCCCCTTCCTGAAAAACCTACCGAAGTAGAAAAGGGAGAAAGAAGAAGAGTCGGTTCTCTTTTTTTGCTTCCCTTTCCACTCAGGTGACCTCTCACTCATCCAAGGATAAGAAGAGTAGGATGGAGAGGCAAGAAACCGAAATGTCAACCTCCTCTTTTTGCCCCCCTCCTCTGCCGATCTGATTGTGTTTGAAATTTTTGCCCCCCCCCCTCTCCTTTTCTTGTCCATTTCCCCAAAAATCGAGTTGTCACCCCCAAAAATTTCGCGACTTGGTGTAGGGGAGGGAGGCTGGGTCGACAAAAAATAAGAGGATTGTCTTCGGCGGCGGCAGTTCGAATTTCTTCCGAGTGTTCTCTGCGGAAAAAAGTGTGTGAGTGGGAAAGAGAGCGAAAGAGAGAAGGTCCGCGGTCGGCCGGTCAGGATGAGCGATGAGGTCGAGGGTTTCAGGTCCTCCTCCTCCTCCTCCTCCTCCTCGGTCTTGAAGGAATTGGAATGGACCGGAGGAAAGAGTTTCATGAGGAAGAAGAGTGTTTGAATGAACAATTGCAACATATATCTGAAAGGCTATTTTATTGCTCCTTAAAGAATTTATTCAGTTCATTATAGCAAGGAGAACATAAGTGCCGAATTACCTGATGCAAATAGTTGGCTGTCGAAGCATTATACGTACAGGATTTCCACTTATCTTGGTAAGCTCAGTATCTTGTCTCCTTGTTGAAAACAGACGCTTGAAAAGCTATGGTGGTTCTAGTTCCATATCAGCAAGCTCCCCTTGGACCTCGCGTTGGAGTACAGTTGGACGCATAGTACACTTCGCATCTATACGCATGTCGCATTTGCGGGCTGGGAATTTAATTAGAAAGCAAGGATGGAAGGTTTCGTTTTTCCCTTCTGCGCCCGCTCTCTCCTTTGACCGGCCGTCCGCCGCCTTCCTCCTTCTCCTTCTCCTCCTCCTCCGTCTTCCCCGTCGTCAGTAGCGGGCGAAGCGGCGAGGGGGAAAGGGACAAAGGACACTTGCACTAATTCATTCCTCGTGCTTTCGAATTGCTCTCAGGACTTTTCTAAAGTGTGCGGAGCTCACAGTGAAGTCTGTGTAAGAACTCAAGCAGAAACCAGATAGAAGGACAAGGCAAGAACAAATTCTCGCAGTGTCTCACTACATACACGAAGTTTGTAAGCTGCGACCTCCTCGCCTCGCTTCAAAGATAAGAAGAGAGCAGCGGGTTTTTTCTCCCGGCATGTCTGCTGCAAAAAAAGCGGGTTAAAAGACACCGTGGCCGCTCTTCATTCCCTCCGTCCTCCCCTGTGCAAAACGCAAAGACGGCTTCGAATATTGAAAGTAAGCAGATACAGGGCGCAGGCAAAGAAGACGCAAAGAAAAAGTGAACCCAAAGAGGTTGTGCAAACTTAGTTCAAAGTGCCATTACAAAAACAGCAAGACTCATTCATACGGTACATACCTGAGAAGATAAAACAAGAGCGACACAAATTTTGGTGTTTTTTGGTCTTTGGGCTAGCCGGAGCCGAAAGAGAGAGAGAGGGGGGGGGAGGCTGAGACGACGACGACTGAGCAAGACGGATACATCCTCCTCCTGTGCGAAAAAAAACCCCCTTTTTCCCGTCCTCGTTTTTTAAGCGAAGCGATCGTTTGTTCTCCGTCAACCGGGGAGAGTCGCCATGAAATCGGGGGAGGGAGACGAAAGAGGAGGAGACGGGGAAGGGGGAAAAGGAGGTAAGAGGACACGGGAGTGATTACTTTTGCGCGCGCGCGTGTGTGTTGGCAATTTTGTTGGTCTTTGATGTACAGTAGTTAGGGAAAGGAAAAAAGTGAAACTTTTTTTTCTACGGGGACTTCAACGCGCGATAGAACAAAAAGTATAAATAATTCTATTTAATTAAGAAACACTGGCGCAAAATTTAATTTCCCAAAAACAGGAGGCAAAAAATGTGCAATATATTTTCACCCCCCCTCTTATTCTTTGAGCTATGGAAGCAAATAAAAAACCTTTTTCCCTGTTCTTTCCGTTTCTCTGCTAGTCTAGACCTATCTCCTTCGGAAAAGCTTTTATATGGGGACCGCCGCCAGACTAGACAAACAGATCCTTTCCTCTATATATTTCTTGGGGAGGCGACGATATTTCCTCTTAGTGTCTCGTTTTTTCCCAAATCTTCCTCGCGATCTCTCCCCTCCTCTTTCTTCTCGGCCACCCCAAATTAAGGAGCAGTACGTACAGTATACATACACGGGCCGACCGTTGGCAACACATGGGCGGAGGACTTGAGCAGAAAAGCAGGAAAGACCCCAGCCACATAGAGTGCCCTTTCTTCAAATATCGAACTTAAATGTCCGGCGACAAACGCCCTTTTTGACACTTCACAGAGATGTTGAGGCATTTTGCGGAAAAAAAGTGTAAGGCCCTTTTTGCTGCACCTTTTGCTCAAGCTTGCTTAAAAACGGCACAAAATCTTTGCAAGGTGCCTAAGAAAGGCATTTTTGCAGCGCGAAAGGTTGAAAAAATGGGCCGAAAAGTCTCTATGTACAATGTGTAGCTGGGAAGCAACTCTAGGAATACTCGTCCTAAAATATCCTACACCCATTTTCCCATGTCTGGTCATTCTGAGTGTGGCCTCCCTCCCCTCCCGTCCGCTCAAAAAGGCACGGTTGGACTCCGCCTCAACTGACCCTATACGGCAGAAGAAAGAGCAATTAAAGACTTTCTCCTCCCCCCTGCTATCTTTTAGAAAGCACTCCCCCCCTTTTCTTCGTGTACAATGTACAATGCAAGCTATGAAAAAGGGACATCGCACAACAGATGGTCACCCCAAGGGAACGACATTTTCTCGTCGGCCTTTTCCTCTCTAATTTCCTCCCCTCCGATTCGAATTGCATTCAACACAGCCTCCCCCCTCCCCTTTTATTTCCCCCTTTGGTCAGCAACAGGAGAAAGGTGGGGAGGGAGAGAGAATCGGGTTTCCACTTTCTCCTTCCTCTTTTCCTCTCGCTATCTCGTCCCACCATCTCCTCTTTTACTTTTTACGTGCTTCTCAGTCAGGAGGAGAATGGGGAAAGGGGAGGAGGCAAAACACCCTCCTCCGTCTGAGGCTGTGTTGTATGTACACCGGTGTACAGCAAGAAGGAATGTTTATGCCTTCCTTCCGAAGCCGAAAGCGAAGAGGAGGGGGAGTCGTATTTCTGTCCATCCCCCTTCCTCTCCTCGTCTTCTTCGAAGCAGCCTCATATTTTTTGGGCCAGAGGCGATTGCAATGATTTTGCCCACTGCCGCCGCTGCCAGCCTTAGATGCTTTTTAGCAAGGAAAAAGTTTGCAAACCAATGTTCAGTCCGGTCTCAGTGTTGTATCCAATCTCAAGAACCAAAAATGTTACTTTCAGGACTGTGCGCAAAAATGCGGCCTTTTCACGGGGGGACAAATAAATTTACAGCCGAGACTTTGCACATAAGCTCTCCAAACAGCGTCATTGTCTGGCCTTTTCCCCTCTGTACGCACGTCTCAAGTTGTTTCAAGCCTTTCTCTTTCCTTAATGGCAAGACGTAAAATGGCCTACTCCTCCTCCTATTTTATGGGAGAGCTGGTTCGGAGAAATGCGCGGCATCTTTGACAAATTCCGTTCCCCCTTTCCCTCCCTTGAAAGAGTAAAAGAAAAGGCGGGAACACTTTCAAAGTTTTCCCCCGTCCCTTTTTATGGAAGAGCGAAACCCCCACCCACATTGCCACAAGTTTTTTCTACTTTAAACTAATTTATTCTTTCCGTGTTTTTTGCAGGAAGCTCCCCGGCGACCCATGTCCAGCAGCAGCAGCAGCAACAGCATCCTCAGTCTTCTTCTGTGGTCGCTTCTGTTCAGGTGAGGATCGAGGATTCGCAGAACGAACGACGAAAAACCCGAAAAACCGAGCTGTCAGCGGGGCAATTTTCGAATGATTTTCGCACCTTGCGGAGGGGCAAAAAAAGGGGGGGGTTGTTTGGACCGCTAGCCCCAGGGCAAACTGGAGGAGAAAGAAAATAACTCCGAAGGGTCTTTGTGCTTATAGTGTGGGCACTAAAACAACAGTACGAAAACAAAATATGCTTCAAACTCGTTGATAGAAATCCTGTCTTTAATATTTAGGAGGAGACAATATTCCTGTTATATCATTTCCGGACTTAATCTCGCATTCCTCCCTCCAAAGAAGATTGTGCGACAGGAGAGAGTGCGGACGAGAGAGAGCCCCGTGGGATGCATTTTCAAAAGGAAGGACAATTAGAGGATCAGACTTGTCTGAATCTACCCAGAAGGAGGAAGGAGGAGAACGGGGGATGGCAATTTCCTGTTCCGAGGGAGGGGTCACAAGCACAACAGAAAAAAATGGGTTGGTGTCATTCGCCCCTTTGCGACTGTCTTGGGAAGGGGAGATGGGGATGGGGATGGGGTGGGGAGGGA
>JAAUXV010041052.1_pt1 | contig 14016 bp, 14 predicted proteins | sample 7278181 | NCBI WGS metagenome assembly JAAUXV01 (sample SAMN14350114, study PRJNA611818) | marine sediment metagenome | isolation source: surface marine sediment (2.1m) | place: French Polynesia: Moorea | collected 2018-08
CCACTTGGCTTGCCGAAGAGGTACCAATTTGAATTTGAAACAAGTATGGTGAATCTTAAATTTTCGTTCTTAGGCTATTGGAGGTGCGCCCAACTGTTCGTCGACAACGGCGCCAGAAGGGGAACGAAAAACGCCGCTGGCAGCACGCCCCTGGACCTGCTGCTGGCCAACCTGGCGGCCGCAGAGGCCCGCGTGAGAAGGCCCTCCTCCGTCAGGACGGCAGCGTCGGCGGCCGCCACGCTACAGCGCCGCCGCCGCCTCCAGCACGGCAGGCTGCACCTGGCCGTGAGGCACGGAGATCCTGAGGCCCTAAGGGTCCTCGCTCTCCTCTGGCCGGCGACTAGGTAGTGTCGTCTAATTATATACCGGTACTATGTTGAAGAATCCCCTGGAATCCCAGTAATTTGTAAAACCATCAACTTCCAGGGGCTTACAGGACTGGAGGAGCGCCCTTCGGCATCTCGACGAAGAGGGAGACACCCCGCTGCACTCGGCAGTTGCCGCAGACAGGGACGACCTCTTGCAAATCTTGGTCGAGGCCGGAGCGGACGTCGGCGCCACCTGCGCAAAGCCCCAGGGATGCGACACACCGGCGATGGCGCGACAGGATGGGGACACTGTCCTGCACGTTGCAGCCAGGTGAGACAAAGGAATCGATCAAGCGGAGAAGGTATAGTAGCTGCTGACCCAAAAAGGCCTCACTCTATCTTCACTACACTATAGATAGAGGCAAAAACTACCGTACATATCGATAAAATTATTTTTTTTTGTGGCAAAAGGATGGACGCCCGCAACTGCCTGGTCAGCCTGGCCTCCGCCTGCTCCTCCTTCCCCGACCTGGTGGACCTGCGCAACGCGGGCGGCGACGCCGCCGTCCACCTGGCGGCCACCTTCGGGAGGGCGGCGGCGCTCCGGGCGCTGCTGGACCAGCTCGGGGCGGACCCCGAGGCCGTCGTCGACCGCGAGAAGAAGGGCCGGGACGAGCCGCTCACCCCGTTGGAGATGGCCGCCTTCTACGGGTACCCAGGTGAGAAAAGAGAAGGGGAAAGAGTCGTGTCGTTTATGAAATTTATGTTCGAACAGAGTGCGTCGCCATCCTGCTGCGGCGAGACGCGATGGACAGGGATCAGAGGCAAGTCTTTCAAGCAGCTACAAAGGCTTTTTGAAATGAAGACGGAGGAAAATCATTTCCAAAATTTCTCCTAGCAGGAGCCTTCGCGCCGCAACGTACGGGACGAGGCACCCGTTCGGCCACTTCGTCACCGCCGCCGACCGCGTAAAGTGCGTCGACCTACTGCTCACAGCCTCCTCTTGCGGGCGCGGGGGAAATGTCCCCCATGTGGGCCTGGCTAAAGACGCGCCAGCGGCAGTTGATGGAAACAAATGAATTGTCGATCTGCTGATGGTACCAAAATTGTTGGATCAAAAAAACACAAGAGCAAGAAGTTAAATCTGCAAGAAAAATCTCTTGCAAGGCGACGCGAACGTTTTCTTACCTTTCTGTGCTCCCCTCCACCGCTCGTCCTGGCCGCCGAGGCAGATCCGAAGGCCGCCGCCAGCCTGCACGCGGCGGCGACGTACCCGCCGAGGTGCGGGCTGAGGAACCCCGAGAATCCCTCCATGAGTCGCTGCACTGACAGGACGGCGCTGTTGAGCAGGAGGGACGGCCCCGAAGAGGACGAGGAGGAAGACGCCGAGGCCGCCACCTCGGGACGAGAGAGGAGCTCCAGCTGCCAGGACACGAACGGGGGAAGCAGGGATACGGCATGCGGGCCGATAGCCTTGAAGAGGGAGGAAAAATTGTCGGTAAAATTTGGGACAAAAAAAATGAACGTTTAATAATTCGTACCTGGAAGAGCTCAGGGACACAGAAGAGGACCGAAGCCAGCACGTTGGGGCTCTCCAGCGAGGCGAGGAACTTCTTGGACGACAGCCTGGCACAAACGACCTTGAACTCGCCAGGGTAGCTGCCGCCCAGCGCCTTCCCAAAAGATCTGAAATATTTCAGTAGAGGAAAAAAGTAATGAAAAAGTCCTTACATTTCCACCCGTAAGATAGTTCACCTGAGCGCTACAAGAGCCAGCTGCTGGTTGTGCTCCGTCTCCTTCTCCTCTTCCCCCGAGGCCACCTTGCCCGAGGCGGAGGCGGACAGCGGCTCCAGGAGTGTGATGAGCGTCTTGACGTCCTCCTCGCCGCCGCCGGCGCGGCTGGACAGGACCTCCAGGAGGGACTCACCGGCGTCGCCGCGATGCTGGGCCTTGGACACGAAGACGTCCAGGGCCTTGCGGCGGACCACGTCCTGGGCGTTTCTCAGCAGCCCACCTGCGGACAGAACAGTTTTGAGTTTTGCAAAGTCCGAACACTGGCACCAGCGTGCTGGAAACAGACCTAGCAAGTCGACGAAGATCCTGGTCGGGAGGACTCCGAGGGAAGACTCCATGACCTTTTCGCTGAGGTGGACCAGCTTGGAGCCGACCTTGTTGCTGGGCTCGCCCGAAGCGGCGTCCTTCTGGTAGGCGCAGAGGCTGAGAATGGAACACTCGACTAGCAGCTCGAGCCGCTGCTTCAAGTTCTCGGACCCGGGCGACATCAGGCCCTGAAAATAAAGACTCATTTGATCTCTGAACTTATCGACTACGAAAAACATTTATGTGGCAAATGTGCACGTACCTTAGCAACCAGTCCTCGGAACTGGTCAGAAGTCATGAGGGCCACGATGAAGTTGAACATCTTAAGCCTCAGCACGTCCAGTTCCGACTTCACCTCTTCCGATTTCCTTCCCCTCAAGAGGAGCTTGAAATCTGGGGTCAGTGTAGAGAGGTCTCTCAGGGCGGGAGAGTCTGGCTTCAAGTTCACCACCATCTTCAGGAGACCCTCGACTTGAGACATGGGATCAAAAGTGCAATAAAAGTCGAGGACCTGGAAAGAGAGAGTTCGTAAATTCAAAACAGTCACAGCATGCGCAAAAAAAGCTATGAGCGAACCTGTTGAAGCTTCACCGATTTCGTAACTTTGGCACTATGGTCCTCTCCATGCAGGTAAGTCTTCTTTTTGCCCACTGACTGAAGAAGCAGAAGAGCCAGTACCCATAGGTACTCTCGTTCTCCCAAGCAGAGCACCAATTTGTTCATGAAAGTGCGGAATCTGTAAAAGAGCAACAATACCGTCAATAATACGAAACCAGCAAAAAATTGGCCCAAATATATGCGATGCGTGTCTGCTGCTATATAAGACGTCTAGACATTTTTATTTCTCAATGACAGAACCCTTTGATTCGGAAGAACTGCTTTCCGAATCAGAATCTGACTCTGACCCTGATGCAGATCCTGACACCTCGGATTTGCTTGATTCCCCAGATGCCTTTTTAGACGACTTAGAGTTTTCTTCGTCCACTCCACTTTCTTGGGCCTCTTTCCCGGCCTTTGCAACAGAAGATTGCCGTTCAGAGTTATCCAGAACACAAGCGTGCAATTCGCCTTTAGAACCAGCCGGAATAAGAATAATATCCTTCTCTATGTGGATATTTTCGTAGTCTTCAAAGCCGCTGGGGCGGGCTGCACCACCAGATCCTGAATCCTTCATTTGCTTCTGCAGCATAGAAATTTCGCGAAGCAGTCTATCTCTTTCTTCAATTTCGAGTTTTATGAGTTCACGAATTTTTGACAGCTTGTCCAACCTGTCTTTGAGAGAGCCTGGCAAGGAGGGATCGTTGTATTCTCCTTCCGCCTGACTCATTTCCGCATTCTGTTCGGTAATCTGTCGGGTTAATTCTTCAATGTCTTTCTGCCTCTTGTTCATCAGATCGGTCAGCTCTTTTTTCTTCCTTTGTAACTTGTCACTCAATTCGTAATTCTTCTTCTGGGCGTCTTCCACGTCATCCATCACTTGTGCCTGATTCACGGTTCCCGTGTAGGCTGCCGTCTTCGCCTTTTCCAAGTCCTTATTCTTTCTCTCCAACATTCCTCGCAGCTTTTCGACGCGGTCAGCCGGATTTTGAATTCCGTCTTTCAAATAATCTTGGCTGAGCCTCTTAATCTCATTCTTTAGTTGCCTGATTTCTGCCTCACTCTTCGCATTGAGATTTTGTTTCTCATCGGCGTGCTGCATTAAAGACTCCTCGTAAGTTCTTGACTTCTCAGCATACTGATCTTGGAGGTCTTTTAGTTGGTTTAACAAATCTTTCGTCGCCTCAGGATCGATTTTGTCTCCAGATGTTGCCTGCAATGTTTGCACAAGTCTCATATTAAGGTCATAAATCTCCTTTTCATGTTTCTTGCGCAATTGGTCATTTGCATTCAGTATGTTTGTCAGAGTTGACTGGAGCAACATCCTTTCTTCTCGAAACTGAGTTCGAACACTTTCCAGAAGGAAATACAATTTGGCCAGCTCCTCTTCTTGTTCCTTGTTTTGATTCTTTTGCTCCATATCTAGTGTTTTTAGTTGAGAAAGGTGCTTCTCTTTCTCCTCAGCCATCTTTTGTTTGACGTCATTGTGCTTCTCCCTCAATGGTCCAATTTGTTCCTCTAAGTCTCCTTTGAGTATTTGTAATCTGTTCACTTCCTCGGCAATTCTCTTCTCAAGAGCTTCCCCTCTAGCCCTGGCGGCATCATCTTTGTCTTTGAGATTTCTCTTAAGACTTGCCACTTGATCGTTCAATTCATTCAAGTGAGAGGCATCTTCCTTTGCTTGCGCTTCAAACTGTCCTCTCTTATCCTTGAGCTTCTTCTCGATGTCAACTTTAAGCGATTCGTAGTCCCTCTCTTCATTGTCCGCATTCAGCTTCGCGTCGTTGAGCTCATTTTCCAGCTCCGTGATCCTATTGGCGTTCCTAGACTGTTTGCGGTTAGCCTCTCCACGCAGGTACCTCTCTTTGTCCGTCACAGCGGAGAGCCACACTTTCAACATGGCCTCCTCCGCGTGCTGGTCCGACTCCAAATTTTGCAACTCGCAGGCCCTTTGGAAAATTTTCTCTTCGACTTCTCTGATCCGCTCCCTGTCCGTGACTTTTTCCAGTTGCTTCCTATTCTTCTCGTCTTGATCTCGGAGCTCGTCCTCCATTTCCTTAAGCCTATTTTCCATATCGTTTTCCATCTCGCGAAGCTTCTCATCATATTGTTCTCGCACTTTGATGAGCTCAGAATCCTTGTTCCTCAACTGGCGGTCCTTGTCGTATATCTTCTTCTGCTGCTCCTCCGTCTCCTGGTTGAAATCCCTTTGGTTGTTCTCGAACGTGTCCTCGTACTGCCGTACGATCTCCGCCGTCCTCTGCTCCTCCTCCTGCTTCCGCTGGGCGATCTTGTCCTGTACGTCGCGGATCCTCTGCAGCAGCCCGTCCCTCTCGTTTATCAGCGGCCCCAGCTTGGTCTCCCTCTCCTCCCGCTCCCGGTCGTGCCTGGCCTGCAGCTCGTCCCTCCTCCGCAGGAGCTCCGTCTCCTGCTTCCGGAAGTCCCTCCCGCGCCTCTCGATGTCCTTTTTTACGTCGTCGATTCTAGTGGTGAGGTTCTCCCTCTCCTCCTTGAAGGCCTGCACCTTGGTGTCCGACTCCAACTTGTAACGCTTCTTCTTGTCCTCGTGCTGCTTGTTCATTCGGTCCAGGTTCGCCTGCTCCTCCTCTATCATGCACTTGAGCGTCTTTTCGTCCCTGGCTCGCTGCTGCTCGTCCTCCACCCTCTGCTTGTCGAACTCTACAATGAGCTTCTGCTTCCTCGCCAGCTCCTTCTTCTCGTCCTCCAGCGCGGCCTGGAGCGTGGACAGCTCCTCCTTGTAGACGTCCATCTCCATGGAGTGCTTCTCCTTCACGTCCTTGATGCACTGGATCTGCTGCTCGTGGCACGCCTTGAGCTTCTCCTCCATGGCCTGCTTGCGCATGAAGAGCCGGTGGAGGGACTCCCTCCCGTCGATCTCCTGCTGGCGCTTCTTCTCCTCCAGCTCGCGCACGCGGGCCTCCAGCTGCTCGATCTGCTTGCGGTGGGCCTCTTCCTTGCACTGCTCCAGCTCATGCCTCCGAGCGACGATGTCTGCCTCCGTGAACAGAAGCTCCAGCTGGGCGGGGTTTTCTTCTTTCTGTACCATTGCCCCTTTTTTCGCAACCGTTTTAGCTTCGGTTTTCTCCACTGTTGCTTGCTTCTCCATCACACCTTTTCTGTTGAATTTTATTTTGCAAAGCACTCATATTTAACAAACAAAAGAAATACAAAAGTTTTCATAATAGTTTGAATTCAAATTTTTAACTACGATATTTTTTTAGTTGCGAAATGAAAGTGCTCAAGAATAGATGTTTCTGAAAATTAGCTGAATATTGGGATCCTTTCTACAAGTGGATTGCTGGTGGCCCAAGACCTCTGGATACCCAAAGATGCCAGTAAAAGTGTCAAAGGCAAGAAGGCAGCACTTGGACCACTTCATCTCGCAACAACGGGCACTAAAGTCGCAAGGATGCAGTAAATATGGAGTCAAGTTACGACGACTGTCATGGAGACCAAATGATGTACATGTGTACTTGTGCGTTTAAACATTCGTTCTTACATGATCCCTATTTAACTCAAACGATATTTTTTAAGGAACCAAAAAGACGTTGGGCTTTTATATTTCTAATTCTAGTTTTCTACTTTATAGAATCTAAGGTGAGTCGGCCTCTTGGCCTCACTAGTAAAACTCGTAGTAGCTCTTTTGCAGGCCTCAATCGACTTTAAGCAAGTGAACGCACGAATTATGAAATATGGAGACATAGAAAGTTACAAAAACCGTGAGAAAAAGCAACCATTCAATTTTAAACAAACCTGTGGGCAGGCATGTCGAGCGAAGCATCCGCAAACGTCGAGACGATGCTGAGGTTAGTCTTGCGAAGTTCCAAATCTCCCTTGCGTTTGCGAACCTGCAGCAAGAGGCAAGGACAAAGGGTGAGCGTGCGGTATAAAGCAACGGCGAAGCAAACCACACAAATATAACTGCTTCAAATCTCACTTTTTGAATGTGGGGTATGATGATGTCGATGGCGGCGCACGCGACCTCGAAGCTGCGCCTGCTGTCCACCTTTAGGAAGTGGCTGCCCATGAAGGTGAAGATGGGCACGCTGTTCTGTATGACGTACTCGGCGTCCCCTGCGGCGCACGCCTTGGCCAGCACCAGCAGGGCGGTGCCGCGGGTGCCAGGGTCTCCGCAAGAGTTGAGGCACTTGACCACCAGCTCCGGGTTGACGGCGGCGCCGGCCTCCTCCAGACCTTGCGGATCGTCGCCGGACAGGTCGAGGACGGCGTGGGCGCAGGAGAGGAGCAGGTCGACCAAGTAGGCGCCGCCCTGCTCATCCCCTCCATCCTGGCAACGGTGCAGCAGGTCGAAGATCTGCTTCATCAGGAAGTGGGACTTGCTCATGCCCCCCTCAGCCTTGGTCAGGAACATCTCCAGGGCGAACTCTGTCATCTTCCACCTGTCCCCGCTCTTGAGGGCCGGGCAGGATGTGGCCGGCGTGCTCTGCTGTTCCTGCATCGGCGCCTTGGACAGCCTCCTGGACGCCCTTCTCGCCGTCGCCTCTTTCATCGACGTTCCCGCCGTCCCCTCCCAGATCCCCGCCAGCACCTCAGAGAACGCGTCGGCCCCCAGCGGCAGCCCCCTGACCACGCCGCGGCACTCGAACAGCACGGCGCCGTCCTCCACCCTCCCTGCCAGCGCCACCAGCTCCGCCAGGAGTGCCTCGGGCGACTGCGCCTCGCAGCCCTGCAAGTTGCGCAGGGCCACGACGGCCACCTTTTCGCTGGTGTTGGAGTAGGAGATTTCCAGCGGAGAGGACGCGGCGCAGGCCAGGACGAAGTCGAGGCAAGGGCGGCGGGATGTGTTCTTCAGGAAGGAGGGCATGTGGTGGCGCAGCAGGACCTCAAGAACTGGACCTGATTAAAATTAATGCGAGTAATGACTGTTGTGTCGGATTAAGATTCAGACAAACCTGCAGCTTTCTTATCTTCGCTCTTCAGCGCGGCGAGCCCTAACTCTGCCAAGACGGACACCTCCGACGGCCCCTCCAGGCAGCAGACGAAGGACTCCAGCCTGGCGAAGACGGGCCACTCCGCCTCGGAGGACGCCAGCCGGGTGAGCAGCGACCTCGCTACGGCCTCCCCTTGCTTGCCCTCGTCGCCCAAGAAGCTCCTGAACGCCGAAGTCAGGTTCGAGCCGGCCAGGATGCTCTCCCTCTCCTCCTGCAGGTGCTTGGCCAGAGATCTGAAGGCGAACATATCTAACAAATCAAGGCGCTCCGCAGTTCATGATGTGTTCTTGCCATTTTTACCTGTAGGTCTGGTGCTGCGCGTCCGCCTCGTCCTCTCCTTCGGCCACGGCTGCTTCCAGGATGGAGAAGGCCCCCCGCGCCACCCGCGCGCTAGAGTCGTCCACCGCTGCCATCACGGAGGGGAAGCCTCTGGACCTCATTCCGAGGAATCGCCTTCTGCCGTCCCTAGAGGAGGAGAGGGCGTTGGCGAGGCGCTTGGCGCAGTAAACCTTCATCTGGGAGTCCTAAAAAACATGGAACAAAGATGTAGCTTGTTTGTTCTTGGATAAGGTGCCAAGAGCAATATAGCTAGTGCAATGTGCTATACCTTGTTTTCGGGGTCGCTGTCGGCGAAGATGTCCAACGCGATCGACTCCATCTTCTCTCCAGTCCCCGCCAGGGTGTCAAAGGCATCCAGGGCCATCCTGTGCACTGGGGCCTCCCTCTTCTTCTTGGATGAGCAGCCCAGCCTGAGCAGGGCAGTTGCGACGGCGCTTGAGCCGGACAAATCTTTTTTCTTGGCCGCCGCAGTTAGTACGGCGCCCGCCAGCCCGACCGGAAGCTTCCTGTGCGTCCTGCTCAGAAAGAGCAGCTTAAGCATGTCAGGCTTGGACGCCTTCTCGCTCTCATCTTTTTCCTTGCCATCCTCCAGCAGTTCCATCTTCTTCAGGGCGACTGACAGGAGATCCACGGTAAACAGCACCAACTGCTCGGCCATCTTTGTCGGCCTGTGCAAAAAAGGGTAAAATGACAATTCTGTTAAGAGCGAATTACCGTGTGCCTTACTTAGCACCAAGCTTCCTCTCCGCCAGCGCCAGCAGCACTGAGAACAGGGCCGGATCGTGGTGCCTTGGCTCCGTGGCCGCCGTCTTCATGGCACTCGCCAGCGACTCCTCGTCCGCAGCGGCCTCCAGGGCGTCCAGTGCCGACGCGTTAAGTTCCTTGAAGCCGTCCTTATCCTTCCCCGAGCAAATGGCTCTGACCGCGGAGGCCATAAGAGAGGAAGAAGAGCTCTCTGCGAGGTGCGTCCCGGCCATCCCTTTCGCCGCCTCCCTCCAGCCCTTGTCGTCCAGCAGCACCGCCGCGAAGGGCAGCAGCGCCAGGCCAAGGTCGAAGTCCGGGCCGAGCTCGTCTTGGACGTCGCGGCTCTCGCAAAAGTCCCTGCTGCACACGAAGCGGAGGAGGGGGGCGGCCGCCGTCGCCTTCCTGCTCATCAGGTCGGAAATTGAGCATGTGAAAGAAGTGTTGTGGCAAAGCGTAATTCGCAAACCTGTCGTAGACGGCCAGGAGGTTGATCGCGACCCTGGCCAGCCTGGCACCGTCGCACTGGCGGACGACGAAGGCCGGCTCGACCGTGCTCCCGAAGAGGAGGGCGACTGCGCGGGCGCTACCCTTGCGCAGGGACTTCAGCTCGGGGCTCCTGTCCCGGCGAGACAGCGCCGTGGAAAGCATGAACTCCTTTCCAGCTTTTGAAATCTGCAGAGCAAATAAAAAAAAAACAATTACGTTTATTTTCCCGAGAATATGAAAACGAAGTTTGAAATCAGTTTTAAACTTTCTCACCATGGAGTCGTCGAGCAGGATCCTCTTGGCGTTGACCTCCTCGTGCGTGGGCCGCTCGTCGCCCGCCGATCCGCCCATGAAGACGATGTCCACGTCCTCCGTCTGCACGGCGGACTCCTCCAGGTACTCTGCCGGGTAGCGGGACTTGAGGAAGCCAAGGGCGGCCTTGCAAGTAGACCTGTGGGCAAAATAAACGAATTTTTTTTTCTCTGGACTTGAGGAAAAAGTCTCTCTGCTCACATTATCTCCTTGCACGCCCTCCTGGCGTCCTCTCCCCCTTCGCCCTTCTCCTTGGTGGCCTTCCTCACGGCCTTGAACGCCAGGTAGGCCTTGCTGGCGGACCTGATGAGCGCCAGGGCGGAGTCGTAGTCCGGCTCGGTGCCCCCCTCGCCGAGGGCCTCCTTCGCCAGCCTGAACAGCGCGGCGGCGCCCGCTCCGCTCGGGTCCGGGTCGGCGGCGGCGTCCTCGCACAGCAGGGCCAGCGCCGCCAGGACCTTGCGGGAGAACTCGGGGTCCCGCTCGGCAGTAGAGGAAGAAGGCGGCTCTCCTTCTCCCCCGGCGGCTGCGGCGGCGGCGGCGGCGGCGGGGTTCAAGATCTTCAGGGCGACCTCTTCGTGGCGGGCAAGCAGTTCCAGAACCCTGAAAAATTTACAAAAACCGTCATTTCAGAGTCATTTGTCTGTGGGATTGCTATTTATTGCAAAATCCTACCCCTGGCTCTTCATTCTTCCTACCTAGAAAATTGTCGAAATTCAACACATTACACCGTGACGCATACGTGGGCGGGCAAAAGTCCGATTTCGGGCTTCTGGGGGGGGGGAACACAGTGCATAAGGGAATTTTGGAATTCGTACTTTACTACATAAGGTTTGACCTTAAAGGGCCCCCCTCAAGCCCACGTATGACCGTGAGCGATCCCTACCTGGCCTTGTCCACCACCTTCCTCTGCGACCTGTAGACGACGAGGGCGAGCGCGAGGGTGTCCGCGTCGGCGCCTCCCTCCCTCCTGGCCGTCCTGGACAGCACCTTCAGCAGGCGGTCGGCCACCTTCGCCTTCAGGGCCACGCGAGGGAGGATGCGGGCGGCGAGGACGGCGCCCTGAAATTCCCCATTTATTTATCCCAAGAAAATTAGTTACACAGTGACCCACATGAACTGACACACTCTTTTTGGAAGCCTACTCCTGCAAGAGTAGAAGGCTTTTGGAAACCTCATATTTCCCGAAATTTTAGACTTGTCCTTGCACTAAATTGCGAATAAAAGACCTCAAATTTCCTTCTGGTTTGGGAGGAGTAGGCTTCCAAAACAACCCCATTTAAGGACCTTTTAAAAAATCAAAAATTCTCAATTTGTCTCAAAAAAGATTTCAGAGCACATTTTGGATGACTTGAGAGTGTGTCAATTCTATTTGACCACCCCGTAAATTGTTGTTTTTTTTAAAAAAAAAAACAATATGACGCACCAGGGCAAAGAAGTCCCTTCCGTCCGCCTTGAGTCCGGCCACCACCACGCGGAGGAGCGGCTGCAGCTGGTGCTCGCCCAGGCTGTTGCAGGAGCCGAGGCAGCCCAGCAGGGAGGAGCAGAAGAAGTGCAGGAGGTCCTGCGAGGTGGCAAGGAGGAAGGTAGCAATTGTAATGAAGACAAGAAATTTTGTTAATTATTCGAAATCACACAAATTGCAACAATTATAGTGAAAACAAAAAAAACGCCCTGTACAACCCTGCGCAGAAGAACATCAGGGACCACATCAGCTCAGCGGCAGCCTCAACAACAACAACAACCAACAGAAGCAAATTGCCAGAAAAAAATCGAAAAAAAGTACTCACCCCGTAGGACCCCACGGTCTCCTCCCCGAAGCGCACCATGTGCCTGTGCACCCTGATCGCCCGGTCGCACACCGCCGAGAGGAACCCGCGGTCGGCGGCCAGGTGGCGGCGCAGCGAGGCGGCGGTGGCGGCCGGGTGGCAGGCCTCGCGGAAGGCGGGCAGCCAGGCCGGGCCGCCGCGGCCCGAGGCGGAGGCGGAGGCCGCGGAGGCCGCCCCGGGGAGGTGCTTGCCGGCGACGGCGTCGACGGCGCGCGGGAAGAGGCGGCGGTCGTGGTACGGAAGCAGGGAGAAGAGCAGGGCCTCGCCGTGGCTCTCGTGGACCTGGAAACGGACGTGGAGAAAAGGGTTATCGTTGTGTTGATGCGTTCTACAACGATTTTTCTGAGAACGGCGCGAGGCGGCGGCGATTGAAGACGGGCGACAAGGGAGAACGCGAGGATGAGAGAAGAAAATTTGATGTGCAAGATACAGTCGTACTGATTTTTCAGTGTTCGGTCGCGGTTTCCCTTTTCGCTCTACAACGCGCGGAGAGCAAAGTGTCGTTCAGTTCGTCACTAGCCCCATCGAACAAATGAAGTATTTTGGACTACTTTCCCACAAGACGGAATTTTTTTTTGTTTGCTAGACAGAGCGCACGCCATAAAGACGGGCAATTATTAGGGGTTTGGTTTTTTGTATTTTTTTGGCACCACGGCGACTGTAGGCCACTGTAGTTTTTTTCACAATGCAATACTTTATAGGAAAAACGAAAAAAGTCAGAACCATGTTATAAATACGATACGTATCACAGTGCAAATATCACATTCGGGTCAAGTATTTTTTTTTCGTCGTTGGCAGCGGTGATGTTTTTTTTTGAGGCAGGAGGCAGTCTTGAAATGTTGGTTTCATCTTCAGTCCTTTCAGTTGCCAGGCGGGGCCCAGGTCGGCGAGACTAAATCAGCAGGCCTGCTGCACGTAGTTTAGCGAGAAGCCGATGATACCTCCGGGCTAAACAAAAAAAAAACACGACGCACGCACATGATAAGCCGAATTTTCCAGCTGTGACAAAATTTCGGCCCCACCGCCACTTCCAGCTCGTTGGTGTTGGCCACGGCGGCGGCGGCCGTGCCCGCGGCGGCGGTGACCTCGTCGGCGTCAGTCTTGAAGGTTAGCTTGAACGGCGTCGACTGGCCTGCGGGAAAAGGGAAGTTCATGTTTGAAGGCCGCCAACGTTCGTGCGCAACACTGTTGAGCTGCAATGTGCGCAAAAAAAAAACCAACTTACTGCAGACGGAGACGCCGGTGGTGACAGAGTCGGTGGCCGCGCTGAGGGTGCGGCCGCAGATTCTGTCCTCGCCGACGGGGACCGTGCCGGTGATGACGGGCTGGAAGGAAGTAATCCTTGCAACGTCAACATTGTGTACCAACCAATACAGACACGGACACTATGTCTCTTCCTTCCCATTTTTCTTCCTCCAAGTTAAGCTATGCATACTCACCGCAGCTTGGTAGTTCGGGATCTGCAAGGGAGGTATCGAAATTATTGTGTTGTGACAGCAGAAGGACGCAACTCACAATGAGGTAGTCGGTGGTGCAGAGTGAGCCCATGACAGCAGTGGCAGTGATGGCGATGCCACTGGCGCTCAACCCGAAGCTCGACTAGTGGATGGAGGAAATGATGGAAATCGAACATGTAGCCTTATTAAATCCCCAGGAGAAAACAAGACAATTTCTTACCTGAGCTGCTGCTGTGTCAGCAGCATTGTCTCCATTCACAGTGTTGGTGATGGCGGTAACATAGCAGATCGAACAAAAGCCACTCTCGCGGCGGATGCACATGGTGTAGCACTGGCTGGACAGATGGGTGGCTGAAAATGATATTGGTTCCGTTAATAGGAGTTTGATGACACACACACACACACAAGTCACACTTGTAGCTCCTACGGTGCTGGAAGTTGTGTCAAAGTTGAAACTAGAGATTCTGCCAGTAGTGCCAGTAAAGTACTGAAGACAGTCAGGTGGTCCTGTAAGTAAAATAATATTTTGTAGGTAAACTAACTTCTAAAAGAACCATGAAGTTACCTGCAGTGTCATCTCCACACGCATACTGAGTCACTGAAAAGAAAGACACATTTAGTAAGTTGCTACTTGTCGTACTCAGGATACAAAAAAAGGAAATACCTTTAATATCCCACTGCCTTGCTGTGCTGGATGATGATCCAAGTCCAAAATTGGCAACATTGCAGGCATCACTTGAGTCCACAATCACTGGAAACAATGGTGGTGTTTTTTTGTTATCAAAAGAATGTTGGTCACCATCTTACTGTGCTGTCCGGTGTTGATGCCACAAATGACAGGGGATCCCACATTTCCAGGAGATGACAGTGAAAA
>JAAUXV010288577.1_pt1 | contig 13974 bp, 16 predicted proteins | sample 7278181 | NCBI WGS metagenome assembly JAAUXV01 (sample SAMN14350114, study PRJNA611818) | marine sediment metagenome | isolation source: surface marine sediment (2.1m) | place: French Polynesia: Moorea | collected 2018-08
CCTTCCTTTCTTCCCTTCTCCCCCTCCCATCTCCCTTCCCCTCCTTTCCTTTCCGAGCAGCATCTGATTTCTTGACAAGGGCGAAAAATTCTCTTTGAAGACCCCTGCCGAGATCCCGACAGAGGGCCAGGGGGGGAGTAGAGAAACTTGGGATTGAAAAGAAGTACTACACAGCGGATCTTTATTGGGTGAAGAATTATGGCGAAAAAGTACGCTAGAACCTAGAAAAGTACTAGCAGGAAAGGGCGTGGGCGTACTTTCCCGCTTTTATTGCGACAGATGTAGCTATTGCGAGCGGGGAATGCCGACAATGCGGCCATGAATATTAATCTTGCCTCATCCTTTTTTTCCCCTTTCCCCGCCGACGACGCATCTCTCTCGCAGGACCGGCAAACTGCACTACCCCACCCACGTGTGCGGGCCGCTCTTCGAGGAGGAGCTGGAGTTCTGGGGCCTAGACTCCAACCAGGTCGAGCCCTGCTGCTGGATGACCTACACCGTGCACAGGGACACCCAGGTAAGAGAGAAAAAGAAAAGATCAATTTGCCAAATTGATGGTAGTCCTTGTTCATTTCGCGGCCCACTTTCCGTCCCCCTGTACGGTATTCTGTTGGGCAAAGGTCCTGTCCCTAGGAGGAGGGTCTCTTTCCTGGATTGACCGCTGTGGCGGCCCCCGCCCCCGCCCCCGCCGGCGGACATTGGGTGTCCATTGTAATCTAACGCCGCTCCCCCCTCTCCCTCTCTCAGCCGCCCAAGGCCAAGCTGTCGGATTAATCCCAAAGGAATTAGGGGGGAGGAAGGAGGATGGGGGGGGGGGAAGTGGGGAATCTAGGGTGGCTTACGTACTGGCGGCACTGCTACGATGCACACTCCAGCGGTTTTCTCCTTCTTTTGTAAACTTATTTTCGGCAAGGCAAAAAAAAAACTTCCTTTCTAAACAAGCCCTGCCCAACAGCTCGGATAAAAAACATTTGAGCTCCCAGTTCCTCCTTCCCTCCCTCCCTCTCCCGCGGGGTCCGCCGCGGAGCAATGTCAACAACACGGCAGAGCGGGAGAGGAGAGGGAGCGGTGAACAACTGGAAAACATCCTTTTTCGAAAGCCGGACCTCCGAAGGGCAGAGAAAGAGAGGAAAGAAGGGCGCAACAGTGGAAGGAAAGTGTGTGGGGAAAAATCTGTCGAAAACAATCTCGTGTTCCTCCCCCCCCTTCGCCCTTTGGCAGACTCCGTCCAAGAATTCCGCTTGGATTGGGCCTTCCTCCCGCCCTTTTGTCTCCCCCCCCTCGCACCCGCACACAGAGACAGGCTGAGGGGAGATGTTCAAGGGCCGAAAAAAGAGGGGGGGAGAAAAGGAAAAGAAACGCGGCAGCAACATGTCGCCCAAATCAGTTTTCCCCCCTTCGAGGCTGACACTTTTCTCTTTCTAGATCACAAAGGTCCAACTTTTCGTCCCTCTCTCCCTCCCTCCCACACTAGTGCGAGCGCCGCGGCGGCGGCGGAGGAGCCCGCGTGTCGAATCTGCCCTGTCGCAGCTGGGAAGGGGGGGAGGTTTCTCTTTTGACAAGGGGAAAAGTTTATCCTCTCCACCACCCTCCCTCTCTTCTCCCCAACGCCAAAGCAAAGGCTGCATCGAAGGTTGGAGGAGAATAGACGTAACCAGAGGGGAAGGGCGGGAAAGTAGAAAGGAAGGGGAGGTCGAGAAAGCGCAAAAAAAGAAAATAAGGGTTCGAGGAATGAGAAAAAAAGGCCTTTCTTCTTCCTCTTCCTCTTCTTCTTTCCCTACAGAGGGCGGGGAGAGGGGGCAGGGCTTACGTGACGGAATTTTCCCCCTTTGCGAGCCCATCTTTCCCTCTCTCTCCAAGCTATTTTTCTGCCTCGCTTCTGTGTATCCTGACGCCGTACGTGCGAGCCGGAGGACGGTTCTTTTTGTTCGATCGGTGTCTGCATGCCAAAGGGGCAGAGAGGTGGGGGGGAGGCCAAACCGAGAAAAAGAGTTTTGTAATTAACCCTCTGAAGCCCCATCCGTCTTCGTCTCCGTCTCCGTCTCCGGCCACCTCCCACACACACTCTCCCCTTCTCCGCACCTGCGGTTCCCTCCTCCGCCGTCTAGAGAGGATGGAGGGATCGGAGGGGATGGAAGTGCCGTCTTCTTCTCCGTCCTCGTCCTCGCTCTGTCTCGGACGTTGAATATTAAGATGCGCAGAGCAGACGACAGTCGTCGCGGATCGAGGAAAGGTAGGCAGGGGACTTCTCCAGGCTATGAGAAATGGGAAAAGGAAAGAGAAGACGACGGCCGGAGAGGAAGCTGATAAAGAGATGAAGAGGGAATAGAGAAACGGGAAAAAGGAGAAAGTTTCCTCAGGATTCACCAATTGTGTCGCGTCAAATTTACCGTACGGCAACTTTTTATGGTTTAATTAAAGTATTTTGCCATTTCAAGGCTCTTTAAAAAATTATATGAAATGTCTACTGGGGCATAGAGGGGTTCTAGGCGGCCAATCCTCCCCCGTTTCTCACACTTTATGCGACTATGCGACCTTCGGAATTTTTTGTCGTCAAAGTAGGAAAAGTGTTTCTCTGGCGCCCTTCTATTTCTCTTGTCCCGTTTTCTCTCGGGCGCATCTTTTCTTTTCGCCCTTGCTATTCTCTTGACAAGCAAGAACCCTGGCCCAGGATAGAGGAAGGGAGGAGAGAGTCGAAAAGGGGGAGAGGGGGGAAAGCAAATTCGATTTCCATCCTGCGAAATTCTCACCAGATGAAAATACAGTGCCCGCCATCCCTCTCTTTTTACTTCCTCCCCCTCTCTCTCTATCCTCTCCAGACCTCTTTTTGCTCTCCCCCCTCCAACTTCTCCGCCTCTCTCCGGCGGGGCCGTTCCTCCTCTTCTCGTGCGGCCAGGGGGAACTTGTCAACGTCAAGTGAAAAACTTTGGGCCGTTCGTCTTGCTTCTCTCCCTCCCTTTTCCGCCGGCCTATCCACCCGGGGCATTTGCCATGTCCATCTTCCTTTTTCCTCCTCCCCTTCCACCTCCCACAGTTCGAAAGAAGAGAAGAGAAGAGGGGATGAAATGTGGGGAGGAGGAGAGAGGTGTAAAACTGCACTTTGGGGGCCAAGAGCAATTTCCTTCGACAGCCACAGGCCATAAAAAGGAGGACATGGGCCAAAAGACAGAAATGAATGTCTCTTTACGTTCGGACGACGACGACGACGGCGGGGAATGACATGAAAGACGAGTTGAGTGGGGTGCAGCAGCAAGGTGGGAACGGACCGAGGAATGGGTGATTAGGAGTTTTACGGCACGTCGCTGACACTTACATTTAGTTCCTTCCGCTTTTCTTTTGCGAATGCATAAAATAAAACCGACCTGTACACTTCCTCTCCTCTCCTTTCTCAGGCCACCCTGACCATCCTGGACAAGCTGGACATCGAGACGGAGAACCCCACGGAGGAGGAGGTGGCGGAGAAGTTCGGCTTCCTGGACGCCTACCAGCGCAACGACCTCTCCATCTGGCAGCGGACCAAGCCAAAGATGTACTCGCTATTCGACGAGCCGCATTCGTCCAGTTGCGCAAAGGTGAGCGGGGAAAATAAACCGTCTGATCATTCTTTTGTAAAAAGGTGGTTCTCGAAAAAAAAAACCCACTCACCTTGATAATAACTGGATACTTCTTTTATAAGACTCCGAGATTTTGCGTTCGAAACCGGACAGTAGGAGTGGGCCGATTTTCATTTTTTTTGGAGTGGCGCATTGCAGGGTGCTAGAAGACGACGAAACTTCACTTCCTCCTCGCCCCCCTGGGTTCGAGAAAACTTGACCGCAGCTACCTCCCTCCTCCTGCAACAGAGACCCGCGAGGGTGTCAAGACTCACGGCCTCACTGGCGCGGCCGCCTCAGAGATTTATCTGTTTTCCCAGCCGCGGTCGGAAGCCCGCGCGCGCGTACCCTGCATATGGGGTGGACGTGGAACGGTGGCCTGCTCCACACACCTGACTGGCAGGCAGCCTTCCTCTGAGCATCCACATCCATTCTGACTCTCCCCCGCGCGTTTTCCTCCTTCCCTACCTTTCTGGAGGGAAAAAATCCCTCCGAAAAGCGGGCACGCTAAGAACCGGGGAGGAAATAGAAAAGAAGAAGCGACTTTTCCCCCCCGGCCGACGAGAGAGGAGGAGGAAAAAGGGCAATTTGGGCCAAAACAGATTAAGGTCTCCCTTTTCTCCCTTCTGCCTCCCCTTTTCAGTTCCTCTCTGCTCCGATCCCTTTTCCATTCTTCTCCCCCCAGCCGCAGATCGTTACCAAGGGTTACCACCATCGCTCAGAAGAAGAAAAGGGGGGGTCCCACCGCGGGGTAGGAAAAAGTGGAAGAAAAAGAAGCAAAGTTTGCCTCTCCCGCTTTTTTTAAAAAAAACTTTTCCCTCCTCCCCTTATCCGTCTACTACTACGGTGTTTGCTCGGCTGGAGGAATCGATACCGCGCCGCCGCCTTCTGGAACCAACTTTGCAGCCGGCAGTCAAGGGGATCCCTCGATCCCTGGTGCGCATATAGCAACTTCTGGAGGAGGGACCTCTTTCTTCCGCGGCTAGGGTGGAGGCGCGTCCTTCCCAAGAGGGATCGGGAAGAAAATATCTTTCCCGATCCCCTGCTGAGTAAACTTCTTTGAATCTCGTCAAACCAAACTATCACTTCTGTGCTCCCTCAGTGAGTGCCTCTAACAGGCCCCTTTTTCTCAGGCAAACACTTCAAAACTTTGTTTATTTTTTATACTTTTTTTCGAGTTTTTTTTGGGCCAGCAGAGAACTGCCAAACTGACGCTCAAGCATTTCCGCGTACTTCTACTGTAATGTTACGTTTCCGTGGCTTTCTGTCCTTCGCAAGCTCTACTACCTCTAAGCCTCCGGCGGTTCTTTCTGTCTTGTCTCTATCTCTCCTTGCAACTTTCTTTGCCCCTCCTCCTCCCCCCCCTTTCCCCCCATCTCCAAGCGCTACAAGTATTTGCTCTTAGGCGCCCAATCAAAGTTTCATCAAGTCCTTCCGGCCTCCCCCCCTCCTTCCACCTTTCCTCTTCCTAGTACCCATCATCCTCTTTTCGGAAAGTGAAAAAGTCTCCTCAGACTCCTTTGGTACAGTACAGCACTCGTGCAGCAGGAAAAGGATAAGTTGCCCTCCCTTTGCAATAGGTCATAGGGTAGAGTGTAAGACAACGAGGTTGCCTCCTAAACAACATTTTTGGTTCTGTGCTTTCTTACTATCGCTCTGAACCTCAGTTCACGCGATGTCGATTCTTAATACCAGTATAAGCATATAAAGTATGCTCCGAAAATCTCTCATGCATTCTCTCTTTCCTCTCACTTCCAGTGCATCTCGCTCCTCTCCGTGTTCTTCATCCTGACGTCCATCCTGTCGTTCTGCCTGAAGACCCACCCGAACTGCCGCGTGCCCGTCATCCGCAACGTCACCATCGGCGACCCCAGCAGGAACGCCACCTACTGGACGCTGGACAAGTACCAGACGTTCCCGCACGACGCCTTCTTTTACGTGGAGCTAGTGTGCAACATCTGGTTCACGTTCGAGATCTTCATCCGCTTCCTGGTGTCCCCGTCCGTCCCGGCCTTCCTCAAGTCGCCACTCAACTGGATCGACTTCGTGGCCACGCTCTCCTTCTACTCGGACATGCTGCTCCAGCACTTCTTCAAGGACATGGAGAACGCGGACATTCTAGAGTTCTTCTCCATCATCCGGATCCTCAGGCTGTTCAAGCTCACCCGGCACTCGCCCGGGCTCAAGATCCTCATCCACACCTTCAAGGCTAGCTCCAAGGAGCTCACTCTGCTCGTCTTCTTCCTCATCCTGGGCATGGTTATCTTCGCCAGCCTGGTCTACTACGCCGAGCGGCTGCACGCCAACCCGAAGAACGACTTCAAGTCGATCCCGGAGGGACTGTGGTGGGCCGTCGTCACCATGACCACAGTGGGCTACGGCGACATGGTGCCCAAGACGTACGCCGGCCTCATCGTGGGCTCCCTCTGCGCCCTCTCCGGCGTGCTCGTCATTGCCCTCCCCGTCCCAGTCATCGTCTCCAACTTTAGCATGTTCTACAGCCACACCCAGGTAAGAAAGAATTTGGAAGGCACGCCGCTCGTTGGAAACGAAATGGGAAAAGGGAGAGAATGAGAAAGGGGGGAGAAAAGAGGAGAGGAGGAGAGAAGAGAGGACCTCTTTGAAATTTGCATTCTAATTGCTAATTAGACCAACTCACTTTCTGCAGTAGAAGACATTATAAATTAGAAAAGGGAGGGCCCTCCTCCTCCTCCTCCTCTTTCCTCCATCACCCCTTATTTCTCGACGAACAGTGGGAAAATACGTAAGGGACGAAAACTGACTGAGCCTCCACGGCACGATCAAAAAGCGAGCGCCGCCCTCGTAAAACTGCTCGAGGGAGGAGGCAGGGCAATGAAGCGAGCAAACTTTCTGTGATGGTCTCAAGGCCCCACAGAATCGCCCTTGACAGTGTACCAACTATTGCCGTCGCCGCCCATGTAGCAGCGTAGCAGCATGGTTGCCGACCCCCTTGGCTGCTCTAGAGGCTGCAGTACTGTATAGGAGGAAAGGAGATGGAAGACCAGCGCCCCCGTCCCCCATGCCTGCACACATTTTTGTGAGGTGAGCATGCAGCAGGCACTGGATAGAAGTAGGGGGGGGGGGCATTCCCATGAGTGCAGTTTCCACCGCCTCTGCCTCCCTCCTTCCCCCTATCAAGTCGCCGCATCGCCAATACCGCGCGTGTACGTAGAACCGCCTTCTTCTCCGAGAGAGGCAGCCGGTCCTTTTTCGAACTCCTGATCCCAGGAGCAAATGAGCAAACAGGCCTTGAAACAAGACCCCTCCCGCTAACTATTTTTACGAGAGTTCCCATAGCTGCTCTCTTCTCTAGAACCATTAACTATGTTTTGCAGAAAAAAAGGTCGTATGACAGTCGGGCGCACGGTTTACACTCTCCCTTTGTTCGGCATCTCTCAAAAGTGCGATTTCCCGTAGAGGCCCAAATACACAACGAAACTGGTGCCCATCTGGGGATCGAATATTCTCAAAGTTCATAATGCCTTGAGGACGAACATAGAGACGAGAACATGTTGAATATAAGGGATCGAACAAATGTGCATATATCGCGCATGCTTTTTCGGGTGCTCTTGCTTCTGGTGCCTTGGGCAATTCTGCATACAGGTTTGGGAAGAGTACAACGGAGAGCAAGGAAAGCCGGGAGTCAATTCGATATAGTAAGTCCTTTTCTCTGCATAGGAGAGTGGGGAAAGAAATATGACGGTGGGAAAAGAATAACTCAGAGCGGCTGACGGGAACTTTTAAAACTTTCGAATGGAGCCCCTCCCTCCCTTGAGATACCGATACATTTCCCCTCTTTGATATCTGGTGGCATTGAGAGGGGGCACTGTCTGTTAGAATCGACTCTTTCTCCCGATTCCCTTATGTCATCGGTCGGTCCCTTCACTTCCCGGCTGGTGCTTTCAAAAGCTTTTGAAGAATTCCTGCACTTTCCGTGGAGAACTGGGACCTGGCAGTGATTTTTGTATTGCTAATGCGAGAAATATGACCTTGGCAACAAAAACTATCGGGTCTTTGCTGGAGGAAAGCTTTTTAAGGGAGACAGAGAATCTTTCTAACGATTCTAAGTTTCTTGTACTCACAGGCACGGATGAAGCTTCCAAAAAAGCGACGGAGGGTGGTGGCAGTGGAGGCCCCGCGGCGGGTGCGGCGCCCTGGTCCTGGAGGGGGCGGCGGCGGGTCGATAGGTGGCAACGGCGGCAGCGGCGGCGGCAGCGGCAACGGGCCGGGGATGCACCGGCGGGTGAACGCCATCAAGGGCGGCCACCACAACCACATCGGGAGCATACACGGCAGCGTCGGCAGCGGTGGCGGAGGGAGCATACACGGCGGTCCCCCGGGCGGCGTCGGGGCGGCCGCGGCTGCGGCCAGAGCGGCGGCCGGCGGCATGGGTGGTGGAGGAGGAGTGGGCCTGCCGGCGGCCGCGGCCAAAATGTTAGGTAAGTTGCTATATGCTGATATTTTACCTGTTAGATGATACCGTACATGTTTTCTAATGTCGGGATGTCAGACTTTCCCAAGGGAAGCTGGACAGAGGGACGCAGAAAGCAGAAAGCAGAAAAAATGAGATATTAATCAAGATGTTCACGGTCACTTTCCCCACGAAAGGGCTGGGAGTGCGCATCTTGCTCTTCCCAAACCATTTATTTTTCCTTCCTCCTATCCTTGATACCATGTAATGGATATATTGTGGTAGGAACCAACAAAAATGTGCCGCATTTTAAAAGACGTCCAAATTTGACCTACATACAGATTCTCCCACAGTGCAAAAAAAACAGGATATAAATTTCGGGCACGGCGAAAGAAAGCAAGGAGGAAAACAGCCTGGAGGTCTACTTCCTTCCTATTTTTACTTTTTCCCTTTCTCCTCCTCCTTCTCACTAGAGTAATGCATACAATTAGGCTCCTTCTCCTTCACTCCCTCCCTTTCTCTTGGAGGAAGAAAAGGGAGGAGGGTAGGGGGCTTGATTCGACATCTGGGACCTGTTTTGCCCGGGGTGGTGGAGTGGTGGAGGAGGAGGAGGCGGATCTGAGATTAGGAGGAAGCCTGTGTGCAGTTACCCCTCCCTCCCACGCCATTATTACACTCCTTGCTGCAACCAACCATGGCTCCACATACCACGCGCCGCCAAAGTCTCTCTCTCTCTCTCTCATTCCGCCGAAAATTGGAGATCGAACGAGAGTGGCTGGGCTCTGTAGTGCTCAAAGTGATTCCAGCATATACTGTCAGCATGGAAAGGGCAAAGTTGGGGGACGTACTTTCGGCCACTCTGAAATCCATACCTCTCGCCTGCAGCAAAAAATAAAGACCTTTTCATACTGTTGCCCAAAATCATACCAACAAAACCTGTGGAATATATTATGCACCAATTCGGTATTCGAAATACGGTATGGTATGTCTTTGGCTGCACGTTACCACGTACTTCTGGTCTTTCCTTCTCTGTACTTTGTTCTACGAAGGGAGAAACGAGTGCTGGGAAGACGCCCGCTTGGAACGCGGAGGTGGCCAAAGGCCCTTCGATCCTCCTCGGCAGATGGAATTGGCGGGTATCAGGGAGAGGGGGAAGAAAGGGGTGGGTGGATACGGACGGGTTGGAGGAGCACGAATAGCGCACGTGGAAGGAGGATAGCGAGAGGGGGGGGAGGGGAAGGTATAAAGGGGGAAAGCTAGCTACAGAGAAGGGAAAGGGAGTATAACATGATATCGGATTATCGGAAAGGAACGCGCGCCCTATCCAAGAGAGAGAGAAACAGGCATTCGCCCATACATGCACCGAACCGGATGGCATGCCCTATAAACAAAGTTTTATGGATTCGGAGACTTTGAGGCAAATGCCTACCAATGACAAGAGACAACGGTAATAAGAGATATTATCAACGTTGGACGTTTTTCAGCACGAACCTTTCCCCCCTCCACTATCTCCTGCGATGGTTGAAGAAGAGCATTGCTTGTTGGCCCTCGCAACCACAATGCATGGGCTCCGTTCGATCGCCGCCGCCGCCGATCGCTCCCCAGCGGCCTCCCCCCCTCCCCGCTTAATTCAATGACCCAGCAAAGAGAACGGTGGTCGTTCGGTCCCGGGTAATAGATGAGGCAGAAACAGCTCCGCCTACCTTACAATACATGTGCAACCAAATCTCTGGGGAATTTGCTTGCTTCCCTAATTGAGACCGCGCCGTACCGTGTGCACTTTTACACGTAGGTACGTACGTGGCCTACACTTTCTTCTTATGGGAAAGAAGACGGGTTTGTTTGCAGAGTTGAACTTTTCCATTTGGCAAAAAAGGGCTCAAACTCCGGACAAGCCAGGGTAGCAACAGTTCAGAAATTTTACCACGTCAACTCGTTCCCCTTCTTTTTGGACGAGGGGCGTCATCGTGCATGGATGGGGAAAGAACGAGGAAGAACACGAAGAGGATCCCTCCACGGAAAAACTTTTCGCCCTTGGCCGCAGCCGAGGGCACAGCATGCCCAGCCAGCAAAAGTCCCCTTGAAAACCAAGTTGGGCTGTGGCGTAGAAACTAGGGGACTTGTGGCGCGGCGGCGCAGGCACCGCCCGACTTTCGGGCTGCGGCGATCCGAGCGCGCAAAATTCGCAGTCGCGGGGAGAAAGGGATGGCATGGCGACGAAAGGAAAAGGGCCATCCGATCCGTCCCCCCCCCCCCTCCTCCGCCAGCCACAGCCCGTAAATATCAGGTCCCCACCCTTTCCTCCTCCACACTTTGAAAATGCTGCGGGAAGGGAAGTTATGGCTGGCATTCTGGTCTGCAAGAGAGGAGAAGGAGGAAAGGCCGCTCAGAGACGAGGAAAGAGAGAGTGAAGTGCGCTTTCCCGGCCAACCGACCGAGAAGATCGAGGCCAAAGTCAACCCCCTCCCCCCCCCAAAAAAAGACCCTCCATCCGGCAGCGCTTTCTCTTCCTCCTCTCCCCTACAGTCCCTTCCAGTCAGTGAGCGCTCTCTTTATTTGAATTTGTGGCTTATGGCCTTCATAACTCAAATCTGCCGAAAAAAGGAGGGGAAAGAAGGGGAAAGGAGAAAGGGACGTTGAAGGCTCCCCGGATAGAGACTCTCCCTCCCCTCGTCTCCAGGCCGACGGTGAGCGGAGGCGGGTTCACAGCGAGTGGAAAGCTCCCGTCGCTTTGCGAGAAACATCGTTCCCCTCGACGAAAGAGCGAGCGAACGGCGCCATTTAATTTCTGCCTCGCGGGAGAATCGAGCTAGGGGGTCGAAGGAGGTGGTCGGTCAGGGCCGAGGGGACTTTTTCCTCTTTAATACATAACGAGGAGCAAGAAAGCGGACGAAAGTGGGATGCCATAACTTGTAACTCGAAGGATGAGGTGGGGGAACTCGAGGAAATTTTGCAACAGGCTTTTCCAATGTGATCCAACAAATTTACACTTACTTGTCGTCTTTTTTTAAAAGGAAACTCTCACGGTGGTGGCGGTGGCAGCACGAACCTTCCCATCGCCAACTCGCCTTCGGTGCTTCCCGCGTCCGTCGCAGTCGGGGCGTCGTCGGCCGTAGGGCCGCAGGGTCCCGGGCGGCCGGTCGCCGGCGGCGTCAACGGGCCTGTCAATCAACCCAGGGCAGCAGGTGGGTCTACGAGGAAAGACATTCATATCGAGACCAGGACCAACATGAAGTAGCCCCCGCCCATGATAGAAAGAGCAGCAGCTCTGTTTAGCCCCTCGTCCTCCCACTCTTTAAGTAAAAGTAAGGTTGATTCCCCCTCCCCAAATGATATCCGAACTGGAATGACCGCAGAAGGAACGTAAATAATCCCCCGTGTGCCTATCCCCACCCCGTTCCCTTCTTAACTTCCAGCGCTGATCTCAATGGGCGTCCCCCCCGACGGAGGGCCCCACCACCACACCGCCAGTACCTACTCCTCCATCGCGGACCCATCCTTCGTCCATCCGCTCAACACCAGCTGCGCCTTCTCCACCGTCGACGTCAAGCACTTGGGTACGTTCCTGCCACCTGCTTTAATTAGTTGTAGACATCTACAATAACTCCCCACTAAATCCATCCAGCCTCGATGTACCCGAGCGACCCCGGCTTCCCGCCCTCATCGGCGCAGAGGATCCCGGAGAAGCACTCCCCGACCTGCGCCACCGCCACGACGCCGCCGGGAGGGTCGTCGCTGGCGGCGATGGCTGCGGCCGCTGCCAGCAACCTAGGCAGGGCAATCACCGACCCCATAGCGTCGTCACCGACTTCACCGCAGGATAACGTTTGCGAAAGCGGCGGCGGCGGAAGTGCTATGACGAACGGAGGCGGCGGGTGCAGCAAGGGCGCGGCGGAGAGTCCGCCGCCGCCGCCGGCACCTGACTTGGACGCAAACGGCAGCAACAGGACCATAAACTGTGATCACACTGTCGAGAGCGGCAGTGTCAACATTGTCTTTGGACTTAACGGCGGCGGCGGCGGCACTGCCGGTGACCTTGCCGTCGACGGGACGGCCGCTGAATCTGCGGGCGGCGGCGGCGGAGAGGGAGCGGAGGGCGCCCCCGTTCCGCCCGGCGGCGGCGGCGGGGATCCCTCATCCTCCGAAGTTCAACCGACCCAACAACAAAAGAAACAGACTAGATACCCGAAGCAAATTGCATGCTGATATCTAAAACATAGTGTACTTGAGACTACATACAAGACCCCGCCCCATGAATGCCCTTTCAACCCATTTCTACCCACCTATACAAGAACAACAACCAATTATACACCATCACCACCCCGCCTCGAACCTCCTCCCCTTCTCTCCTCTCCCACAGCTATCCTCCTCCTCCTCAAAGCGTCTCCCCCCCATCCGGCCTGAAACTGCAACCCCGGGCCTTTATTAAAAGGGCGTGTGTGGTGCTGCCCGGCCCTTCTCCCATCCCATCCCCTCTTTGATCACCGCCCCGTGAGTGACCGCCAACAGGGGGAAGGATTAAAGCAGGAAAAGAGAGGCAATACCAGACTGGAGGTCTCTTCGGGCACTGGAGAATTCGAGCTTCAACCACGGTGCAATGTGGTGAGTATGAAGGGGTAAAGCCAGATGGGTCAGTTTCGCCAGAAGTCTGCCACATATAAAGGTTGTGCTGTGGCTACAACATTTGCCTAGTGAAATTATTTTCCTCATTAATTGCTTGCTTTTTCGGGACGTATTGAAGTGAATAAGTCCAATTTATTTCTTTGTGCCACATTTTGCAGTCGAGGAGGACTTCTTCTTCAGCTCCTGGACAAGCAGGCTACCTCAGCTCACCCACGTGCAACAACAGCTTGCGGGAGACAGCGACAGCGACACCGTGCAGCAGCAGCAACAGCACCCTCTCCTCCCTCTGCCCTCTGGACTCACTCAGGAGGAGGCAAACTGGAGAGCGTGGAGCGACGAGCAGCAACAACTGCAGCGGCAGCAACTACAGCAGCAGCAACTGCAGCAACTGCAGCAACAGCAACAGCAGCAGCAACAGGACGAGTACGCGGTCTGGCAGGTGCACCAGTATCTCCTCTACCAGCAGCAGCTGCAACAATGTCAGCAGCAGATGGAGTTGCAACCTGTGGAAGAAGTGGGCGAAACGACGGAAGCCGATGAGGAAGAGGATTCCGATTGGAAATTGGTACGCACTACGCACGTCAAACAGACAATATCAATATTTCGCCTTCAGTTTTTATCCCCCGTGCATTCGTCAAATTCTCTGTCTCGAATATTTTTTTAGACCACGGCGCACCACGAGAGCCCTGAGAGCCTGAGTAGCGGAAGCAGCGACCTCGCGACCCGCCGCCGGAGGTCCCGCGACGACCATGGCCAGACAAGCCCGCAGCAGCACCGCCCCTTCCTCTCGTCCCTCCTCCGGCGCGGCAGCCTGCTCATCTCCTCCTCGTCCTCTTCCAAGCGGGGGAGGAGGGCGTCGGCCCGCAAGAGCAGGTCGCTGTCCGTGGCCGCGGGCGGAGACGGGCTGGCCACGCTGGCCTCGGTGGCGGTGACGGCATCCTCGGTGCTGGCGGCGTCCAGCGAGGAGAGGGGAGGTCTCGTCATGGAAGGCGGAGGGGAAGAAGAGCACGAAATGGAGGAGGTGGTTGGAGGGGAGGCTGTAGTGGAGGAGGACTCCAGCAGCATGCTCTAGATTGGAGTGGGAAGGGGAGGAAATGGTGGATACAATTAGCAGAAAGGACTAAAACAAAGAAAGATCCCATGTGATATGTAAAAAGTATTTAATCCTCTCGCTATCTCCCGTTATTATTACTGCTATTATTGCTGCTATTACTACTCTACACGGCATCTCTCCTCGACCCATGTTATAGTGATTGATTTGCCTTCTGGCGACAATTTATGCAGATGGTATTATTCTTGAAATAAATATTGAATCGCTATACACAC
>JAAUXV010101889.1_pt1 | contig 13970 bp, 16 predicted proteins | sample 7278181 | NCBI WGS metagenome assembly JAAUXV01 (sample SAMN14350114, study PRJNA611818) | marine sediment metagenome | isolation source: surface marine sediment (2.1m) | place: French Polynesia: Moorea | collected 2018-08
ACATCTCCTGCTAATTGTACATGTGACATGTCCCTAGTCCCCAAAAGCCGTCTCTGCATACCTTTCCTGCATCAAGGCCTCCCTTCCCGCCCAACAAATCGCCAAGAGAGAGGAGAAAGTTTTTTTCGGGGGAAGTTGGAGCCTCCTCCTGCGAAGAAGAGCAGCTGAGGCAAAATCAAAGACCCCAACCTGGGCGATAGAAAGACCATAATGAAGACAATATAGTGTTGAAAAGTATCAAAAATTAATGTTTTTATGAAAAAGAAAATTGATCAAGGGTGTGATGTGAAATGTAAACCACTGATGAGTTATTTTCTGGCTTATATGGGCTTATTTTTTAAAGCACTTTTTGTCCGCTGCGAACTGTGGCCATATTTTACGCAGACCTCTTTGCCAACTTTGTCCTTTACAGAAAAACGAGCGGTGGCGACGGGAGGGGGCAGTTGGGGGCAGTAAGGAGTTGGATCTCGGCGAGGGCTTCAAGGTGGCCAAGAACAACTTCGGGGAGATCAAGAGAGGGATTGTGAGCATACATAGTGGTGTGCCTTGTTGACTCACCAGGTCAGAGTCGGGCAAAGTGGTCTACGAAAGAGTCCCAGCCATCCAGAGTGTTTTCTGGGCCACTTGGCCTTCGTCATCTCCGTCCTTGCCCCCGTCTCTCCAGAGTCCCTCACCCTGCATCACCAGCAGTACCGCTACCGCCCCGTCCCCGTCGGCGGCGCAGGATACCCCAGCGCCAGCGGCGGCGGCGGCGGCATGGCCTACGTGTTTCGGCGCGACGCCTGCGGCGTCACCTGCCTGGTCATGACCTACGGCGCCGTGGCCTACGCCGACTACGTGGTGGTGCGCTGGATCGTCCTCCAGACCATGGACGGAACCCTGTGGGCGCCCCTTCACGTCCTACTCTTCAACGTGGTGGTCTTCCTGCTGCTGATGGCGCACTCTCGCGCCGTCTTCTCCGACCCCGGCGTTGTCCCGCTGCCGCAGCACCGCGTCGACTTCTCTGACGCACACTCTGGCAAGGACCTGGACCCGCCGCAGGAGGACTGGACCATCTGCACCAAGTGCGAGATGTACCGTCCTCCGCGGGCGCACCATTGCCGCATCTGCCAGCGGTGCATCCGCAAGATGGACCACCATTGTCCGTGGATCAACAACTGCGTGGGGGAGTGGAACCAAAAGTACTTTGTACAATTCCTCTTCTACGTGGGCGTGCTGGCGGCATACTCCATGGCTCTGGTGGCGGCTTCCTGGTACATACCCTGCCCGGACTGTCCAAAGGACATTCACGTGAGTACTTTACATAGGAGTCGATAATGCAAGAAATCTGCGAAACCAAGGAGAATGTTTCTTCTTTCCTACAGATCAAGCAGACTCGCATCCTCCACTCGGTGATTCTGGTGCTGGAGAGCGTGCTCTTCGGGATGTTCGTGGTGGCGATCGGGTGCGACCAGTTCGAGGCCATCTTCACCGACGAGACCCTTGTGGAGCAGGCCAAGAAGTCCGGCCCTTACCGACCGCGAAAGCCCAAGATGACGCTGATGGCGGAGGTCTGCGGCAGGGGACACCCGATCACCTGGCTGCTGCCCTGCTACAGCGCGCCCAGGGCTGTCGTGGAGCCGGCATCGCACTACCAAGTGTAGTGCAAGGCATTAATTCCGCCCTGAATGGAAATGAAAGTTGGAAATGCGTTTTCCCCACATACTCTCAATTGGGGCATCGGCATCAAGAGTTGTGATGTGCACGAGATAATCGGACAATGATTCGGCGGAGGAGGAAGACGGTACTGCCGGGTCAACACAGCAGCACACAGATTACGAAACTAGAGTGTTCTTGCGTCATCTGTCGTAGGCTGCGGGCCTTAGCGTGTGAACTTCGATATTGAATTCGTGCCCCTCAACTAGCTAGTCCTTTTTGAAACTGTCGCCTGGAGTGTTTTTGTTGAATTTGAGTGAAGTTATTTTACATCATCAAGCCCTGTCACATCGTACGCGAAAAAAATGGCAACGCAGAAAAGATAATTTTGCCCCCAAAGCACAAGATTGGAGAAAGATCCCTTTCACACTCGTTCAAAGGCCGAACTTCGTTTGTTGTTGAAGAATACCGTATAGCTTCACCTTTTAAGTTCCCATAACTCGCCCAAACATTGTTCTCTTTATTTCCTCTAACTGATTCAGACCAACGACCTCACTCTACCTTACACTGAATAGCTATATATCCTGTATATGATCTGTGATAAGCTCAAACCCATTAAAAGAGAACTTTCCTTCGCGAAATAAAAGTCGGAGAAACGAACCGCACCTTCCCCAAACTCAATCGCACATGTACACTTTTTGATTACGTGCAGACAGGAGGACGACAATGCCGCCCGTCCACGACTGGGTCAAGTCGGCCTTCTTCGCCCCCTCCTACTCCGACGCGGATATCACCAGGGCTCTGGTCATCGGCGGGTTCGCCTTCACCGCAGTACAGTTCTTAGTCACCGTGGTCATCCCGGCACCCTACGGAAGATACGCCAAGAGGGCGCCATCCTATACGAAATGTGAGACAGACAACACGATTGATCATTTACGAGGAGAACGACGAATGATCTTTTTTCGATTTTCCAGGGTTCGAGGTGAACACTACGTTCGCCTGGTTCTTCCAGGAGTGCCCCTCCTTCTTCGTGCCCCTGCTGCTGGCCTGGGAGTCCTGGCACCTAACCGACTGGCCGCAGCGTGTCGTCCTCTGCGCCTTCATGAGCCACTACTTCCAGCGCAGCCTCGTCTTCCCCTTCCTCCTCTCCTCGTCCTCCCGTACCACGCCCTTCCTCCCTTGCGCCTCAGCTTTCGCGTTCTGCTCATTCAACGGATTCCTGCAGGCGCACGCGATCATATACGCGACGCCAGACGAAGTGCTGAAGGAGGGAGAGCTGGTGAAAAAATCATCGAAATAAAAAATGTTGATTCAAAATTTGTTCTAAGATATTTAATTATTATTTTTAGTTTGCCCCTCGCTTCCTGGCAGGAATGTCACTGTTCCTGCTGGGGATGTGGGCCAACATCGACTCTGACCGGCGGCTGAGGGAGCTTCGGAAAAAGCCAACGGAGGAAAAGGGAGACGGCGGCGAGAAAGAAAAGTCGGGCGGAAACTACAAGGTAGAAAATATACCAGTAATTCGATTTCGGGTTTTTTTAATTTGTGTCATATTTCAAGATCCCTCGCGGCGGCTTTTTCGAGTACGTGTCCGCCGCCAACTACCTTGGCGAGATGGCGGAGTGGACCGGATTCTTTTTCGCTGCGAGGAACCCCGGGGCGCTCTTTTTCGCCGCTTTCACTTGCGTCTTCCTGGGGACAAGGGGAGTGCAGCACCACAGGTTCTACCTGGAAAAGTTCGGAGAGAGCTACCCCAAGAGCAGGAGGGCCGTCATTCCTTTCCTGTTGTGACACTTGACCGAACAGACCCATGTTCAAGTTACTCATTCCATGCACTGATTGTATTTGCAAATTTACCGATGAAATAAAGATATAATACGCAGGCAAATATACCTTAATAACGTGCTAGATTACCTTTGGAATCGTATTTTTCTTTCCTCTCGAGGAGGAGCTATTAGCCGGCAAACTTATGCTCCGCTTGAGAGCGAGGGAGCAATGAACGCATCCCAGTCGGCGTCGCCAAAACATTGGCGAATTTACGATTTACGACCAGAGCCGGAAACGAGAGGGAAACCTCGTTCTGCTACACATTCCTACGTCAAAGATGCCCGTCCTGCTACGCGCCTCCTCGTCTTCCGTCGGCGACGGCGGAGGAGGGAGGAACCTGGAGGAGCTGGACCGCAGCCTGAACATGCTGGGGGATCGCGTCGTCGCCGGAGTGTCGGGAAGGAAGAGGAAGCTGGACGTCATCAAGAGTATCGGTATGAACTTCAAATTCCTCCTGTTGCGAAATTTTAATTCTCTGTTTCTGCCGTCAATAGAGTACAAGCGTCTACACTTCCTGGCCGCGGTGGACAAGCTGGAGTCCCTCAAGGCGAGGGTGGAGTCAGATCTAGAGAGGGACGAGAGGGAGACCAGGAGGAATAGGCTGCTGCTGCGAGACAGGCCATGGATTGAGAGGTTCAAAGAGGCAATCTTTCCAAGTGTAAGGACGAAGCAAAAAAATACAATCCTCTGTCATCCAAGCAGTGATTAATTTTCTTGTTCAGGACGACGAGTATGAGACTGCAACTGCTGCTGCTGCTGTTCTTGGACTTCCCGACGACGTCCTCTCGTCGCTGTCTTTGGAGCCTGAGGAGCATCAGGGCCAGCTGCTGTCGGCGGCGGCGGCGGCGCTGGCAGAGGCAGTCAAAGACCTAAAGGAGCTCTCCAGGGCCAAGTTACTGCACCTGATCAGGTAAGGCCGTAACGACAACTGAAATGTGATCCTGTTGTTACTGTTGCTGCCGCCGTTTAAATCTAGTGAGATTTTTTTTCTCTATTGCTTCGACCTTTAAAAATGAAGATTTTTCTAACGATTTAGTTTTTCTTCTCACTTTTGAAAGGAGTTCGCTGCAACTGAAGAAGTGCGTGGAAGACTGCGAAATCCCTGACTTCCAGCCGAAGTAAGTGACGTGGGCGAAGAATATCTCACAGCCGCCGATTTTAAAGTTTCGTTGATTGCCCATTTTCTCCTGGAACAGCGATCTGAGGCTCTCCATGAGCGAAGTCATGACCAAGCTAAGCTTTTACCTGGACTCGATCAACGACTGGACCAAGGTGAAATAGACAAACTTTGATTTTTTTCCCCCGCTCACTAATGTCACATTTCCCACTTGCAGTTGAGCCAGTGCGAGAGCGAGGTGTTGGCCGAGCTGGTGGGTGAGATGGCGGACGTGCCCAGATTCGTCGCAAAGATAATCAAGTGCGCATCGATCGCCTAGAAGTTGTAGCATTTTTTTGCCTTCGTTGCTAAACAATGATGCCACTTGCTTCTTTTGTCAGGAAGCTGTTGATATGGAATTACGAATTATTGCTGATGAAATGATTGTTTTTCGTTCTAACAGAATTATAACCGATGTTGCTCGGATCATGTTTTTTTGCCTTAGGTTCTGTTCCAAGTGACAAGCTCCGGCCCCCCCGTAAGATCACTGCCAAAAAACAACAACCTACAATTTTCCCCCACTTCGTATGAGATCCGCTTCCACGAGAGCTTTTTGTTTCCACTTTTGTGGCATAGTATATATTACTGCATTTTTCGAATTTTACCCGGCCCCTCAACACTTGGCAGAGCCTTGCTGACACAATCTAAGAAAAGTTTGTTCCGATCCAGACTTAGTAGTCTGCTCCTCCCGCGAGCGCCCACTTCCTGAGCCTGTCCGGGTGGTCGTACTCGAGGAGCCCCTGCCTGCACCGCCGCTCCCAGGCCATCTTGCGGTAGTAGACCACGTAGGTGAAGATGGCGCACGGGGCCACGATCAGCCCGCAGTACCTACAACGAAATGCTCGATTTTTACAAGGAAAACTGGCGAGAAATACGCTTTCGTCGTGTAGGATCTACCTGAGGAAGTTCTTGATGGTCGGGTAGAAGTACTCCCCCTGCGTGGCCCTCATGGAGATGTACCTCTGTATCGCCGAGTCGAAGACGTGCCCGCCCTCTGGCTTGAAGGCGTCCGGATGGTGGCGCTGCCGGAGGAACTCGCCCTTGAGGGCGTTGCGCAGGGCCGCGCGCTTGCGCTCGAGATGAGCCTCGTACGGCGTGGTGCCGCCGCCGACTGCATGAGGAATGCGGGGATGTAATTAGAACATTAGAGTATAGAGACCTGCGATTGGGGTGGGATAGTAAGCTAAGTATCCCAGGATTCCAACACCGAATTACTGAGGCGAGGCGAGCTGGCGAGGGAAATTTGGTGGAAACAAAATATGTGTGACGAGGCCAAAAGAAATGTGAAGTAACTTTGAACAGCTTGAAGGGGAAGAGTTCTGTAAAAGCATTAAAAATAAAGGTAAAATAATGAGGAGAAAAAGTTTTGTCAACAGAAAGTACGTACACCTGCAAAAAAATCAGTGTGGTGCTCGCTCAAAAGCCAGTCCTCAACTTTGATCGAAAAAGGGAACGAAGATAAAGGTACTAATTGCGCATAAAGCAATACAAAATCTAACCAGGTACGGTGACAAATAACTTGAGAAAAGTAAAAAAAAAGTACTACTCACAGCGTGCTTTGGGGTCGTCAGCCATGTTTGGTAATATTTTTCTTTTCTTCTGCTTTTGTGAATGTGAAATGAAGTTTCACCAGAAATAGCTTCTTTAAAAGCACCTATTCTGAAACAAAAAAGTGACGATTTTGGCCCAGTCTGTGCCTTTCCTGGTCACTTTGTTGCCAGCTTGCTTTCTTTTGTCGTCGGCGAGTGTACTTTGAGTCACGCAACCTCTCTTGCCCTTGATGCTTGCTGGCCTGTCGGCCTGGCTACTGCCTCCAAAGAGAAGGAGGCGCCAGGCCGAGAAACCCGAAACGGAGGAAAGAGAGCGAGCAAACGAGGAAAGAAAAGAAAGGACAACAAAGACTTTTTCTTGCGCATTTTTGAGGAAGTCCTTTGGGAAGCGGAAGTGCAACAACTTGTTCTCCTTGTCCTCCGTCCCCTCCTGCCTCCTCCCTGTGCAAGCGTGCCACCACCCGGTCATGTCGTCCACCGGCAGCGAGCACGAAGAGGCCGTGGCTTCAACTGCGTGTGTGGCGGGTGCGCCTGCCTCCTCCCCGCCGTCCTCTGGCCGTCCCCGCAGCCGCCCTGCACGCCGTCCGCCCGGGGGATGCCGAAGGAGAAAGAGGCTGTCCTCCGGGGCGGCGGCGGCGGCGGCGGACGCGGGCGCCTCTGCCAACGCCGTCGACACCAAGGAGTCGTGCAGGCTGTGCGTCAACGCGGAGGTATTGAAATAGTTGAACACGTCGCCACAGTAGTCTTGAAAATATCATCACACTTCCCCACGGTATATCGATATTCATACATAGTCTCTTTGTCCAACTTCCTCAATGTCAATGGCTTCAATACTAACTTTATTATGTTCCCAAAATTCAGGCTACCGTTTTCACCTCTTTCTCATCAACACGCTAAATAGTTTAGTAAACGTAGACTAGGCGGTAATTCAGTAAAGAACGGGTCCCACTACATAAGCTTCGGACCTTTTCTAATATAATCTAACCTAACCTAACTTAACCTAACCTTCCTTGAAAGTCGTCCCTAGGCTTCTAAGCTAGGCCTAGGCCCCTAAGCTAGGGCTAGGCCCCTTTGCTAAGTGTCCCTAAGGCCATTGAAGCCTTTAAACTATGCCTAAGTCCCTATGTAGCGGGACCCGTTCTTTACGGAATCGCCGACTAGGCAACAGAAACTTCCTTTCTTTCTCTTTGTACCTCCTTGAAAAGAGGGTCTTTCGCTTGGTAACTGGTAACTGCGAGACAATATCTTGTACTGTGCACCCTGCATTACGTAACACTGCAATGACCCCTTCCTTCCCTTTTTCAGCCCCCTCCCCCTGCCAACGAGGATGACGACCCGGTGTCCCAGGTGGAGATGCAGCTTCTGGAGGGCCCCTCCGGCCTCCGCGCGCACTACCTCTGCCTCCTCTTCTCCTCCGGGCTGCACCAGCGCGGCGAGGAGGACGAGGAGCTGAGGGGGTTCCTGGCAGAGGACGTGAGGGCAGAGGTGCGCAGGGGAAACAGGCTCAAGTGCGTCTACTGCAAGCGCAAGGGCGCCACCGTGGGGTGCGCCAGGCAGCAGTGCAAGAAGAGCTACCACCTGCCCTGCGGGATGAGGAACAACTCAATGCAGCAGCACTTCGACCAGTTCAAGTCCTTTTGCTGCACGCACAGGTGAGAACGACACAAATACTGTACGATGAGGGCACAAGTCAATGGCTCGATTTTGCTCTGTCCAGGCCGACCCAGAAGGTTGGCTCCAGCGCCCGCCGCTCTCTGGCCGAGTGCGGCGTGTGCCTGAAGGAGGTGCCCGAGCCCAAGGCCTCCTTCTCCCTGCTGTGGGCGCCCTGCTGCGGAGGATGGATGCACAGGTCCTGCATCCAGCGACAGGCGTTATCCTCCGGCCTCCACCACTTCAGGTGCATCTATTGCAACGACTCCAGGGTATTCGTCAGGGAGATGAGGAACCAAGGCATCCAGGTAAGCCTCGAAGAACGGAGAAAAGTCGAAACAATAATTATTTGGTGGGTTTTTTTCTCGTTTCCAGATTCCTGAGCGAGATGCCAGCTGGGAGGGCGGCTCTGAGGCCCGCCGCTTCGACGACCTCACCACCCCGCTCAGCCTGTCCTGCTCGGCAAAGATCTGCCTGTGCACTGTGGCTTCCGGTGTCATTAGGGAGAGGCAGCGAGTGAACAAGCCCGACGGCCTGTGGGAGATCCTACCTTGTTCTGGGTGCGGCTCCAAGGGCATCCACGTGCGATGCGGCGGGCTGGAGGAGTATGTTGACCCGGACTGGTATTGCTACGTCTGCAGAAAGATCGTTGGGGTGAGGGAGGGTGGAGATTCCGCTGGGAGGGAGTTCGCAAAGCCCATCAAAACTTTGTGGGGCAGGGCAGCAGCCACCAAAACGGGGTTGGAAGAAAAGTGAGTTTGCCACCTCTAAATATTAGAGAGGAAGTTTATCATACAGTTGATTTGTTACCGCATAATTTCAGGTCTGCAGTGGACCAAAAGCAAGAACTCTTTCGCCTTATCAAAACCATGGTGGTGCCGCAGAGGAGGTCCGTTGCCTCTACCTCTGCCGCCTCGTCTTCCTCCTCCGTCGTCGTCCCAGGCGAACTGAAGGCAGGAGAAATTGTCCACGAGGTCAGCGCCAGCATCAGAGTGAGCAGCCGCGACGTGATGAACATCACTCTGGAGGACATCATCAAAGACGGTCTGGACAAGGTACGTTGACAAAACTTAAAATTACGACGCTGAGATATTTCAAAGAGTTATTTTCTTTCCCAGCAAAATAAGAGGACCCTGTTGGCGCCTCCTCTATCGAGCACCCCCCTGAAGCGCAAACGATCGTCTGACGGCGGCGGCGACCGCGGCTCCTCCTCCCCCGGCACCCCGCCCTCGTCCATATCCGCCGAGGAGGAGCGCAGCAAGGCTGCCAGCCCGGGGGACTCGGACTATGAGAGTGGCAAGGACACCCCGGGAAAGGGGGGACCAACTCCCAGCAAGTCATCTGCGGTGGTGCCGGCGGCCACGCCGGGAGATTACAGGGCCAAAGAGACCCTGGACCAGAAGATACAGCGCTCCATAAAAGACTTTTTCCTGGAAGAGAAGACCGACTAAGAAGAGAAAATCCTGGTGAAAGATTGAAAACGTGTGCCGGTGTGTTGCTGCAAAGTCCGCCCAAGCAACTATTAGTTACCTGTCGGAAGCCAACCTGAAAGAAGTGTTATTGTGATGAGATCATTCAGCCCTCCTTCCTTCACCAATTATGTTATTTCTGTCGAAAATTCTTTTGCGTTGTGACCAGAATTTTTCGCTGGTTTGCGCGTACGTGTCAAGATTTCATACCCAATTCTAGGAAAGGTGGTTTCGAACCTCAGTACAAGGGCAAGCTGCGAAAAGTCAGTGCAAAATTACCGTTTCTTTTTGGTACGCTGAAATTCTAAGAGAAGAAAAGAAAATATATTTAGTAGAATCGTAAAAAATCGACACGGTTGTTTTTATCTCCCCATCCATCATCGGCTTGTATTTAAAAAAAATCCAAGAACACCATCAAACCATCCTTGCAAAATCACACTACATTTGGGGAACAAGACGACGAGAGCTTCAGAACAGAGGCGCATTCATAGTCCGCGTAGTTGTTTTTCATGTGACTGTACCGCAACATATACTGTGCAGATTTTGGTAGTTTTTTTCTAATGACGTTTCAAGATCCTTCAAGTTAAAGTAAGGGTATCTAGAAGAACCTCTTTGCGAAGAACCTCTTCCTCCTCATGTCCTCGTCTTCCATGCGCTTCCTCCGCCTCCGCTCGTCGTCCATCCTCTTCCTCCGCCTCTCCTCCTCTTCCTCGTCGTCGCCTCTCTTCTTCTTGTCGGCGCCGTCCCGCTTCCTCTTCCGCTTCTCCTCCTCTTCCTCGTCCTCTCCCCTCTTCCTCCTCCTGTCCTCGTCGGCGGAGCGCTTCTTGTCGTACCCGAAGGCCGTGGGGTCGTCCCTCCTCAGTGTGTCGATTAGAGTCCTCTTGGCCGGCAAGAAGCGTTTGAACTCTGAAAAAGGCAGGAGTGAATTTGCAAATTGTTCGCAAATTCTATTTGGATTAGCCTATATATTTTCTACCTTTGACTGGTCCGAAGAGGCCGTATCTCATGTTGGGATAGAAATAGGGGATGCCGCGCTTCACTGTCCTCTTCTCTGAAGAACAAAATATCGTAGAATTATCGCCCTCTTGACTTTTGCTGGATCTTTGGTTGCTTACTTTTATCCTCGTCTTGTAGCCTCGTCAAATATCCGTAGTTGTACTTCGGATAGAAGTATGGAATTCTCCGCTTCCTTTCCATCTCTGAAAAAAATATAAAAAACGGGTAGACATAATTTGTAAATTCGACAAGGCAAAAGTAGTCGCAGGAATATATTTAGAAGTATTATCAGTATGTACGTAAGTACTAAGTACTGTACAAGAAATGGTAAACTTCTCAAACTCCCTTGTCGAAGATGAAGTTCTCTCCACCTGGGAATCTAACCGTGATTTGTTTCTTCGTGTCAGAACAAACTGCAACTGCATGTGAACTACTGTTGTTGCTTTGGAGCCAAGCAGAGGCGATTGCTTCCTTTTGGCCACCACCCTGCTTTGAGCGTGCATTCCTGAAGCAAAAGAGACCGTGGGTGATATCCGGGTTGCAACGGCAGGTTTCGTTTTCTCTTCCAGTTACACTGTGGTAATCAAAAATCGACAGATGACACTGGGCGCAAATGCAATAGGTTCCCACAGACAGAGTTGTTTTGTCAAGAGCAGAACCAATCATTCGCTCCTTTTGAAACGCCCTCTTTTTGCCAGAGTACTTGGAGACCATTCCCATAATTTCCTGATTATCGGTTTGCTTTCCCGGAGCTTTTGACACGGCTAGGGCCTTCTTCATCTTTCTCTTCAAGCAAACCGAAGAGCGGCGAAGCGTTCTCTTGGCTGCAGCACAGACAAGGGCTTCTGGAACGTCCCATGGGCTTCGACCAAGTCTTGACTTTATGAGCCTTGTTCTCTGTCTACCACCAGTGCTTGTTGTAGTCTTGGCCACCCTTCTGTTGGGAATCTTCAGAAGTTGCCTTCTTATCTCATTCTGAATACTTAGCCAGGCTGCTTCCTCGGCGAAAACTTCCCTGATCCTCAGCAACGCCTTCCTGGAGCTCAGGCGCGGGCTCATGTACCTCCCAATAGCCTTCTGGACCAGTTTCAAGTCTCTTTCATCCCTTGTTTCCTCGAGCAATTGTTCTTTGATCCTCACCGATGCTTCTTGGGCACAGGCGCGTTTCCTTCGAATTTTCATTGAAATACTTTACGGAATTTCAAACGAACACAACCACTTAAGTGTCACTATATCAACACTACTGCCATTTCCCGTTCGTAGAAAAAAAGAAAAATTAATTTAGTAACTTAAATTCAAATTTAAGAAAATGTTGTTGAAACTCGAAATTCTGAGGGAAACTTACTGAAGAGTTAGGAACTCTACATAAAATACCGGAAACAACGGAAATGGAAACCTACTCTGTATTCATAGATACTGACAACAGCAAATGAGGTAACTTTCACGACATAGGTGCAAAAACAAAAAGTTTGTTGGGTAACTGACTGTTTGTTCAGCTCCAGCATTTTGTATGCTGGATTTATTCTTAAAATTTTAGAGTTCACTATACTCACCTCCCACAAAAAAAATTAGCAGTAAAAATACGGAACTGTTTGAAAATTCATGGAGCCAAGGGACAAATTCCAGAGCCGGAAGGGGTGCTGGGGTGTTTTCGGCAAAAACAAAATAGAAAATTAACGCTCGGATAGGACAGCATCTCGGTCTCTCTACAGTAATACAGTCACTGTCCAAAAAATACCGAGTCTGGTAAAAGACCGTTGGCAAGCGAAGGGGTTCACCACGGACTTCAACAAGTAGGGGAAAGCATCAAAATCTAACCGTCCTCCTCCCTTCCCTGTACGCGCCCGCCGCCTCCGTCCACCAGGCTCTTCCAGTGATGGAACTTTTGAGAGGGGAGGATAAAGAAGGAGCCGCGCCTCTTACGCTCAAAGCCTGCAACGGGGGGCCTTGTAAACTGTGTCTGCGCTGTTTTAAGATGACAATTTCGAAAAGAAGCCTTTTTATGCCCTGAAATATTTCTTTTCGACGCACCCTCCTGATCGTAAGGCCCCAACTCGTCGTCCTCTTCCTCCTCCGGCCCCTCCTCCTCTTCCTCCCTCTCTTCCTCCTCCTCCTCCTCTTCCTCCTCCTCGGGTTCGTCCTCGTCGTACCCTCCCCAACCGTACCCGTAGTGACGGAGGGACTGGGGAGAGAGGTACGGGGTGCGGCGGCGGCGGACAAGCTCACCTAAGATTGTCAAATTTTCTCGTCTTCTCGCAAACAAACATTGAAGAAATAAATTCACACGTACCCGAATCCCCCTCCTGTCCTTGTTCCTCCCTCTTTGCCGTCGCCGCCCCGCTCAGCGTCCCCAGGAGGGAGAGCGCCAGCAGGACCACCGACAGGCGAAGGCACAGGCGAGGCATGGCGTCAAGCACTTGAGGAATATTAGGTACAGTAATTCTATAAATTCCCATGAAACTAGAACGGAACAAGTAAAAATGGGTTGAACTATTTTCCCTGTGCTATTTTGATATGAGGAGAGTGTTACGCTCGCTTGAAAATGGGTCGGCCGGATGCATGTAGCGATTCATTGTCGACGGATGAACAATATTTCTTTCTGGTGCCCGTAATACTCTACCTGACGTACGTAAGAACAAAGAGACTTCCGGACCTCCGGTGGCGGAAGAGGCTGCCCCTGCACTGATCAAATAGCCAGGAGGGGATCTCTTGGGGGGGGAAACGAGTTCCTTCTGCCCGCACCCCTCGCGACGGACGGCGGAGGAGGGAGGAGGCGGACCTCGCCTTAAAAAGAAGCAACAAGTGGTAGTGGCGGAGAAGGAGGCTTTCTTCTCTGGCTCCCCCTCTTTTTCTGATCCGTCCTTCTCCGCCCCATTATCCCCGCGGCCGCCCCCGGCCACATTCTTCTACAGAACATAGGCGCACCTTCTGACAGCAAATCTATTCAGCTTTTTAGCAATGTACAAGTGCATTGTGCACCTATGGGTCTTTCTCCTTTCCCCCCCTCCTCCGTCGTCCCCCGGGAGGGGAAGTGACCGCCCCAAAGAGCCAAGGACTCGGGAAAGAAGAAGAGTGAAGGGTGATGTGGGGGGGAAGGGGAACGCGGACCCAAGGAGAATGACGATGATGGCGGCGTCGAGAGAGAAGAAGATGACGAAAAGAGGGGTTCTTGAACGTGCCTCCGAAATAAAAAGAAAGGGATCGATCGCACCATTGGTGAGGGCGGAGGGAGGAGAGAGCTCAATACAAAGAGACCCTCCGTACTTTTATCGTTTCTCCGTTGACGACAGAGTTCCCTATTTGGTTTGGACCGTTGGTTTCCGGCTAACAGAATATATAGTGTTTTCTGTGTCCCAATCCCAACTGACTGTTTAAGGGATTACGTTTTCCACCATTTATTCCGACAGGCGGAAGTGAGTGCCCCGCTATTCATGATCTGGGAAACAAGGAGAACGTCAAATGTCGCACATCAGCTTCATTGTTTCATCGCTTCCGTTGCCATTCCGGTTCTCGGCTGGCCGTCCGCAGTCAGCTATGGTGACTCTTTTTCAGCATGGATTATGCAGCTCCTCCCTCCCTTTCATCCTCTCTGTCATCCTCATCTTCATCATCCTCCCCCTTCTTATCATGACATTTTTCTCTCGGCTTTCATCCTCCGTCCCAAGAGACGTCTTCCCTCCCCTCACC
>JAAUXV010122610.1_pt1 | contig 13962 bp, 23 predicted proteins | sample 7278181 | NCBI WGS metagenome assembly JAAUXV01 (sample SAMN14350114, study PRJNA611818) | marine sediment metagenome | isolation source: surface marine sediment (2.1m) | place: French Polynesia: Moorea | collected 2018-08
ACAGGGGATTCTTCATCGACACCTACAAGCTCCCTTCCGCCTGCTCCTGCCATGTACCCCAGTAATCCCATTCCCATTCCCACTCCACCTATTCCCTCTCCTGCTCCTGTTTCTGAACCCTCCACCTGCTCCCACCACCTCAATACCAACACCGTCCTGCTCCTCCTACTCCTTCTGCTCCTACTCCCCGACGCATCTCAGCCCCATCCCAGTCCTTCCACCGAGGTCGTCCCCCGTCCTGTTACTCCTGCTCCTCAAGCTCCCACTCCCTACAAAACCTGACCTCAAAACTCCATAAGAGCGTCACCACCACCACCGCTACCCTTACCAGCCCAAAGGCCCAAAAACCCTACAAGCCCCAACCCACCTAAGAAGCTTTGAAACCTGCGCCCGCCCCAACCGCCTTGCCAAGACCTGCTACCCAGCATAACCTCGTCGTCCTACACACAGTGTGTGCGGCACCAAAACCTGAAACCCGAGACCAAAACCCCTCATCACCTTCCTCGAAGATGAAAAAGCCAAATCCCCAGAACCTGCTCCCCCATATATCCTCAACCCAACAGACCGTCCGATGAACCCGCCACCACTTCCAATGCCGTGTGAGCCATCCGACCGACCCTGAAAAACCAACCTCCCTCGACCCGAGAAACCTTTTACCCCAAGTTCCCACACCCTCCTCGTTCCCACGCCCACCGCCTCAAAAAGTATTTATTCTCTTATTTATTTCGTTTTTGCGCATGTGTTTGTGTCTCCCACCCCCAAAAAACTCTCCCCCCCAACAACACTCACAACTGTGGGGAGGATACGCGAAGGGCGCGGCGCCGAACGGCGCCTCCAAGTCCCCCAGAATGGCGAATCTCCCTCCGCTCGCGACGGCGCACCAATGAGGCAAAAATCGGAACTGCGAACCCAACACCTTTCACCTTGCCAGTTCGTCGCAGGCGGGGGCGGAGAAGCCTCCTGGAACGGACGGGAGCGCCATTGGCGACCCCACATCTGAAGACCCGTGCCTTTCGTATCCCCTCTCTCCACGAAAAAAACTGCTACTCAAAAACAACATCAACTGTATTCGCCAAAAGAAATACCCAATATGCTCATGTGTTTCTAAGTTATAGAAAAAACTGTGATATTGCCATTTTTGTGGTGCGGTTCATGTTGCTGTGAGATTCCCAACCGAATAAAAAGCGAACCCAAGCCTTTAAAACGTGTCTACTTGAGTAAATCCTTTTTAGCCTTCAAGTCTTCTTTGCCAAAAATGTTTGGATCCGGTATATAGCGCTGTATCTCAAGATGAGAGGATGGCCTCCGAGGTGCGCACCTTTATAGCGTGTATTAAGAGGGCCATCCCTTTGCCTCCCTCGATCCCTCCCGCTGGGCGACGGCGGCGGCCTAATGGGAGCTAACGCCCATTCCGCCACTTTAATGGCAAGAAGGAAGGCTCTCCTCCTCCCCTTCCTCCCCCTTAATTGCTCGATCGTGTGTCCCCCCCCCCTTTTCCTCCTCCTCCTCCCTCCCGTCCTTTCCAGAGCACGAAAGTGCCTTCAGAATCCTCTCTCTCGCACCCGCCAGCATGTGCGTTCAGTACAGTACAGAACGGCACTCTCTTCTCCGGGAAGCTTTCCCGCGGCCTCCGCCTCCGCCGGTCTTCCCCCATCCTCCTCCCGACCAAGGGACCGACCAACCGCCCAACTTTCTTCTCTCGGGTCACGCATGCGTTTCTAGGAAGAGAGCAGCAAAGAGGGATGGGCGCCGGGTGGGATGGGGAAGAAGAGGAAAAGAGTGGAGGATGTATGGAGAGAGGGAGGGAAAGGGGGGAGGGGGAGGATGGATCGAGAGGGGACAACCAGCTGGTTTGGTCGGTGGGAGAGAGCTGGTTTAGGGGTTTTCCTCCAAGGGGGGAGGCTGAACTCTCTTCTCTCTCTTTGCCCATCTTTGGCCTTGCCTTTGGGGCTGCTGCTGGAGGTGGTTCGAAGGAGAGGGAGGGAAGGATGATGGCGCCGCCGCTGCATGCTTTGGTGGCGAGGAAGGGATGTGGGCGACAAGCCTCCCTCTCCCTCTTCCAAGTCCTCCCCAACAGCCTCGCTCGCTAACCCAGATTGTAGGCGGATATAACTGCTCTGCATGGAAGTGGGAAGGAGGATGGAGGAGGAGGAGGCCGAGGCCGCCGCGAGGGGGGAATGACTGGCACATCGAAGAGGAGGCGTTTGGAAGAGGAGGAGGAGGCCGAAGGGGAGCGACAGAAAAGAGGAGGAGAGTGGGCCTCCTCGTTCGGAGATGGAGGAGGGAGGAGGAGGAAGAGGAATAGGAGAGGCCCCTCCGCAGCCGCCATTCCATCCCCAACAGTCCTTATCCTCCACCTACGCGACACCCGCCTCGGATCAGTGGGGACGAAGAGGGGGAGGGGGGGGACCGGATTCGCCATATCGAGGAGGAGGAGGAGGCTGGTCCCCCGACGGAGACGGAGGAGGAGGTGGTCTGGTGAGGCGATGCGACGCCATCCCCATATGCCTGTCGTGTTGTCTGTGCCTCTGTCTGAGCGCCGTGTGCTTCAAGGCCTGGAGCCTGGGGGCCGCGATCTGATTTGTTGGTATTGGTGAACGCACCCCAATGTGAAAACTTGATGTCGTAAAGGTGTTGTACGTGAAATTCAAAAACTGTGTCCGTAAAAAAGAGAATCTGAAGATGAGGGTTGGCAAGCCCAGCAGGAGCTCCGGCTCCTCCTCCCACCGCACCAGGTCTTCCAACCACCACCACCACTCCAAAAGCTCTTCCTTCAACTGCTCTGCCCCTGCGGCTCCTGCCCCAGATCCGCCGCCTCCACCTCCATCTGCAGCAGAGGACGAGAGCAAGGAGTCTGACCCGACTGAGCTTCGGCGCACCTCCAAGCGGCAGAGGACCAAGACGAAGCTGTACAACTCTGAGGAGGCGGACGCCAGCAGCAGGGTGAACAGCAAGAAGAAGGAGGGGGACGAGGAAGACGGAGAAAAGAAGGAGGAAGGGAAGACGTTGACTCTTTCGGAGGAGACGGCGGAAGCGCTGAGGAAGTTCAGGGCGAGGTGCGGGCTGTCGAGCGATGACGCGGCGGTGGCGAGGCTGCTCAAGTTGGCGGAGGAGAGGAGGAGGGCGGACAGGGAGCAGCAGCAGCAGGGGGGGAAGGGACAAGGAGGAGGAGGAGCAAGGTGAGTTCCCGTTCTTCGATGTTGATTGTGTGCCTTTATGTCAAAAACGATCCCTTTTTTGCGAGGATGTCCCCCCTTTCCCACATACATACATCAATCAAAGGAAGGGAGGAGAAGAAGTGTCCGTGAACCCTGGAAATGGAGCCATCGCTCTCCTTTTCTATTCCCTTTCCTTTCCCACTTCTTTTGATATAGTATTCCTCAAAGAGGAGGGAGCGAAAAGGGGTGGAAAGAAGGAGGATGTAACAACAACAACTCATCTTTTTTTGTGTGTGGGTTTGGGGCGATGCCGCCGCTCGAAATCCTTGAAGCGTCTTCTTCTTTTCGTGTCAAGTCACTTTCCATCATGCTTCTTCCTCCACCCCTTCTTTGCCTAAACAAAAAGACGTAGGAAGGAGAAATCCTTGATACTCCAGAACGTATAGGTACTACAGTATAATGAGCTTAGCATGAAATCTTGGGGACTCAGAGCTTTTGCTTTTGTCCTCATTTTTTGTGGGACAACGTCGCTTACGAGAAAAAGATAGTCTCTCACGGACGGAAAAGGTAATTCCATTTCAACCTCGCAGTGCACTGCACGGAATGAAGAGGAGGAACAAAAAATATAGTCCCTCGCCCTCCTCCTCTTCATCTGTCACAAGTCGAATTAAAGGCAGGGAATCTTCTTGCGCGCAAAAAAAGCGCTGATTGTCCTTGTGCTCTAAAAAGGGGGAAAGGGCACGGAGGACCTTGCACCGCCGTGCTTTTCACTAATTGGTTCTCCTCTTTCTTGCTTCTACCAAAGAGAAGTTGTAAAAGTTATTACTTTCGATGTCGAACGCAATTTCCAGCTAGCTACATTAAATGAGATATTGCTCGAGCAATCAAACGATTTCTCTAAGCACGAAGTTGCACTTTTGACACTTTGAATTGCGCAAAACTCCTTATCTTTTTACCCCGCCGCAGTATTTTTCCTAGAAGAAGCCAATCGATCGGCGGTGCAGAAACAATTTCACATTCACATTTATTGAGTCTGTGGCGTCACGGAAGCATTCGTCATTGAAGAGCTTTTCCGGAAATCGACCTTTGTGGGCGCCTCGTGAACCCCTCCGCCGATCCGCTCCTCAGTCTCGAAGCTCTCAAAGGACTCCTCCTCCCCGTCGTAGTCATATCCGTAGAACGAGGCCGTCGCCGTCGCCGCGAACAGCAGCAAGAAAAGGATCCCAGCCACGGTCATGACGGAGGAGCCTGACTTGGGATCTCATTTGAGCGGCGCTGTTGTGGTTTCCTGGCGGGGGGAGGGTTTAGGCCCGCCGACGTCGCCTCCGTCTCCTTCGGATATCGCGGGGGATTTCTTCCTTTTCATAATCCCGCCGAATTTTCCCACTTGGAATCCTGGAATATCTGCTTCTTCCCTCGTAGATGCACATGTTTACACCGTGTAAACACGACCTCAGAAAAAGAAAAGAGGGATCTCGCATATGCCCCCTTTTTCGGCCCCCTCTACCACACTTCTTGGCCAAAGAAAACGCGGAAAGGGGGCAAAGGGGAGAAATGTTTTATTGCCGACTTCCGGGTTCGAGGAAAATATTTTTCGGAAAGTGAATCTTATTCCATTTTCCGTATGCTCAGTCGTAGTGAGCGCATCCTCCGTCTCCGATGTGCGCCATGATCCAAGCCTTCCTCTCCGCGAGCTTTGAGTACACGGCCGGCGCCGCCCTTGAGCACCCCGTGTCCCCGCCGCCGCCGTCCTCCCCCGCGGAGGCGCCGCGAGACAGCACCCCAACCTGGACCGCCCTCAGGGTGCCGTCGGAGCGAGCCCGAGCCCACTGGACCGCCGCCGCGCCCACCGGCGGACGCTCGCGGCATTGTTGCTGCTGGCCTCCCATCCTCACTTTTTCAGAGTGGCTGTAAAAAAGACAATAAAATGAAAGGCCACATCAAATTATAAGTGAATGCGGACGGAATTTTAATCCCGTAGTCGTCGAATGACTCCAGCAGCTGTGGGACCGACCCGTTCCTGGTCCATCTGAACCTGGGCGGCGGCGACCCGTTGGACCTATAGCTCGGGTGGTGGCCCAGGTGGCCCGCGCAGAACTCGCCCTCCCGCTCAAAGTCCGGGCAGAGGTCGGAGCACTGAAGCACGTCCAGGATGGGGGAGCGGACGTCCTGCGAGAGAGACAGACACTTGGGTGTCAAAAGCGAGGAGGCGGAGGAGATTCTGTTTGCACACGCATATCCGGCGCTAGAGCTCGCGAGGGGCTTTTTAGGGGGAAGAGGGGGAAGGAGGGGAATTTGCACAGGGGGATGATTAAGCGCGAGGAACGGGGAGAGCTTCCTTTTACTTTTTCTTTTGTCTTCCCCACTCACTTTGAAGCGATGCGAGTAGAGGGAAGGTGGAGAACAAAGGCTGCTGCAGTATCCCCAGTCCGTGTCCCCGGAGTAGTCGAGGGTCTGCACTCAAGAGGAAAGAGGAGGAAGAGACTCTCGTTTAATTAAGGTCAGTGTTTGCAAAGTAGAAAAGCCTTGCCTCATCTTTGTGCTCCACCCTGCACCATCCGTGCAGTCCCGGGGAGGTCTGGTAGCAAGTCCTAGTCCTGTTCTCTGTCGAGTCCTGTAAATGCAATTGCGTTATTTTCCCAAAATAATTGTTGCTTTTGAGTTATTCCTTTCCTCCACGATGAAGGCCACACTCTTGGCCACCAGCTTGTCGTAGGTGAGCCTGTTGTGCTGGTGCCTCTGCCTGAGGGCCACGAGGAACTCCTTGCAGTAGGAGTCCAGCGCCGCGGGCGTCTGGGTGTGCTGGCACTTGTCCACGCACTTGTGGCGGGGCTGAAAGACATTTTTGGGGTTTTTTATTGTGTACACATGCATTTCTATAATTTTATCGAGTACCCTGTACCTTTGGCATCTTATCGTCCGTCGTGCACGGCTGTTGGTCGTTGTACTGCGCCAACCCGTTGACGCCCCTCTCAGGAATCGTCAACGTCCCCCCTCTTTTGTAATTGTCGTTGCTGTAATCGTGCGCGGCGGCTTCCAGGAAAACAAACTTGTGCTCCGCCCTCCATCTGCAATCAGTCGCGTTTATCGTATTTCGCCCGAAATTGTTTCTGTATCAAAGTTCCGCCGATGTCGCACTCACGTCTCGGCCAGTATCCCGTCGAGGCAGACCGGCATCCTGTGCTGATCAAACTCCACGTAGGGGTCGACCCGGAGGAGGCCGTAGTCGTGGCCGCGGGTCTCAGTGCTCACCGTCAGTTCGGGGACGATCGCCCGGGTGCCGATATACCTGGACAGAGGGAAATAGAGGTGCGCTGTTATCTCCAATTAGATGGCTGCTGCTGCTGCTGTGGCAATGGCTGTTTCTCCTTCTATTGCTGCTTTTGTTGCTGTTGTTGATGCTGCTGTGACAATGCTACTTTTCTGCAAATATTTTTCGCTCTTGCCGATACCTCGTGTCATTCAAGGCCCCTATGAACACGTCGATCTGCTTGAGCGAGGCGGGGTGGATGTCGAACACCGTCTTGGTGGGGTCAGTGCACAGGACCCTGTCCATCGTGTTTCGGGAGCAGAGGCACCTGGCAGATGTCAGGACGTAGCGGTGGTTCAGCAGGGAGCCGGAGCAAAAGACGGGAGGCTGGATCTGCTGGAGAAAGCGCTCGTTTGATGTTTCATGGACTCCAAATTGTCTTGACATACGTGGGTCCTGACGTCCAGCGTGACCATCCACGGCTTCACCTGCGAGATGGACTTCTTGGTTCGCCTGCTGCTGGTTCTTCGGGCCTTCCCCCTTCCCCTCTTGACCCTGCCCGTGTTGAAAATGCTCTGGAGGGACGAGGGCAGGAGGCGGTGCTTGGAAACAGCAGGATTAGCCTGGTGCTGGCGATGTGCTTGTGGGTGGTGGGGCTTCGGAGTCTTGATGCTGGAGGGTGGTTGGCTCACCCCGCATCTGCAGTGCTCTGCGAAGCAATCATCCAATCTAGATATTTTCGCCTAGCAATTTGTTGACTAAAAATTGTTGCACCGTTCCGATCCTGGAAGAGAGAATCCAGGTCGTACGAGGACTGTTTCCTTGAAATTTCATATTTTCTTTGACTGCTCCTTCTCATCGAGCCAAACCCGAGTCCCAGATTGAAAGGCACTATGGGAGGAAACCGTTTCACTGCAACGAGCTATAGCTTCCTATTTTTTGACAAAATTGAACTGTGATGCCAACCTCTACCCCTCAGCGCAGCAGACCGCTGTTGTTGTTGCTGCTGCTGTCCATACTGCTGCTGCTGCTCCCGGCCGTGCTGCTTGGCCACCTCCCTGGCCACCAGCATCTCCAGGTCCTCCTCGAAGATTCGCGAGTTGAGGTCTCTCAGACTCTCGTTCTCTTTCTCCAACGTCCTCTGCGCGAAGGAAAAGAAAATTAGACAGTTCGGACAGGCGTTTTGTGCTACTTGTTTTTATTCCTTCACAGTAAGTTTTTCCGTCCTATCCAGCGTGGCCTCTAGGCCTCTCCGTTCTCCTTCGTAGATTTCATCGGCTTCCCCCTTGACCTTATCCATAGCAACGCCACCTTTCTTTTGCTGTTGCTTCTGCCGGTGCTGCTGCTTGAGCCTCGCCTCCGCCAGCCTTATAAGGGCCCTCAGCCTCAGCTTCTTCTCCTCCAGACTGTCCATCTCGGAGTCTCCATCATTCATCTTCTTGTTAGGCAAGTCCCGCGTTATGCCTCCCCTGTTGTCATTGTTTGCAACTCTTTCTGTTGCCATCACCCCGGGCAGGATAGTGCTGTAAACTTCGGTTGCGGCTCCCCTCTCCACCTTTCCACCCATTCTACCATGGACTGTAGAGTAGACGTCATCTTTGCCGACGGTGGAGTAAACGTCCGTAGTCGCCATTCTTCCACCATGTTGTTCCTTCTCTTCGCTTGAATCATTATCCATCTTTCCTGCTCTGATACCGTTTTGCATCGCGTCTTTCCTGGAGACATCCTTGGCTACCATCATGACCAGCATCCCCGGCTGCTGTTGCTTCGGCGGCACCACCTTCTCCTTGTCGTCCTGCAGCTTGATCTGAAGAGTGTCCATCCTCGTCTTGGGCTTGCCCATGGCCTCGCCGTCCACGCTGGAAGTCTTGTTCACCGTCAGCGTCTGGGAGTGCGTCTTCTTCCCCTCTTTTTCCTCCTCCTCTTCCATGGCCTCCTTAAGAGCCTCCTTTTCCACCTTTTTGAACTCCTCGTCCTCTAACCTCTGGATTCTCTTGTCCTCCTCCTCCTGCTTCTCCGCCGCCTCATCCTTGTCTCTCTTGGCCGCACCTGACGACATCTTGTTGTCGTTCGCCTTGCCGTGATTTATCATCATCTCTGGCTTGGCGGAAGTCTTTGCCATCTTCTCCTTGTCAATCAAAGCGTCCACCATCTTGACCGCAGCATCCTTGCTCTCCCTGTCCCTCGCCTCAAGCATCACCTCCTGCCTGGCCTGCTGCTGCGGGGCTCCTCTTTCTTCCGTCCTGTTCTGTGTGTGTACCACAATCTTGGCGGGCATGCTTATCATCTCCATGCTGTGCCTGGCCTCCTCCGACATCTGGTGAGCCATCTGCATCTCCTTGTTGAACTTTTCCCTCCTCTTTTCCTCCAGCCTCTCCACGTCCTCCGCCAGAGCCTCTTTTGCGGCCCTCTTCAGTCCCTCCGTCGCAGCCCTGTCGGCAACCTCCTCGATGTCTTCGAGATGGTGCCCTTTAATGGGAGGATTCTTCCTCATTTTCATGAGGAGCTCTTCCAGCATCTCCTCCTTGGCCTTTTTCAGCATCTCTTCCTCCAGCTGGCCGGGGTTCGTCGGGAGTTGGTCTTTCCATCCAGCTGAAGCCGTTCTTCTTTCGTTCTTTGTCAATTGACCTGGAGCGATTATTATTTTTGTCAAAACTACAGTACTTAGGAAAAAGTTGCAAAACATTACCGGACATTTCGAACCCCTTTTTCCTATGAGTGATGACAATGGCTGCCACACCGTCAGGGTTTTTTCTGCCGAGCCTCTCTCCGATTTTCTTCATCTCTGCCTTTTCTTTGGAAACAGATCCTGAAAAAATTGGAGAAAACTCAAGCAAAAAATCTAAAAAGAGTATTAATATTTTCCCACCTGCTCCACCACCCTCTTCCGACGACGACGACCCCATATTTTCATCCCCCGATGCCATCTTCACCTTCCCCATTCTCCTGGGCACTGTTTTCCTGTTCTTTTTGGCATTGTTCTTCTCCTCCATTGCCTCCCCGACCGACATGCTGTCGTTGGAGCCACCAGGCATTCCGCGGCCCTTCTCGCCGTCGCTGGGGGGATCGGCGGAAGTGCCAAGGGCAGGATGCTGGGAAGAAAATCCGCCAAATTTATAGTAGCACAAAAATAAATTACTCAAAATACGGTATACGTCAACTCACGTTTTGTAGGACACTTTTTCTTTCTCCCACGAACATATTTTCCTCTTGGGGATCCTGTTCCACTTTCTCCGTTTCCGGCGATTCTTCGACTTCCCGCAGGACTCTGTCGGCGTGACCCTCATATTCATCTTCCACCTCGTCATCCTCCTCATCGCTCAATTCCTCTCCGTCTTCTTCGTCCTCCTCCTCGTGTACGACCAGATCGTCCTCCACCAGCTCACTCTCCTCCTCGTCGGAATCGAGCTCCAGAGCCCCAACAATGGCAAGGCAGCAATAAAGCAGAGATAATGACGCCGCGCCTCCTCTTTTGCTGAAGAGCAGCATGATTTATTATGGACGTTTGCGACTGTGAAAAGGGAGGTAGGAGGGGGGACGCGGCATGTATCCGCCTCCTTCTCGATCACCCTCCAGCGGCAAAGCATCATTTCAATTTCCTTTTTTATTATTTCGACCCCCTGTGTCCGATGCAATCCCATATTTCATCCGGCGGGGAAGACGATTCGTGCCATATGAGACCCCAACGGACTGATCAGACTTCTCGTGTTTTTGTCGCTTGTTGCAGGAATGTCGCCGTCCGGGATGAGAAGTCGAAGCAGGTCCACAATTCTGACTCTGGCTCCCCCGCAGGGGAAACGCACCCGGCCCCTACTCCAACACCAGAGCCACAGACATCCTCGTCCTCCTCCAAGGGGAAGAGGAGATCTGACAGGCGCCAACAACAAAGCGCAGCACCGCCCTCCTCCCTCCCAGCGGACGAGAAATCCGAGTAAGGCATGATGCAAAAACGACAAATCCTCGACAGCGTGATTCATGTGCAAAATTTTCAATTCTCTCCTCTCAGGCCCAAGGTATCAGAGGCTTTCGATGGCAAGGTTCTCGACAAGGCATCAAGGACTGGAGACTCAAAGGAAACCCCTGGAGATAAAGAAGACGAAGGACCAGCCAAAGACGAGTCTTCCAGCGGCGAAAGCAAGATCAAGAAGCGGAGGAGGAGAAAGAGAAAGGGGGAAGAGACGACAGGGCCAGCTCCGGATCCCTCCGAGAAAATATTGAAGAGGAAGCGGATAGGGTACGAAAGTTAATAAAAGACCTCCTATATTACACGAAAAAAAATTCATAATTTCTAGCCTCTACGATTGCCGCAAGACTCCTTCAGGGGGAGTTCCACCCTTGACCAAGGAAAAATCCGAGGAGGAGCACAAGGAGGAGGCCGAACCTATCAAAGATGGCCGGGTGGAGGAGGGGACAGGAGTAGTGGAGGAGGAGCAGGCAGAAGCGGAAGATCGTCCCGGAGGAGGCAAGATTCACAAAACATTTTTATACGTAACTTTTTTTTACACAACATGATACTTTTGCAGGATTGCCAACTTTCACCCTTTCTCCGAAGTGGTGCCGCAACTGCGACTGCCGCCACGAGTCCGGTCCTGAGACGTGTCCGCTGCGGCGGCCGGAGGTCAACTACACAGACTCAGTCATCGACTTCTCAAACAAGGGCGAAGGAGGGAAATCAGAAGAGCTATCAAAGCCGCCTAAGGAGGAGGGGGCTGAGGAGGAAAAGGCCTCCTCCTCCTCGAGCAACGTGGTGTCCCCTGACGGGCTGGACCTGTCCAAGTCTTTCGCCCAATTGAGCCTCCCCTCCCCTCTGAGACTGGCCGAGCGCGAGCCCGGCCAGGGCCTGAGCGTGGTGGCCCGCTCCAGCCTGGCCGCGCGCACCCAGTTCGGGCCCCTGCAGGGGGAGAGGATCCTGGAGCGGGACGTCCCCGAGGACTTTGACATGCGCGACCTCTGGCAGGTGTTCACCGAGGACAACCGCCGCCTATACCTCAGCACGGTCAACCCGGAGAAGTCTAACTGGCTTCGCTACCTGCGGCCGGCGCCGCAGCGGAGAGCGAGGAACGTGGCGGCTGTGGTGCGGCAGACGGACAGGCTGTACTTCGTGACGGTGCGGGAGGTGGCGGAGGGGGAAGAGCTTGTCTACTGGATGGACGACCCGGACCTCATGTGGACCAAGAAGAGGGCAGAGAAGAAAAGTGAGGAACACCAGTATCACTTCTTCTGTTGTTGCTACTCCTGCTTCTTTTGTAGTAGTTGTTGTTGCTGCTGCTTCTTTCGCTGCTCTTACTGTCTCTAGCTCCTGCTGCTTTTGATTTTGAATTTCTTGTTGTGCCAGGTACAGCAATAAAGTTTATTTCCCCCTTCCAGATTGCGGAGGCTGCAACGCCCGCTTCTCCCATCCCCTCTACTACCGACTCCATTGCACCATCTTTCATGACCCCCAGTTCTCGCTCACCATTCGGAAGTACCACTGCAAGGTCTGCGGGCTGGCAGTGCTGGGGAAGGACAACATTGTCAAGCATGCGCTGGCGGAGCACGACGGGAAGGGGGCCTACCAGTGCCAGTATTGCAAAAAGGTGATGGGAAGCACGACCGTTTATTTTACAACCAATTGTAATAATTTTTGTCCTTCTCATGCAGTATTTTCTTCGACTAAACTACCTGGACATGCACCGCACGTACGGCTGCTCTTCCAACCCTGGCCGCACCCGGCCACTCTGCGAGCTCTGCGGGAAGAAGTTCTGCCAGCCGCAGAAGCTGAAAATACACATGAAGAGGGTTCATAGCGGTGAGTTGAAGTGCAGCGGAAAAAAGTAACAATTATTTGTTGATGTCCCTTTTCTCTTTTCAGAAAATGCCAGTTTCCTTAACGAGTTCCGTTGCAACGTCTGCACCAAGCTGTTGGGGTCACGGAACGCCCTCCAGCGCCACAAGAGGGAGGTCCATTCCGAAAATGTGGTAGTAGACAGGCCGGTGACTTCCTCAACCCCGGTAACGGGGGTTGCTGTGGGCACAACAACTGCAGCTGGTGTTCCTGGCGCTCCTCTGCCGGGGGCACAGCTGCCTCCTTCAGACACCGGAAGCAACAACGGCAGGGCCAGCAGCAGCAGCAACGGCAGCTGGAACAACAGCACAGTCGGCTTTTCCGCTGGACCCTCCCACGGACAACAACAACAGCAGCAGCAGCCAGACGCCTCCGCCCGCGTGGCCTGCGAGAAGTGCGGGAGAACCTTCAAGAACAAGTCCAACCTGAAGATCCACATGCTGACGCACTCCGGCATCAAGCCGTTCGGCTGCAAGATCGAGGGGTGCCGCACCGGTTTCACCACCAAGCAGTGCCTGCAGTTCCACTACCGCAAGGCGCACGGGCTGGCGGACGAGGAGATGCCAAAGATAGAGCGGGAGATCCCCTACACGCTGTCGGCTTACTCAGGCGGAATGTGCAGCGACGACAGCGCCGAGAGCGGGGAGGGCGGAACGAGAATAAGGAAAGTCAGAAGGTGAGGAGAATATACATTTTAAAAATATTTTTTTGCTAGCTAAGTTAAATGATTTTTTGCCGTTCTCTTTAACTCATTTGCTGATTTTATCCCTGACAGAAGCAAGCACATGACGCAAGCTAAGTCCCTCCCGTCAGCCGCTGAAGCCTCCTCCTCCATGGATGGCTCGGGCAAGAACGATGTGTATCGCTTCGATGAAGATGAGGACGCGTCTTCCGGCCAGGAGCAGCAGCAGCAAGAGCAGCAGCAACATCAACAACAGAGGCGGCGACGGCCGACTCAGCCTGGAAATGGAGCTGCGGCAGAGCCTCTGGAAAGGAGAGATCAGGTCGAGGAGGAGGAGGAGGACCAGAGGAGGACGCCCTCCACCAACATCGACGGCCACCACAACAGCAGCAACAAGGCAGGGATGCTCGTCCTGGCGGCGCTGACGGCAGCAGAGCACGTGAGTAAAAAAGAACAGTCTTTCTTTTGTGGTCGTCGTTTTGAAGATGCTTTCCATTTTTACAGGACATGAAGAGCGCAGGCCAAGACGATGAGAGCAAATTGAAGGATGAGGAGGAAAGTGATCGCATTAAGGGCGATGCCAAGGAATCCAGGCTGCAGAGGAAAGAACTCGAAACGGGTCAGAAGAAGAAGGACACTGAGACAACGGCTCCGCCTCCCTCCGCCGCATCCTCATCCGTCGTCGCAGCCAACGCCAACGCCCCCGCCCCCGTGGCGTTAAGTCACTCTGCCCAGAGTCTAATAGGAGACAGCGGCATCGGAGGAATCGTATCCGTCGGCGCCGAAGGAAAAGTGGAAATGGTGGAGGAAGAGCCTCCCCTTCCCCCTCCCCCGCCCATGTCTCAGCTCCTCCCCTCCCTACCTCCCCACGCTTCTCCTCCTTCTTTTCCCTCGTCCTCCTCCTCCTCTAAGGACTTCCTGCCCCCGATTTCCTCCATCACCTCCAAGATGGGCCAGCCCCCGCCCCCTCCCCTCCCTCCGACAGCCTCTGCCTCCTCATACGGCTTCAACCCCGGCGACCCCCTGCCCCCCTACAGCAGCCTCTACT
>JAAUXV010237396.1_pt1 | contig 13926 bp, 18 predicted proteins | sample 7278181 | NCBI WGS metagenome assembly JAAUXV01 (sample SAMN14350114, study PRJNA611818) | marine sediment metagenome | isolation source: surface marine sediment (2.1m) | place: French Polynesia: Moorea | collected 2018-08
AAACAAAATTTGACTTCAAAAAGCGCGAGAAAAACCGTAATTCGCGCATTGCGCGAGTTTACTTTTTTTGCGCGCGAAAAAAAATCTTGAGTTTGCCTTTTCGCGCGAAAGCGCGACTAATGGTCACACTGCTTGTGAGCAGTGTGTCCAGATTTTTTTCGCCAAAATGCGCAAGATATCGCTTAAAATGCGCGAAAAAATATGCTAGCCTAAAATGTCAACTTTTTATTGCATTTTTGGACGTTTCAGGGTGGGTCTACTTTAAAAAAATAAATTAAATTTTACTACATAATTTTTTGAAAAAGTCAAAATGCGCCACTTTTTGGGTTTTCGCACATTGCGCGAGATTCAAAAATCGATGCGCGAGAGAGGGTCAAAATGCGCCACTTTCGCGCAAAATCACATCTGGACACACTGACACACTACTTTGAGTAATAATAAGTTTCCCTTAAACTCAACTAATTTAAATGCTAAACATTCAAAATTCTACGTCGCTGGTTCAATATTTGTAAGGAAAAATGCAGTGTGTAGTCAAACGAAAATTTTAGCAGTACGTCGAAGTAAAGGATGCCAGAACGAAATGAGGATACGGAAGATTCCAAGAGCAAATCCCTGGAGCAGGAGCCAAAGCTGGATGATGACAGTCAGAACAATTCCGATAATGACGTTCCCGAGCCCCTGTCCTATCCGTCGAAGCCCAAATTCGCAGTCATGGAGCATTCGATGGATGTGGCGGGACACGTTCTGTACGAGCGTCGGGAGGCGCACATTTACCGGAAGGAGGACGACAAGCAGTATCTCATCGTGCTCATCGTCCGTTCCATCGACGATAGGGTCATCAAGACGATCGTCAAGAGACTACAAGGCGAAGAGGACGTCATCGAAGACGTGGACGAAGTGGACGACAAGGACAAGAGAGACTTTTTCGAGCGATGGGCGCAGCTTTGGATCCCCCGCTCTCCCGATGAAGACAATGCCTCTCCCACCATGTTGGAAATTGCTCACATTGAGCCCTATCCGATTATGTACCCCACCGAAGAACCTTCGCCCCCCGAAGGTGCCGAACCCGGAAAGGTAGAACGCGACTGGAAACACGGCGACAATCCGAACGAGGACAAGGAGGCCGGCAAGGACCAGCCACTCGCAAAGAAGAAGAAAAAGCGAAAAATGACGGCGGAAACAAAAAAGCTCAACAACTATGAAAAGGAAATGGATCAGTTGGAGGAGGAATTTAGAAACCTCCGCAGCACCGAGAGGCGCCTACGCAACAAATTGGCAGATGTGAAAGAAGACGAAGAACAAATAATGTCTAAGGTGGATCAGTTGCAAAGGAAGCTTACGGCAAGCAGGGCTCAACAAGTTCAGGCTGAGGCCATGAGTCGAGGCTACCTTGATAATTTGTTAAAGAAATTAGAGTCCGAAGTGCTGAATGCAAAATCTGTGGAAGAAAAAATGAAACATGCAGTTAATGACATCATGACTGAGGAAAAGCAGCTACAGGAATCAGTGAAAAACATTCTAGGAGACATAAGGAATATCCAGCAAGAAGACGAAAAAACGAAACTGAGAGAGCAAGACGCAATAAATAGGCTGCAGCACCTTAGAGATGTGTTTCCAGTTAAGCAAGAATCGCCTCTCCCTCAACAAAACGAAAGCGTCAACAGCATGATACAGCAGTTGGCACAGCTAAAAAATGATGAATTGAAAAACGCCGTAAGAGACTACGAGATAAAAAGGCTGAAATCTGTGGTGTACCGTTCCGAGGATGATGAAAAGCAAAAGTTGCCAGACGGAGGCGAAAGGATAAAATTTCGCGCAAACATTACACGACAGCCAAAACCAAAGTTAGGATCCGATACTTCAGACCGCGAAAATGCAGAAAAGCATTTAAGGAGAGAAGAGAAGAAGGCAAGGAAGTCTTTGGACGAAGATTACTACAGTCCCTCTAGGAACAAGAGGAGATCTGCAAGGAGGCGCCGTAAAGATGATCGTTCCGGAAATCGATCTCGGACTGAAAAACGAGGAAGGCGTCGGGACAGCCGATCTAGGAGTCCAGAAAGGACGGAAAGGCGCAGATCTCGGCAAAAGCTAAGCCCATCTTATCCGTCTGAGAGAACGGGGAGAGCAAGGAGAAGAAGCCCAAGCCGATCTCCTTCTAGGCCACGACGAATAAAATATAGCAGGGAAAGTCCTACACGAAAAGGAAATAGAAGTGCAATGCGGTCGCAAACCAGACGGAGCTCGCCTCGGCGCAACGCAGACTCAAACTTTTCTAAAACTGTTTCAGGAGGAGAAACGGGGAGAACTCGAGCCAAAGCCTCTACTCGAAGCAGATACGATACGTCAATTTCTAGGAAAGGGGTATACAACTACGGCGAGGCAAAAGCCAAAACCTTTGCTGGCATGAAGAACTACACCATTTACAAGCCGAAGACATCTGTTGATCTTGACAAGTCAACTAACACTTCTATGGACACTTCAAAGAAATCTAATCACAGTCAAATAACGATTCAGTTTGTAGACTAGTTTTATAGCGGGTGCAAAACAGTATTTCTTACCTGGGTCGCTTAGTTGAAATACAAAGCTTCTTCTTTGCTGATCGTTGTTGGAGAAATTTTCAAAGTCGTAGAAAGCCAGGTGTTGAAGGAGTTCGTTCTCTTGTTGCTCCATGGCTTCAATCCCAGAGCGATCACCGTCCACCGGCAAAGGAAGCGGCTTCATAAGTGTAATAGCCAGGATTTCCATCGTTGTGCGAAGAGAAAACACCAGCAGGAAGTTCAACATGTAAGTGGTGTAGAGGATGTAGAGAACGGTCCACAGGGCAGCAGGAATAGACTCCCAGTCCGTGCTGTCAACGTTGGTCCGAATGATGGATCCCAATCCCATCACCAATCTTCTTCCTGAAAGGCAAAAATATTCTATACCTATTTGCAAACCTTCAGTAACGTGGTGTCGTACCAGTGATGAGATAAGCGGCAAGAGACCACCTCATCCCGAGCGCGACGAACCACCCGCTCTCTTTGGCGATTTCTAACAGGCGCATCTTGAGTTGGGAGGTGCCGCGCATCTGAACTTGAGGAAAAACCAGAAGGTTTCCATTGTCGCAGCAGAGGTCCCTGCCCAGGAGAGCCCCCATCACGAATCCGGAGAAGACAATGAAGAAGTGCGGCTCATTCAGGCAACGAGACATCCTGGAGGAGGACGCGACATATGCTATTCAAGATTAACATCAAGGATTTTGGGCGATTGTGTACTCACGATCCGACCATGCAGGGAGCCGACATGGCGTTGAAGGGCCCTCCCCACAGCCCCAGGTAACACCTGGTGAGGACGGCCCCAACCAGGCCCACTGAGGCCAGGGCGGACAGGACGCCAGGTTCCAAGAGGTCAGCCAGGTGCGAGGCTCGGCTGCGTCGGACGGAGGGCGCCAGCGCCGGTCGACGGCTCATGAGGGCGCAGAAGACGGCCAGGGAGGAGGCAACCAGCAGGTCGTAGAGCCATGATGAAGGGGTCAGCAGGCCGCGCAGGGGTCGCCACAGGGAAGACAGGGGTGACAGCGGGGAGAAGTCCCTCAGGCAGGCAAACAGGAATAGGCCGAAGAGAGTGAGGAACTGCAGGATGGATGAGCGCAGGATGGCGTCGTACACGCGCCAGGGAAGGACCTGAACAAGGAAGAGGGGACAAGACGGTGAGTAATATGACGCTTTGGTTCCGAGCTTAAGTTCCTGACCTCCTTGAGGAACCATGCCGTGACCGGCCGAGGTCCCGCCATGGTCAACCAGAGGGAAGACTTTGGGTGAGATTTCAGTCCACCTCTATGACCTTGACCTTGTTCACGTTGCACGAGGCCAATAACGACGAGGAGGAGGAGGACGACGGTCTCGTCTCGTCTTGGAGGTTTGCGCTGAAATGCTAAGCTAAATGCTTTCAAAATTTCTTTGTTTTCTTTTTCAGACTTTTTGCATGAGTTTTTTCCCGGCGTTTCCCCCACGCAATTTCAAGTTTAGAGCCCACAAAACCTTTTTATTGAATTTAAAGGGATATATCATCAATTTCATCATACATGCCCATGGGGGGAGGCGGGGGATCCCCCCCACCTGGGCAAAAGCCCATCCCCCCCCAGGCAGAAAATTTATGTAGTCCTGCCAACCCCCCCCCCCTGAAGCAAAATTTTGCCGCCGGAGGCCGGCGGCAAAATCATGCTTCTTCGGCCGTCGAAGGCAGGCGATTTTTTTTTGTCTTTGTCCCCCCGAACTCATCTCCCCCTAGGCAGCCATTTTATGAAACCACTCAAGGTGCCCAAATAACCGACCCCCCCTAGAAAAATTTTAGGACCCCACCCCCAGACCTCCGGACCCTTGGGCATGTGTTTATAATATATCATACAGATGTGCACGATTGCAGCAAACAAAACTCATTGGGAGGCACGAATTAAAGTTTACGGCGGTGATAGTTGCTCATAAACAGGCTTGGGTGGACGGGCCGCATGAAAAAAGATCCTCGCCAGGTTCAACGAGTCCGAAGAAACTCCCAAAGCTGAAATTTTCACTGAGATTTTATTCTCCTTCATCTCCACATACCCAAGAGTGAAATTTGACTTCCCGACGACACCGTTGAGACATACACAAATAATGATACATGCCAAGAGAGGAGTGCGCGCTTCGGGATAAACCATATTCCGTGGAGGTACGTAACAAAGAGGGGAACGGGAAGGGGCACTTTTGTCATACGGGGGGCAAGCAGACACACAGGGAGAACACGTTTTGGGGTGGGGGCAGGGGATTTTCCCGCTTTCTTTGCGTCAAATCGAGCGGAGAGATTTCTTCCCTCTGAAAGGTTTTTTACAGTCACTCATGGGTCTTGCCGCTCATCACAGCAGCAAAGAATGAATAATACGGCGTGCGTTATCGTGTCTCCCCTTCCGTGGTGCTGCGGTCAACATTAAAACAGGAGAGCCCCCATGCTTCCCATCTCGCTCTGCTCCTTGACAAAGATTTCAAAGTACTGGTAGATGATGGTGACAGCCAGGAGGATACCGGTGCCCGATCCGATGGCTCCCAGGAAGTCTGCACTGACGGACAGAGCCCCAATGCAGAGACCTCCAAAGGCCGCTGCTGTGGGGATGTAGCGGTTCAGCTCATGGATCATGGAGGTCTCACGGTGTCCCCTCATCACCATCTGCTGCTCACGGAGCTGCTTGGCAACCTGAAAAATAGCAAGACGAAGATAGTAAACACACGGTACTGAACTGTTCTTGAATAAAAATTCGTGACTTACATCCTTGGCCGAGGATCCGGACACGTCAATCCAGGTCTTGGAGAAGAATGCACAGGACCCCAGCATGAAGACAATGTACATCAGAGCATGGAGGGGGTCCTCAGCAATGTGTCCCAGGGTCTCTGGTGGTGACAGGTAGTAGCACAGGCCTCCGATGGGGTAGGCACGTCCACCTCCAGCATCCGACCAGACACCCAGAAGGTTGACAAAGAAGTTCCCAGCAAACTTGACTGAGAGCATCTGGGAGATGACGTAGAGGTTGGAGACAAGGGCGGACTGCAGGATGATGGGGATGTTGGAGGTGTAGAACAGCTTGATGGGGTAAGAGGAGTACTGTCCCCTGTAACGGGCGGACTTGATGGGGAGGTCCACCCGGAAGCCCTATGGGAAAAGGAGAGGAACATTTTATATGGACACATCGTGAAAACGATAAAAAGAAAAGTTCGTCTTCCGTTTCAAAACATTTTGAGTTGAGTATACGTACAACGCAAATGAAGCATCAAGAGATAAGCAGCAGTCCAAATGTACTAAACTCACCTGGAAGTATATCACCACGCCGAAGATAAGGATGGTGGCCAGCAGATTAGTCAGGTTGGGTAGGTTCTGCCTGTAGAATGCCTCCCTTAGTGCGCGGACCTTATCTTGCCTGGTGGCCAGGAGGTGGAAGAGGGCAATGACAGCTCCCTCAAACTCAGTTCCCCTTCCAGTGTTGACGGTGGCAGGAGAGAAGCTCTTCCAGACAATGGTCTCACAGATGTTGGTGGCAATGAAGAGGGAGATACCGGATCCAAGGCCATATCCCTTCTGGAGCAGCTCATCCAGAAGCAGGACAATGAGGCCGGCCACAAACAGCTGGATGATGATCAGGAGGCAGACACCCGCTCCGATGTCAGCGGGATCACCATACATGCCAGTCATCACGTAGACGATGGCCTGGCCGATGGTGATGACCATACCGAACACTGTAAGTCAAAAGAAGAGGATATTGATAGCATTATTAGAATAACTATTTAAAGTACAGGCACTCACGTTTCTGGGCTCCGTTGAAGAGGGCCCTGTCCTTGGGGGTGTCTCCAACCTCAATGATCTTGGCCCCAGCCAGCAGCTGCATAATGAGGCCCGAGGTGACGATGGGCGAGATGCCCAGCTCCATGAGGGTGCCCCTGTTGGAGGCCAGGATGACACGGATCCAGTAGAAGGGGTCGGCCGAGTCGGAGGACATGATGCCGAAGAGGGGGATCTGGCAGCACACCAGGAAGATGAAGAGGGTGATGGCCGTCCACAGCACCTTCTCGCGGAACTGGATCTTGCGCTCCGGCTTCTGGATCTCCGGCAGGATGGAGCAGAAGGGCTTGACGAACTCCAGGAACTTGACTGCGGGGGGGCAAAGAGGTCACGGTCACAGAGGGTCGGACGGGAAAACATGTCGGGGGCGGGGTACTTACTCCCCATGTCGAGGCCGGGGTCTTTGGTGCGGGGGCCGCGCTGGCGAAAAGGGGGCTGGCGAGGAGGTTCCCGAGGGCGGAGGGGGCTCTCCTGGCGTCTGGGGAGGCCCTTGAAGAGGCTGGGAGGAGGTCAAGGTGGGGTCGACCTCGCAGCAGTCCGTCTCCGGGAGGTACTCGGGGAAAAGTGACGCTGTGACGGCAAGAGCGAGTGAAGCCGGCGCGAGAGATCACCGCTTGTGTCAGTTGCCTTGGTCGCTCTTCTCTACACGTCATTCGCGCACACGGAAAAGAGAGGAGGGGGAGAGGGCGGAGGAGGAGGGGAAGGCGCACCGACACACAAGACATGCAAGGGGAATCTCCATTGGGCGGCACAAGGAAAAAGAACCAATGGGAGGGAGCGAAACAGGACGGCGGACAGACAGAGAACAAGTCGCTTCCATTTCCGCTTCCGACTCCCACACCAAAGGAGATCGAAAATAGACGAAGCCGGCCTTGGTTATTCTTAATTTTCTTTCACGGTGGCAAAAATTAACCGAAGGAAAACATAGTTTCATTATATAAAACAGTTGTTTTTTTCATTTTCTCTAATTTCTTACAGAAAAGCGGCAGCGCCGCAGCGGTATTGAAGGAAGGAATATTTTCCAGTGAAGTCTGAAGTCTATTTCTTCGACACATATATATTTGTTAGTTAAGAAACTTCCTTGTTTGCCTTCCATAATCCCTGTGCTGTTGGGAAGATGGGAACTGGGCCCGGTATTCGGAAGAGGGACACAAATTAGTAAGGCTTCCCGACTTCCCTCCTTTCCTTCTCCCTTCCAGTTCGTTTTAGGTTTCGTGATTTTATTCTTTTCTTTGCGATGAATCAGCTGAGACCAGGACATTAATAAACACTCGAAAGTTTCGAAAGTTCAAGAAAAGTACACTTGACCAAAAGCCGAGAAGACGTGACCTCGCACGGACATCTCAACTCCTATCTTGACCTCAGCCTCTTGTTTGTCCTCTCGTGTTGGCAGATTGTGTCACCATGATGTTGACCTCGACCTTGTTCCGCGCCGCCCTCCCCCGGGTGGTCCTCCGGCCAGAGGCACTCCTTGTCCGCTGCGGAGGAGTCTCCGCCGCCCTCCTCTGTCAACGGCACAACCAAAGAGCAGGCGTATGCACCGCCAGGACCAGCGGGGTAATGCAAAAGTCCTCCACCGCGCCGGCGGCATCACAAGAGGCGGCCCCCTCTCCAGCGCCCAAGCCACATAAGACCGAAGAGGCCCCCTCGCCCTCAACCCTTCCCCAGAACGCGGAGGAGGCGTCCCTGCCTCCGTCCCTCCCCCGCACCGGCCGTCTAGACTTCACCTCCGGGTCGCTGTTTCTTCGGCTGTACCGTCGCGTGACCGGCCGCCCACCGCTGTCCGTTACGCGCTCTTACGCCATCACCCTGTACGCTCAGTGCGCACAGGGCGTGGACCTGGCAGAGTTCCTGGAGCGCCTGGACATGGAGGACTCGTTTTTCTCGTGGTTCTTGGTGACTGAGCTCCACCTGTGGATGCTCTCCTGCCGGCTGATGGCCGACGGAACGCCCGAGGCCAGGCAGATAAGGAACGCGCTGGTGGACATGCTATGGAGGGACTGCGAGGAAAAGTACGTTCCAACGAACTCCCACTCCCTCGAGCAGTAGTAATAATAATTGCTTGTTGTTTTTTTGTCAATTTTCCAGGGGCAAGCTGATCGGCGGCCAGAGCTCTTCTGACCGCCGAGCGACCATCTCCGACATCGGAGAGCAGTTCAAGGCGGCGCTGTTCGTGTACGACGACGGTCTGCTTGCGGGAAGCGACCGTGACCTGGCAGGGGCGGTGTGGAGGAGGCTGCTAGGAGGGAGGGACCCGCCGGAACCGGAGAGGATAGAGCTGGCCGTGCAGTACATCAGGTGAGAGCTTCAACATATCGTTTGTATTACCCCTACTTATGTTGTTTTTTCTCTCTTTTCTCTCCAGACGGACGTTGGCGGCCCTGGACCGGATCGACGTCGTCACTCTAGTCCACGGCGGGAAGCCCGTTCAGTGGTTGCCCCTAGTTGACACCTCGACTCGGCGGTAGCACAGATGTCAGGAGGTGCCAGGGACTGATATATTCTCGAATGAGAAAACCTCAAAACTGCTTAGAAAATGTAGCCAAAAATATACCGTCACTACCTTACAATCTGTAGCGCTATTTTCAGGAATGCTCTGCGAGAATGTCGAGAGGTGCTAAGTTATTGTCGCTTGCATTGTCACACCGTGCCTGAATCAAGACGGCGGCGACAAACGCCTCGGGTTTTCCCACGTATTTACAAGAACGAGAGAACACATAAATGCAGGGAAGGACCATATATCCTCTCTCCCCCTGCCGAGAAATTGAAGTTCTCTGCAGACGGACGGGACGGGCCACTAAAAAAGGCATTTCGGAACGGAATTCACCGAGGGTTTAGCAGTATTTTGATACTAAGTCATTTTGACCTCTTTCCATGACTACAACTCCATCAGAAACATCGCTTAGTTTTTGTTAACGGGGCTGCAAATGCTATTCGGGGAATCCCGCGCTGGAGGCGGAAAAAAGTCTCTAAACATTATTTCACAGCCGTGTCCAACGAGGGAAAGAAGAAGCTCCATTTTTGCCGCCGCCAACACCACCTTTTCCTCCTCCGGAACAACGGACGACCAACAAAGTTTCCCACAAAAGGAATTGGGAGGAGGAGAAAAGAGAGAGAGGGAAATTAGGGAGGAGAAAGAACTCGCTGCTACCTGCCTCTTTTTCTGCACATTACGTCCAAAAGTCACGTTTCCTTCTGTACACGACTTTTTTTGTTGCTCTGCGCAGGTGGTTTTTCTTTCCTGCTTACATTTTTCTGGACTTTCGAAGCACGTATTTTCCAGACTTAGAATGAGAGTTTTCTCTTTGCACGACGTCGACGCGTCTTTTTGCGAGTCGCTTCCACTTAATTAGCGTGGGGAAAAGAAGATAGGCCTTAAATATCACCGCGGGTGCCGTCGCTTCCAAAAAACCGGCAGCGATCTGCGAACACGAATTTTCTTCCCAATTTTCGTCAATTACACCCTCTTTCCGTTCTTTTCGTCCCTCCATCCTCCAATTTTATGGCACTGCTTGGCAGCCAGCAAGCCCGGAAGTCATCTTTCCCCTCACTTTTCCTCTCTCTCTCCACCCTCCAATTAATTTGACCACATCTTCGTCCTTGGCGGCAGCGGAATCGGGGGATGCTGCGGCGACGGAAAAGGTCCCGATTGTGGACGGACAGACGAAAAAACATTTCTTCATCGTCCCGCGGAGAAACTCGAGAGAAAGAATTACGTTGAGTAACTGAACTGACGCGTGCGGCGGCGTTAATCTGCGGTAGGTAAAAGTGTACAAGTGTCTAAGTAGAAGACTAACGACTTGGGACCGCGGACCTGACAGAGGAATAAGTACATATCCTTCCCCCTTCTCTCTATGATCCCTCTTCCCCCCTCCTCCGGTGTGATAAATACCTAGGCATGAAGCCATAAGCTTACGGAAGAGGGCAAGGTTTTCACCGAAGCTCCAAAAATGCTACCAAAGAAACAGACTGCAGCACTATTCCTACATTTGCAACGAGAAAAGGAAATCACACATTCTTTTCGACATCTTTGGTAAATCCCATCCCTCCCCTTTTCTTCTCTACTGTCCTGACTGCCGACTAATGAGTCTTTTCTTCTCTCTCTACCTCCTCCTCCTCCTTCCTCTCCTTCCACCCAGCCGCGATTTTTTAAAATCCTCTTTTGCGACCACCAGATTTATGGTTTTCCCTCCTCTCCTCCCACTCCCTTCTGGCCCCTTTATTACAAAGCGGGCATTAGCGTTGTATGTGTGTAATCGCGGTCATGACTGCATAAGCCGAGGGCTGCAGGAGGTCTAACTTTCTCTTCTTCTTTATTGCCATGTTGGTTAATGTCCAGGGGAGCATGACACCAAAATAATGCCCCGCGAGAAGGGAAGGGGGGGGGAGGGTCGGACTGCCGAAGAGGTTAATTCATCATTGCAACAAAAGAGTCACAACTTATCCTACCCCTCCTCCTAGTCCCTCCCTTTACGAATTTCACCTCTGCCCCCTCCGGGCAAGGGAGGAAATTCCCCGACGGACACTTTTGAACACTCAAAAAATTCCCGTAAAGCAAAAATTAAAGAGTTCTTAAAAATATTTTTCCGGATAAAGCATAAAATTGTGGGGAATACCAGACTGCATTCACGAAAAAGTACCAAGGAGTGTGAGGCAGTGCGTGCATAAAAGTGGCGCGTCACGTTTTAAACGACTCCTTCCTCCCAAAAACGGAGAAAAAAGAGGAAAGTCCACTTTTTCTTTCGTTTTCCCCCTTCTGTAGCAACGATTTCCCCTCAAAGTTTTGTGGCGATGGCAATGATTTCCCGCCGTTTCGAACGAACTAATAACGGGTCTGGGACAAGGAACACTTTTGTCCCTCCTTTCAAAAGAAAGGGAAAAAGTCTCGGTCCGTTGCGTGTTCGCTTGGGGGTGAAAATGGACGGAATTACGAGACCGCGGGCACGTTTGTTCGTTGTACGCGAATTCCCTCATCCGAAAAAACGCATTTCCTTTTCTTCCTCCCCCGCGCCGCAGACGGATTAAATATATTCATGGGGAAAGCCGCGAAAATCCAAATTGAAGCGATTTCGAAAAATCGACACAGAGACGCGAAAAGGTGACCAACAACTTTCTATGCAAAAAAGGAGGCCGGAAATTCTCGTATTCGCAAATCGGCGTGGTCGGCCGACGGAGCCTGTAAATGCCAGCAAGGTTCGAATTTCGCTTTTCCGTCTCCTTGGCATTTCCTATATATATAAGCTTTTAATTAAGCGGCCACTTCCGACTATTTTAATACGTTTTTCCTCCCCGCGGTCACTGCAATGACTCGAAGGGAAGGGATGAGGAGGCCGGAATAAAATATGGCCTTTCCCTCCCCATCAGCGAACGCACGCATGCCCATTCCATTCATTTCTGAATCCCCCGACTTTGCATTTCCAACTTCTTCCGTACGATGATAAAAGTCCATACTTAGCTAAGCACCATCACCAGGGGAAGCAGAGGGAAGGTCGGTGCCCATAAAAGTCAGGTAAAGTGATGCAATCGCATAGCTAAAAATGTTTTAAAAAGACGCTGACTGACCGACCACCTGCGAGGTGACCGTGGAATAAAAGATTTTTGCATGCATTAAATCCCTTTTCGCAGGGGAAATTTATCACCGGTCGCAAAATAAGGTAAATCTCTCTCTATTTGTACGTCACAAAAATGTGAAAATCTTAGTTTTTCTCCTGGAAAAAAGGGAGAGTACTTGTACCCACCTGTTTCAAAAGACAGGGCGGCAAGCCATAATTAGGATACTGGCACAGTGGTTGGGGTGGGGAAAAGGGCACGAACTCCCATCCTTTTCTCCCTACTCCCCCCCCCCTCCTGCTGCCAAGATGAATTGACTTCCTCTCCTTTCCCTCAGGATCACGAGCGAGGTAGCCGCAAAAGGGGAGGGAGGCAAACACAGGAGAAACCGCAGGAAGGAGGAGCATCCCCTTTTCTCTCGTGTGCCCCCGTGCCCCCTAATGGGACCGAATTATTTGTAGACGACGCCCGCAGTTCACCGCTACACACTTACTGTAAAGTGGAACCACAGCAGAATGAGTTTTAATAACATGACCAACGTTTTGAGGCTGTCTGCTCTTATGATCGTACAAAATGTAATTTTTTTATTTACCCAGGAGCTCTTTTCTCTCTGCTTAGCATCTGGGAAACTGGGCGTTCGAGTCACCACTGCCTTTGCGCAGTATAGTGGCTTCTCTCTCCTCCTCGTCTTTCGTTCGGCTAGCCCTCCCTGGCGTGACAAAGAGAGAGACCTTCTTTCATTTTACGACAAAAAGACCAAGCAAAGAAGGGATCCTTTTATTGGCGAGGAAAGTAGGGCGGGGCGGCCGGGCGGGAGAGGGAAAAGGAAGAAGCTCACATGTAACTGTCCCCTCCTCCTCCTCCTCGCTTTTCATTTGATCCTGTGTGAAGAAGGAGAAGGAGAGAACTTGCTCAACAACGGCAAAAGAAAGGGGAGAAATTGGAACAGGGCTAGAAATGGACTCTGGCTTCTCCGATCTGATATCTTTCTTCCATTAGCGCTTCTTCGTTCGTTCAGAGCAGGCAGGAAATCCCGAAAATCGCCCCCCATTTCCTACAAACCGCATCGAAAGAGAAAAGTCGGGAGAGGGTGTAATTCTTGGCAATTCCCCGCCGCCACTCCTTATGATCGGAAACGAAATGCGGGGGAGAAGAGGCCGCCGTCTCTGTTACGGCACCCACCCACCCACCCAACCCACTTTATTATTTTCTCCCCCCCCTTCTTCCTTCCTGGTTTTGGTGAAAAAGAGCCTCTTTCTCTTCCCGTCATTTTTCCCGGGCACGGGTCTGACTCTGGTCTGGGCTCCCCCCTACTTCCTCTTCCCTCTTCTTCTTTTCTTTCGCTTTTCTCCCGTCTTGCTTGAAAAATTGCAGGAGGTGGCGGCGGTGCTCAATGATCTCTCTCCCTCCCCACCCAAAGTGCGTTGGCGGGAGAAATACGCCGTCGCTACGTGGGGGAGGGAATATACCGGCCAGGCGCAAAAAGGAGCGCACATATGACGAAGAGGGAGGGGGAAAGGGAAGAGGAGCTTGCGACAGGAAGAGAAACTTTTTGGGCGAGGAAAATATCGCAGCCTCCTTCCTCCTCCCTTTTCCCATTTTTTTCTCCCCTCGCGGCCTGCCTACGCACTTACGTACCTACACATGCTCACAAGAGCACTTTCTTTTCTTTGCTCCCGCATTTTTGGGGTCCCATTGTTCCACCCCCTCCCTCCTTCCCCTTTCCCTTTTTGTAATTTACCGCAATTTCACGGGCAATTTCTCCGCCTCTTTCACCGGGTGATTGGTTTCAATGGCTTGGTTTGGTGGGAAATGGAAGAGCAAACTCGTGAGTTTTCCCCTTTCTTTCAAATTTGAATTTTGAAAATTGACATCGTCTTAAAATCTTTTGATGTGTCAAAATGGAGTAGTAAACCAAATTAATTAAGTGAAAAGTCATGCCGTCCCGCGATCTCGAGAAATTCAAAGAAGCTGCCGCCGCCTTCGACGACGCAAGTCTGCTGGGGCTGCTGGAGCTGCTGGACGACGGGGGCG
>JAAUXV010111702.1_pt1 | contig 13912 bp, 14 predicted proteins | sample 7278181 | NCBI WGS metagenome assembly JAAUXV01 (sample SAMN14350114, study PRJNA611818) | marine sediment metagenome | isolation source: surface marine sediment (2.1m) | place: French Polynesia: Moorea | collected 2018-08
CTTACTTTTTCTTTCTCAACTTTTTAAGGACTGATGCTGGGGTTTGAGCTATCCCCCCTCCTCCTCGCCCCAGGGCTGATTTTTGGGCAACAGAGGAGGAGAGGTGATGGGAGGCGCATTTTGGGGAGTGAACGAAAAAAAAGATCAATCCATGTTTAGAAAGAATAATAAAAAAATCACAGGGTATTGTAGGATCCATTGCGAAAAGTTCAGTTCAGAAGCTCAATTTTTGCACTTGCAAAACTACAAAAGTCTGACATAAAAATTGGTTTCTAAAGCCACAACAAGAACTCCAAGCAACGCTAGACCTTGACTTGAGGAGGAGGATTTTTGCGTGGGAGGATGAAGGGGGATTCGTTGAAGAAGGAGGAGGAGGAGGGCAATTCCCGAAAAAAGTATAAGAAAGAAGAATCATTGTCCTGTTCCTTCTTTTCTAGCCTTCTCCTTGGGACCTATCCAAGCGAAATGGAAAAGAAATATTCGAGGTTTTGAGAATTTGAGAGGCCAAGCAAGTACTTAGTACTTAGGTACCTATTTGCCTATAGGTAGCAACAGAAGAACTTACTTCATGCAGATAGGTAACAATGTACACACCGCCAAAGATAACAAAGCAAATTATGTAACAACTCTTCAAGTTTCCCGCAAAGTAAAAGAGAAATCTCCAAGATGGAAACGGCAGTTTTCTTGATCTTCTCATTTTTGGCCCAACTTTTGCCATTATGTCAAGGGGGTGAATCAGAAATCGTTACCCTAGCCGACGGCAGCAAACTGAGGGGACACCAAAGATTCAGGTACTACAGAAAGCTATTATTTGGAAGTCAAATCACACAAATTGAAAACTTGTAATCAGTAAGTTTGCTGCAATGCAAAGGTATCTTTTGTTCACAAAATAAATGGTCAATCCACATACATAAAACCGGGAATAGCCTAGATAACATTCAAAAAACGGTATTGTGTCAAATTGAATTTATTTTTTATAGGACCGTTCCAGGCGGGGGACCAATCCTCAGCTACGAAGGTACGTGTGTTCTAAAAACACTTAAAAACAGCAACAGCAGCAAACAACAACAAACGTTTGGGATCATTCTTTGACCTGCTGCTGGCAACGAAGGAACAGCAGCAACAGCAACAACAACTGGGACGTCTCCATTACAGTCGTCAAAATTTGCAAATCAAAGTTGGAGGAAAACCTTTTTTCCCCTCCAGGCATTCCGTTCGCCCGCCCACCGTTGGGGGAACTTCGCTTCTCCCTCCCTCAGGAGCCAGGGCCGTGGGACGGGGTCATAAGTGCAGACAAGAAGTACAAGTAAGATTTTTTTTGTTTCTTAATAAGCGTAGAGGGTCGGTGTCGGGTCATGGAATGGTCAAAGTTGCTGTTGTTGAATGCGACAATAATCCCGAAGCAAGATGTGTTTCCATCGCCGGAAAGGAAAATAATTAATTGACTGTTCGTGGAATTGTTAAACTTGGCAAAGCCTGCAGTGTGTTTAGAAAGCCCTGTGATACGGTTTTTTTCTGCAAGAAATATTCAAAACCTTTCTAGGTGCGCCCAGGTCGACTTTCTCGACTTCCACTTCTTGGGGGAGGAGGACTGCCTCTACCTCAATGTGTATGTGCCGGGAGACAAGGTAATTGGGATTCAAAGGAATTGTTGCTTTGCATTTGTGTGGTGATCATCACTCTTTTTTGTTAGTCTTTTTTGGAAATAATTGTTTTCTTCCTTTTTAGGATATTAAGTCCAGAGCCCATTCAGAAAGAAGAATGCTAAATCACTCCATTTTTTTTGCAATGGGACTAAACAAAATTGAAGATATATGCAAAATGCAGATTCCTCCAGAGCCCCTCCCGGTCATGTTTTGGATCCACGGCGGAGGGTGGTTCTCCGGCGATGGCACCTCTGACCTGTACGGGCCCGGTCGCCTTCTCGACGCGGGGGATGTCATCCTGGTGTCGACCAACTACCGGCTGGCAGCCATGGGGTTCCTCTCAATGGATGACGAGCAGGTATCGAAGCAACCTCATATGATACAAACCTCTACAAATAACCTAATTAAGGTCAGATTGGATAGAAGGATAGTTTGAATGTGTGTTATATTTACTCGTGGCCTTCTTTAACAAACATTTTGAATTTTTAAATTTCAAAAACAACCAGAAACATAAACCCATACTAATTTTTTGTAACTTGTTTGTCTTTTCCCAATTGACTGTGTAGTAAATATTGTTGCATTCATTCTGATTTAAACATGCAGCTCCCGGCCAACCTCGGCATGTGGGACCAGAACTTTGCTCTGAAGTGGGTGCAAAAGAACATTGCCTCCTTTGGTGGGAATCCAAACAAGGTGAGCCCATTTAAGTATATTAAATTGATTTGATTTTGTTGATGCTTTGAGGGGGTTTGCTCCGGAGCCTTGAAGGAGAAACTGGCCACAATGTGTGTGTTTATTTTTGTCAGTTTCAATCAATGCCAAAAAAGTGACCTACTTTTTTTCATAAGTAAAAAGTTGCTCTATATGTTTTTGTAGGTCACCATATTTGGCGAGTCTGCCGGGGCCGTGAGCGTCCTCCTCCATGTCCTCTCCCCGCACTCCTCTAGCCTCTTCCAGGCAGCCATCGCTCAGAGCGGGACGCCTATATCTGCCTTCGCAAGGCTGGACAGGAAGCCGGCATACTATGCAAGGTTTGACTTTGCAAAAAAATACAAAAAGTCCCATAAGATGAACAAATGTATGCAAGAAAACTCTCCAATGTGTGTAACATACCATATTTGTCAGGTCTCTGGCACTGGAAGTTGGTTGCGATCCCAACGGCACGTCAACAGAAATAAGGGATTGCCTTCTGAAGGTTGAACAGAGAATTATCATAAGAAATGAAATCATAATTGATAGTTACAGACAGTTAATCTTAACAATTTAAAGGAGTTTTCCTATAAGTTATAGTTAAATTTGTTCAAAAGAGATTCTTAACTTCTAGTGTAGGACTAAATGCACATGAACTTTTCTTGTTTTGCAGAAAGATGTGGAGGAGATAACAAGGATCTGGAACATTGAGTACCTTGCTGACACCGCCCCGCTGGCGAGGGCCCCACTGTCGTTCGTGCCCACGGTCGACGGGGATTTCATCCCAAAGGAGCCCATGAAAATGATAGAGGAGGGGAATTTCAACCAGGTTGTGTAAAAATGCAAAGCAACTGAAATCAAAGATTCCTCATACTAAGTTTGGCAAACTCAGTATCAAAACCTTTTCCTCCACCACCACTACCACAGCTGCAGCAGCAACAACTATCGGCTATTGCCTACATAACCTTACTTTATTTCCTTTTATCCAGGTCCCAGTGATCATTGGGTACAACAAGGTATTCTTGTAATTGTACAAAAAATCTAAAACCAAGGCTTTTTCATAAGGACGAAGGTCTTCTTCTCACCTGTCAATTAATGTCTGACCAAAATGAACTAGATGATTTCAAAAAGGACCTGGAGAAGAATTTGCTTGGTATTATTTTTGGAAGGTAAGTTGTTGCCCTTTACCCAGATTGGACTTTAAATGTATGCAAAGGCCTCTTGCATACATTTTCCAAAAAAAGTTTTGAGTTTTCCTATGAAGCTCAAGTTTGAATTTTCAACATGTGTAATATATTGTAACATACTGCAACAATATGTAATATGTGTATAATATTTTTAGAAGTCGCGAGGAAATAAGTTCGGAAAAAGAAATTGCCCTTGCCAAGAGGCTGATCCAGGAGGGGAATCTAGAAAATCTTACAACTGAGAGGAACCAGGTAAGAACTTAAATGTACAGTGTGTGCCCAACCAGGAGAATTTGCTAATTTCGATACTCTTTGACACACTTGGGGGTCAAACATTACCAGGAAACTTGTTGTACCATGCTAAGATTATTTAATTTTCAACCTTTCAAACTTATTTTTGCTGAATTTCGATCTCGTGGAAGTGTAGTGTGTATTTTTTTTTAAAAAAAACAAACTTTTTGCATTTTTTTGTGGTATCAAAAAAGGACTTAGGTAGTTCTTTTCATATTTTTTTGTTCTAGCGCTGTTTTTAAAGCATAACCCATAATAGGCCATGAATAATCAATCTACTTCACATAAATGAAACTAATCTTTTTATTACGCAAAAACTTTTTAAAAAAGTATGCATGAAAACTTTTATTCTAGATCATGATGAATTTGGAGGACTTGATCGCCGACTCGTGGTTCCTTGCGGCCGGGGCAAAGTTTGCTAGGGATATGGCCAGGGCGAGCTCGGAGCCCGTGTACGAGTACATGTACCATCACCAGGTAAGGGCATCAAAATAAAATACAGATTATGTCCTTTTTTAGAAAAAGGTGGCAATAGCAAAGAAATTCAAGAAATGGGAGTACAATTATTGAAAAAACGACACATTTTGTATACCCCCATTTAGGGCTCCTCTAGCTTAGTTGACTTCATGATAAACCCACAATGGAAAGTTAGGAATTAAGGTAAGTTTAGGAGGTCTTCCTAAATTCTGTTAAAAATGCAACATTTTGTTACGTTTTTTTCCAGACGATTGGCAGGTTTTTGGGCCTAGACCTGTTTACGAGCTCCCTGGGCGTATGCCATTTTGACGAGGTGACACAGAATATGACAGCAATGCTCGAATTTTAAGGATACACTTTGCTTAAATATAACTACAGTTGTCACGTACACTAGCAATGAGGACTACAGTTGTCTCTTTCCTACGAAGTTCCATGATAATCTGACAGTTTTGCACTTCATTTCACTTAAACCAAATATTTATTTATTTTTGTAAGGTATATTTTTTTGTAATGCATCAAAGTAAAATTAACTTTTATGCCAAAACATTGATTAATATGTTTAAAAAATAGGTCATGATGCTATTTGACGGAACCGCCGTCCCCTTCGATGTGGTTTACACGGAGGAAGACTGGGAGGCCAGTCGGAACCTGGTCCAAATGGTGAGTGACCAGTGTGACCAGAAGGGTCGGGTAAAAAAAATCGCCGCTAGGCCAATAACTTTTGAGCTTATTTACTGAACTGTTACCAGCAAGTTATTGCCCCGATATAACCAAATGGAGTTAAAATAGCCATTTCTGAGCACAATGGCACTCAGTGACCAGTGTGACCAGTTCCGTGATACCCGAAAGTACCTCCAAACATTGAAAACAGCGCCGAAAAAGGCTTCATTTGGATCTCAATTGATGTAAAACTTGGTCATCTCAGGAAAGTTAATTAGTTTTTTCACATTTTTTTGCTTTCAGACCACAGCCCTCAATTTTGAATTTGCCGGTTTTTGGTTCAAGAAACTTTTTCACACCAGTTGTTCTTGAAATATTTTGCTTTACCAAAGTATTTTAAGGTTTTTCGCGGGGTTCCCACGGAACTTGGCCGCACCACCTATTAAATCCCTTAAATCAAAAGAATGAAGACTATACCGCAGCATTTAAAAAAAATTGCAAATGTTGCAGAAAAAGTATTTTTTACATTTCTCTCATCAGTGGACCAGCTTTGCAGCTACCGTTGGTGACCCCACACCAGGGAATGGAGTCAAGTGGGAAAGGTACAGCGAAAACCGTTTCCGCAATAAAAACAACAAACAAATAAAATTTCAGGATTGACCTTTCAAGTCCTAAGAGGCTGAACATCAGCAGCCATCTTTCCTTTGGACCAATGGCCATTGAAGAAAGCAAGAGGCTGGAAATGTGGGAGGATATATACAGGTAAATTCAGTCAAATTTTACTGTTTCCTACAAAAAGTACCCTTTGCAACGAAGGCCTTGCCTCCAAAGCAATAAATAGCCTTTACTTTTTTTTACACAATGACCTCAAAACGTTTTAAGTTTAAACCATATTTAGCGCCAACAAAAAGTTGAAACCGTCTTTCCCCCCACAGAAAATTACATACATTTAAATAGACAAATATATTTTTTGGCTTTTTATTAGGGAATTTCCCCCTGGTTCATACGAGCACTCCTCCAGTTCTTTTGAGAGCAGCGGCGAGAGATACTTCACACCTACTGCGGCACCAAATACTAAGCAAGAACTGTGATTCCGTCACTATGGGAAGAAATGCACAGCCCAGCTCGATTTTTTTATTTCCATGAATGTAGAAGCGAAACATTTCTTTTTCAATTTCCTCCAGAGCAGTTCGGTGATCCCTCTGGAGGGTCGTAGCTGCAGCCGCCCTCCTCTCCCTGAAATAAAGATTGAAAAAAATATTTTGCTTTGCACTGATTGAAGTCATGCAAAACATGGGTTCGTATCGTACATACGGGGTAAAAGGTGTTTTGTTGATGCTGATTGTCGAAATATCGTTTTTCAGAGTATCTTTTTTGTTAGTTTTCTTCTCCGGAGCCCAACGTTTGGTATGTACGCATATCCTTTTTTGGCTTCAAATACGGCTTTTTTGCCCATCTTTCAAAACAGAGGACACAAGATTTTTTGTCACACCCTCCTCAGCCGCATGAAATCCGACTTTTTTTTCTTTTAAAAAATCCGTTTTTCCTGTTTGCTCTTGTGTGTGGTACTCGCCCCGCCCGCCCGCCGCAGGACTCTGAGCAAAAGTATGTTCTTGTTTTTTGATGGTTTCTAATACCTGAGGAGTTTTTATGAACCCCTCCGTTGCAATCCCTCTTTTTTTGAAAGCTGCCAGACCCTTCTCCACAACTCCAGCACTAGGAGACACTTCCCTAGAAATACAACATCTTTTAATACCGGTATAAATATGTAAACTTTTGAAGTAGCCAAGAAACCAAACAACACGATATAGCCTTGTTCTATTATTCGCAACCAACTTTCAAGTTTTCCTAGCAATAGTAAGATAGGCCCCAGAGGTATACTACCCAGGTATACTACCCATAGCTCCTATTTCAAAAATTTGTAGGCCCTCCTACAAACAAAATTTTTTGAGAGATACACAATTGTACACACATACAGTACATAGTTCTAATTGTTGCTTCACCATAACTGTGTGCATGTGCCATACTTTTTTGAGGGTTTTGCACCTCCTATCACCTTGTGAGCACCCATCCGTAGGCCAGTGGTGCCACCTCTGGCTGCCCAATGAGGCAGGAGTAGACGGAGGCATAGGACTCGTAGTCAGTGTCCAAGAGCCAGTAGTCGCCATCGCCAACTGAAAAAAACATAGTTTAAATGAAGCAGTATACCCAACAAAAAGCAAAAACACTAGCAAAGTCAGGAAGAAAATTCACTGAGCTCTGCTGACGTTCCAAACAACGTATTGTGACCTAAATAATTTTATGCATTTTCCAACAGCAAGAAAAGCAGTCCAACAGCAACAAGATCAGAAGGAACAGGAGCAGCAACAACAGCAACAGCAATATTGTCAATAGCAAAACCAAACCAACATTTCAAAATTTGCTATTCCTACGTACATATTGATAGGTTGACAAGGAATGCCCCCGGGTCCCCCGGCCAGTTGATCAATTCGGGTCGGGCCGAGCCGCAGATCTCCTGATTAAAAAAAAATCCAAAAGAATTATAAATCACATGAAAACTCCATTTCCATGGAGGAATGTTTATTATTATTAGCTTGTTTACCTGGTAAACATCTCCGTTAATGAGCTGAGTGTTCCTAACGCTTAGGGTGCCGTTGCCTGAGCGAAAAGTTACAAGAATGGATCATGTTTTTGCTGTTCTTTAAAGATGTTTTTGACTAAGTTTTGAATACATTCATGGGATTTTCAATCTCACGCATGGCTTTATTTGCTGTAAATGTTCAAAAATGTTGTTTTGTTTTTGTCAACAATGGTTTTTTTTTTAAAAAGTTACTACCTGAGCCAAAATTTTTGAAGGCAGTGTTTTCAAAATTCAGATCTTTGGGCTACAGTTTATCAAGCCTTTGCTGCTTCGAAACAATATCATCCCTTAGAACTAAAATTGTTTGGTTTTGGCTGCTGCTCCTCCTGTTGTTGCCAGTGCCATTGTTGTTTCTTCCAAGGCTGTTAATTTATGATGTGGTGGTTGTTGTTGCTACTGCTTCTACTTCTATTCTAACCATTAGTGTTGTAACTGGCCGAACCACATAATTTTTTTGCCCATATTTCAACTTATACGTGCTTCATAATCGTTGCAAAAAAGGCTTTTTTTGCTGTGTTTACTATAAGTTGAAAACTTGGTTTTAAAATTTAATTTTAAATGGCCGGGTGTGTTGTAGCTGTTTCTTTTCTGCTCTTGGCGATATACTTTTTCATATTTTTTACCCATATCTTTGTAGCTAGCCGAGTTGCATTTTGTTCCTTTTGGTGAAAACCAGGAGGGGATCTGGGAGGAGACGAACCAGCGACCGGAGTACTGGAATGGCAATCGTTCATGTTCGTCTTTTTCGCAAAAAGACTATTCCAAAAATTAATGTGTGACGAAGAAACATATTATTTTTAAAGGTGTTGCAATGGCACCTAATTTTATTTTGTGTTCGTCAAATACCTTTAACTCAGAAAAGAGAATTTGTGGCGCATTAAATCAGTTAGAATACGTAGATACTGAAATCTCTATGAAAATAATGTTGTAGGTCTTTATCAGATGTATGACTATACCAATGCTCAACTCATTTCAACATGTAATTTAGCCAAAAAAAAATGCTACAACGTCATAAGTTTTCCGCGATATCTCGTAACTTTGTAATTTCTCAAACTTTGTCACTCCCCGCCGCAGACCATTTGAACAGAGTCTGTTCTTGTTTCTTTTTCTAAAAGTATCCTCCCTACCCTTTCCAAGTCCACTTGATTCCCCGAGAACGCTTCTGGCTTTGCGCATATTTTCGGCTGGGGCGTCGCGGCCTCCCCGTGATGGTCATGGCTCTGGAACAGAGAAAAAACAAGAACAAACTTTGTTCACTGACCTGCGGCACTGAAAAAAATTAAAAAAGGAAAAGTCCCAAAGGGCTAAAGGGATTCACGCATGAACTCATTTATGCAATTTATACGAGTGAGATCCCACCCCATCATCGAATACTTGTATGTAAACAAAACTTATGATCAATCAATCGATCAAACCCTGAAGAGAAATATGATTAGGAAGTAAAGGATCCCACTTCGACGAGAATTATGAGTGAGAAGGAGGCTAATATAGCTCAAGAAAAAGTTTGCCTTGACAAACTAGTCCCCCCCACAACAGCAACAACAACTCTCACTGTTCTTAGACCTGCGTTCCGAAGGTAAAAAGGCGATACTCAAAACTTGCCAAATGTAATGATTTTTGCTATGAATTACCAGTAAAAAAGTCAGTTTCCCACCACATAAAAAATCTTTTTACGACACCTGTACAGCATTGCAGAAATGTAGCAGTGAATTGTGAACATTTTCACACTTTTTGCGCCGACGCAAACTAGCAAAGTTTCAAAAAAAAAGTTTTCCAAAAAGGAACACATTACGAAACGATTTTCAAAACTTACGTGAGAAGCAGCCACAGTAAAAAAGAATAAAAACAGCAATTTCGCAATCAATTCCATTTCTCTTTTCGCTTCGGGAAGTGGTAGGCGAATGAGTGGAGAGACAAAATTTCGGATTTTCAAATGGACGCACGCAGGTTCTACTTTATTTCAATTTCGTAACCTTTTGTTCAAAGAATAAAACTTGTTTCCTCCACTTTTTTTACCACGAATTTGTTTCAATTGTTTGGAGGGAAGCAATGTTCACGAAATCAAAGCAGGCAAAAAAATCGCGACAATGCAATGGACATCGGGCTATTTTTTTTTTCAATTGACTTGATCATCCCTTTGTTCCATACATATTTTGGGGGAAACATGGTTTCTACGATTTAGGAAGTAAGGGAAATAAAAATGAAATGAAATTTCCGCGTATGCTCCTACGAAAAATCATTACAAAGTTCCACATGACGGGGAAAAGTCATATCCAGGCTTTTTTTGCTTTTTGTATGCCATATCAAAAATTGCTCGCTTTCGTGGGAAATGGATGTAGCTAGTTAGCATTGTTAATACCTGCATTAGATACAAATAATTTCCACAACTTTTGAAATTTCTTTTTCAGTCGAACCCAACTAGCGATAATATCTCTCAAACATTAACTTTTGCAATTAAATGATCTAGTAAACAGAGAGAGGGGGGGAACAGAAGAAAAGAGAGAAAATCTATTTATGTCTCCTTTCTTCTATCTGCAGTGATTTGCCCAAAAGCTGCAAAGGACAATTGTTGGCCATTGACCGTTACAATGACAGGAGTACAAGTGTCTCTGTGCTGCTAAAACAGGAGAGAAAACGTAAACTACTACGGTGTCCCTAGCAAAGAAGATACCAGTCACTCTACCGGTCGCAATGGCTTTACAATTGTTTGCCGTTTTGTTGCAAATTCTGGGTTTGTCCTATGTCGCCACTCACAAGAGGGATGTCGCAAACGTGTAATCAAAATGAACAAAGCAACGAAGCTACAAAGATATGTTACAAAAATACCCTGTCAGTCTTGTACATGCTGTAACTTCTTTCGGATTATCTTGCGATTTCTCTCCTTCTTCTTTCATACAGTGGTATGTCACGTGACCAGCTGAGGCAGCGCCGGGAGAGGATTCTGCTCCATTAAAGCATAGGGGCAACTAGCAACAAGGAGGGGTTCTACTCCACGTCACTCAAGGGTTGCCAGAAGTGGCGATGGCGACCAAACAAAAATCCGATTTTTGGTAACGTTTTGAAAATTAAATTGTTTTTGTCCATTACAGCGAAAAGTCTTTCAAAAATGTCATAAGAGTGCAAAAATTGCCTAAAACGTTGCGTCTCAGGCGTTTGTCTACAGGTTGTTTGAAACGTTTTTTAATCGAAATTGCTTAAACGAATGGCGAATTTTCTTTCATCTGGACAACGAGCCCTCAAACACTGTAGTTGACACGGAGATGTACACGATTTTTGTGGCGAATATTCCGATATTATGCGGTAAAATGATGTTTTCCTGAGCAAGGCTGAACCAAAAATATAATTAGACTCTTTTTGACTTTTGGCAACCCCGCCCCCGACGCCGCACTCTCTTATCCCCGGTTATTGTATCAATGCAGTGCATTTTGTACACAAAAGCACTCTGAGTTTGTCAGTGAATCGGTCACCACCGTTCCTCAATACTCGATCGTCAGTTTTCGGAAATATTCGCGTTGTTGTACTACTATTTTCACTGCTAAACTGAGTATCTACAGTAGACGTTTTCAGCTTTTTTGTCTTGATAAAATCTAGAGATACCTTTTCATTTTTGTGCAAAAGAAGCTTGTCCAAAAAAGAGCAAAGATTGTTGCATAAAGAAACCATCAATTCCCAATATCTTTGTTTGCTGGCAGTTTCACGTATCCCAAGACTTGGACAGAAACTGGGGACAAAATAGTAGTACCTCTAGCCAAAGTGAAAATAGTAGTGCTACTTGCCATTGTCCCTTAGTCGAACCTCATCTCCGTCAACATGAGTGCCCTGTTCTCCAAGGCCGCCCTGCCTGACCTCCCCTACTCTTACTCCGCGCTCGAGCCAGTCATCTCGGCCGAGATCATGGAGCTGCACCACTCGCGTCACCACAAGGGATACGTCGCCAAGCTAAACGCCGCCGTCGACAAGCTCAACGAGATGGCCAAGAGCGGGGACGACATGGAGGGGGTCATCGGCCTGGAGGTCAGTTGTTGGCAGGGGCTAATTTTTATTCTTGTTGTCGTGCTCTGTTCTTGGTACATGCTGTCATTGCTTCTGTGGGTACTGCCGTTGGTATTTTTCTGCTGTGGTTACATTCTGGAGTTGTTGTTGTTGTTGTCGTTCCTATGGTCTTGTTACTGCTACTTGGCAAGACGCCAAAGCTGTTTGAACATGTTTTCTGTACTTGACTGCTTTTTCTGAACCCTTTCTCTCTGTACAGAACACGATCCACTTCAACGGCGGCGGCCACGTCAACCACTCCATCTTCTGGAAGAACATGTGCCCAGTGCACGAGAGCGGGGAGCCAGAGGGGAACCTAAAGTATGCAGCATTAACGTAACGAAAAAATACTTGCTTGGTCAACTTTTTGGATCCAAAAGTGTGACTGGTAGACGTTCTTTTGTTGCTATTCAACTTTGGCAAAACACGTTTTGTTGACAGATACCAATTGTGAGAGAGTCTCATTAAACCCCCAAAAGAGAAGTCAAAAAAATAAAATAATAATAATAATATTAGGTAGGTTTCTGGCAAATTGTGACAAATGAATTAGGCACCAGTTAGTCTGCTCATATTTACCAGTCAATGAAGCTCTTTTACTCCCTCATTCAAATGCTATACCTTCTGATCAGGGCCCAGATCGTGAAGGACTTTGGCTCCGTGGACCTGATGCGCAACGAGTTGAGCGCCTCAACCGTCGCCGTTCAGGGATCCGGGTGGGGATGGCTGGGATACGACGCAAAGCACAAGATCCTACGCGTCGCCACATGCAAGGACCAGGACACGCTGCTGGTACTTTATCGGTCAATAGTTGTTGTTGTTGCTGCTGTTGTTCTCTTGGGTTTGAATCCCCGGTGGCTGCCGGTGTAAAGAGCATATTCTACATCAAGTCACAGTCATGTCTTCAAAAGTTCCTCTCCTCTATTACAGCACACGCAGGGCCTGATCCCGCTCTTTGGCATCGACGTCTGGGAGCATGCCTACTACCTCGACTACAAGAACGCACGTAAGAGAAAAAGAAAGAAAGACAACCCAAAAAATCTGAGTGCAAACAAAACAGAATGAAAAATATTTATAGAACATTGTCCCCCCAATATTAGAGTAATAAATTTTTATAATTTGATTTTTAAAAACCTTGTGTTTCTCCCCTAAATTTAAGTGTAAAAATATTGCCAATTTTTTAATTTGATTTTTTATAACCTTGTGTTTTCTCCCAAAATTGAGTGGTAAAAAGTATTGCAAAGTTTTGGATTTGATTTTTTCCCCTCCAGGCCCTGACTACGTGAACGCCATCTGGAAGGTGGCCAACTGGAGGGACGTAGGGGAGAGGTTCGACAAGGCAAACAAGAGCAAGTAAAGGTATATAAAGGAAAACAGTTTTTATACTATTCTGCAAAGCCCACATTTTGCGTTAAAAGAACAAGATCTGTTCACTGACCTGCAGAATTTTAGAGCGTGCAATTATTTTTACGCCATTTCCAAGGACTCGCCCGCCCAACACCCGAAGAAGAACAAGAACATCTAGCAGACTATAACAAGAAGACGAAGAACAACACCAAGAAGTCTTTGACAAAAAGGAAGAACATCACCAAGAAGTCTTTGACAAAAAGGAAGAACATCAACAAGTCTATACAAGAAGAAGAAAAAGAAGAAAAGCAACATTCATTACACTTCGAAAAAAATAAAATTTCAGGATTTGGCAACTTCGGTCCCAAAATTTACAAGACAGTACATTTGTTACTCTTTTTCTACCCTTTATCTATTTTTTTCTGCGTTGATTTGTGTGTATTTGAACACCGAAACTTAATAGTCTTTTCCATTTTTTTCACCTTTAAATTAGTATGGCACTATCACGGAAAAAATAAATGATCCAAAAAGATTCACATCAAGACTGGATTTTTGTTTTTTTTTTACCGCGAGTATACTCTACAAAAATGAAAACAAAAGCATAATTTGTTTTGGAGTGAAAAGAATCTAAAGACCGCCCAGAAAAAAGTATTTGAGCTCCAGAGCCAGCTAATTATGGACACTTTGTTTGCAACTTGGTGTTTTCCAACAGGTTTTTGCCAGGCTTGTGATATGAAATACCAAAGTATAGGGATAGACGCGTGCGGAGTCTCTGAGTATAATTGTAGGCATACAATCCCTTTCAATAAAGAGGAGAAAACGGAGAAAACGGAAATAACCTTTAGGTTCTGCACAAATATCTCCTTTTTTTCTCTCAACATCCAACTTTTTGGCAGAGAAAGCTTGGCAATAAAAGATATGATTTAGAGGTGCGTGGAAATGAA
>JAAUXV010071911.1_pt1 | contig 13910 bp, 14 predicted proteins | sample 7278181 | NCBI WGS metagenome assembly JAAUXV01 (sample SAMN14350114, study PRJNA611818) | marine sediment metagenome | isolation source: surface marine sediment (2.1m) | place: French Polynesia: Moorea | collected 2018-08
CGTAGTCGTCAAAGCAGAATCCGTTCGCCAGGCAGTGGCCCCTCTTCTGGAAGTCCCCCGCCACCACGAATTGTGATCGGTACACGGCGAGGTCCTCGTCGGCCTTGTCCAGGATGGTGTTGGTCAGGTTGCCTTGGCGGGAGAGGTGTGTCTCGAAGTCCTCTACTATCGACGCGTAGCCCTTGAAGTGGTCCGCCAGCTCCTGGCACGGCGGGTATCGGTCTGGGACAAAATGTAAATTAGGTTTTCGCTCCAATGTAGCTGCTACAAAAAAAATTCTGCTGCTCCTTGTACTTTTTTTTACAACAGTTTATTTGCTGTTGCTAATAATATTCTTTTCCGTGATGGAAGTTGTAGTAGTTGCTGCTCTTGCTCCTATACATGCTACATGTATTTGTGATACTAAGCAATTTTACCTTACCCGTATTGATGTATGTGATTGCGTCCTGGTACCACGTCAAAGTCATGGTGAAAGCGTCGTGTGTCTTCACCGGGTTGCTCGACTCGTTCACCACGAACTGGCAAATCACGGCGATAAACGCCGGTACCAACGCCTGAAGGTGAAAAACGCGATTATTATATTTTAATGCTTCAAAGACAATGGGGATATTCTTTCATTTACCATGACGGAGTATAGGATCCACCTCCTGGAGGCGTAGATGAACCTCTTTGCGAGTAGTCCCCTCATCCTGGTGGTCCAAAGAGCCATCCCGCTCAGCCGCTCCGTCACCATGGTCTTAACGGGGGAGGTGCTGATCTGGGACTGGTAGGAGGTGAGGGAGAGCTCGCGGCGGTGGCCAGGGACGTGGAGCTTGTCGCCGCCGCCTCCGATGGAGCTGGAGTCATCCTCTTCCTCCGGTACGAAGGAGGGGGAAACGGCGAGGGAGGCGGATCGCTGTTTATCCGCCAATGAGCCAACTCTATGCAGCAGAAAAAAGATCAATTATGGATTGCGCTTATTCACTCGCATGAAAAATACAGCTAAACTCTTACTTGATGAAAACGTCCTCCATTGTAGTGACTGATAGTCCAAAGTTCAGCACGTCCAGCCTCTCCTTCTCCCTCTCGAGCAACTCGAAGAGTTCCGCGAATTTGTGCACCTGCGAATCGGGCAAGTTTAGTATGACCTCTCCCGCCGCGTCGCTCTTCATGGAGGCCCCAGAGACGACAGATCTGACGACGCCGAGGGCGGCCATCGGGTTGCAGTCGCCGCCCCTGGACATGGCAAGCGTGTAGCCCTTGCCGAAAACCCTCTTGAGGAAGAGCGGCGAGCCGTAGCAGTGCACCCTCCCCTTGGACATGATGGCTATCCTGTCTCCCAGCACGTCCGCCTCCTCCATGAAATGGGTGGTGAGGAGGACGGTGCGGCGGCGCTTCTCAGCCTGCAGCAGGTCCCACATGGCCCTCCTGGCCTCCGGGTCCATCCCGGAGGTTGGCTCGTCCAGCATGACCACCTCGGAGCCGCCGATGAGAGCGATGCCCAGGTTCACCTTGCGCTTCATCCCCCCGCTCAGGCTGGTCACCACCACGTCCCTCTTTGGCTCCAGGCGGAGGAGGTCGACGTAGTTGTCGGACTCAATAACAGACTCCTTCCTCGACATACCCTTCAGCTATACAGAAAAAAATGTCCCAATTTTCTGCATGCTTGCCAAACTTTCTTTAGATGGAAACTTACCATTGCGAAAAATATGAGGTGCTCTCGGACGGTGAGGTCTGCAAATAGCATGTTGTGCTGCGGGCACAGCCCGAGGCTCTTCCTCGCCTTCTTCATCTGCGTTCCGATGTCGAAGCCGTTGATGAAGGCCCTCCCTCCGCTCGGCGAGTACATGCCCGTCAGCACCGACATTGTGGTCGTCTTTCCGGCCCCGTTGTGCCCGAGGAGGGCGGTGATTTGTCCCTTGTAGGCGCTGAAGGTGACGTCATCCACCGCGACGGTCTTCTTGCTCCTGAAAGAGGCGAAGACCTTCCTGAGGTTCCTCACCACGACCCCGGCCTCTCCCTCGGGCTCCTCCTCGAAGTGACTTCCCCTGTCGTTCTCACCATTCACCGAAGGCATCCGGTCCAGACCGCTCTTGGCCATCATACCTTCGTTGCCCCTGCTCGGTAGCCAATAGCTCGGCTGCACAATACCGGAAAAAAGGGAGAAAGCAAAAGTTGCAGTAGTTATTTCCAACAAAGATATAATATTTCGCCGTACTTGCACTGGAAAGTACCACTTCTTCCTGACCCCGTATCTGCCTGGCCTGATGCCGTCCACGTACCAGATGACGATGTAGTAGATGAGCATGTCTGCCGCGAACATGAGTAGCACGACTGCCATGGTCATGGGGTCCGAGGGCTGGGAGCGCTCGCCCAGGTTGGAGAACTGGACCCCCGCTCCTCGCCCCTCCTCGATGGAGATGATCTTGATTCCCCACCAGAGCGCCACGTTGGGCAGGAGGGAGAGACCAATCTTGGAGCCGCCGCTCATCTCCGTGTACTTCTGGTCGTCGATGTAGACGGAGGGGGCCAGGTAGGTGATGATGTGTACGATGACGCCCAGGGCCAGGGCGAGATTCGCTGGAAGATAAAAAAATCAAATCAAATCGGTAGATCGTAATTGAGATTTCTTTGTCATCCTCCTTACGGCTGTCAAAGAAAGCAGAGATGGCGAAGAGAGACATGATGAGGGCTGAGGCGTAGAGGACGAAGAAGATGTAGATGAGGAAGGGGTTGGAGAATTGCAGGACCTGGACGAAAAAAGAAAGAAAATGAAACTCGCCTTCGGTGCATTCGTCCTTGGGCAAAAAAAGGAAGTGAAAGAGTGCATATGACAAAGCTTGCATGCCAACAAAAGGGGGAGAGGAGTATGAATGTTATTGAGTCACTTTTTCCAGCAGGGGGATTTAGCACTTTTTCCGTGGCGTTTGTCCGAGCAGACTTTTCCTAGATAAGGGCAGGGGGCGGGAGAGGCCTTGTTCCGCCTAATGGAAAGGAGTCTGGCTGCTATGTTTGCCTTGGCTTTCACGCTCGGATGTATTCTTGCACAATCGTTGCGCTCAATAACTCACCGCTCCGTTTTCCTGCCAGGGAATGCATATGAGCGCCGCCATGATGGCGACCGAGATGGCGGAGGTGACGTAGGCGTTGAGGAACCAGGAGATCCAGTGCATCCAGTTGGGCAGCCCCATCAGCTTCATCAGCTCCTTGACTCCGGACTGCTTCTCGTGCACTATGCGCTTCATGAGCGGCGGCACGATGAAGCAGAAGCTGAGCACGGTGAAGAGCGGCAGCATGAAGTCGAGGATGGCGGCGAGGTTGTTCTCCAGGTACTCCGGGTAGGGCATCGCCTCGGTCGCCGTCATCCAAAGCAGGGAGTCTCGGTCGTTGATCGTCTCAGGGAAGATCTGCTCGCCAGTCACGATCTGGATGTAGGCAAGGTCGATCAGGGTTTGGAAGGTCTGGAAGTCGCCGTATTTGTCTCCTGAAAAAGAAAAAGAAATTTAAACCTGTTTTGGACTAAAACTTTTTTTTCTGCACGGACCTTCTTTTCCAGGGCCAGACAGCTGGAAGACCGGGAAGAGGATGTCCGTGTCGGTATTGACAAACTCCGGACTAAGCCTCATAGTGTAGTCCATGCTGGGAATGATCCTCCTGAGTCCCCCTTCCCCGTTGTTGCCCCTGTGCTCGTAGTCGAAGAATTCCCTGAAGACGACCCCGCCAAGCATCTCCCCGAACTCGTACGCCTGAGGGTTGGACTGGTACCGGGTGTTCTCGTCTACGATCGCCTCCTCGTCCTCGAACGCTTGCAGGACTTAAAGGAGGAGGAAAAAACCTTTTATTTTGACGAACATTTGTGAGAATGTAGGTTTTCACTCACTCAGCCTTCCCTGCTCCCTGGTGCTGTTCCACACGTTAGTGAAGTTGAACAGCCCGGCGTCGGCGAGGACACTGGCGCTGACGTTGCAATAGGGCCAGAGGAAGTTGTCCACCGTCCTTGAGATCAGGTCCATCATGTCCGCCACCAAAACAGAGTCCTCCACTCCTGAGCAGTCTCCGCAGCCGTTTGGCCGGTTGGTGTAGCCCAGCATCATGTCCGAGAGGGACCCGTTGCGGGTGTGGCTCAGCAGGGTCTCACAGTACTGAGTCGGGTAAGAGCGCGCCCGCTCCACCACCGCGTCCCGCCATACAGGGGTAATCTAAGATAAAATAATTAATTGTATTGAGATTTCTTCACTGGCGAAGTAAAAAAATAAAACTCCTGTTTGTCTCATATAAAATGTACTTCTGACGTCGTACGTAAGCGAGATTTTGTTCTTTCAAAGCAATTATATCTGGACGCCCAGTTGTGCGGGAGAAGATTTGCTCTGGGTAGGCCGCATACAATTGAAGATAAGTTATTTGCAATGGTAGTGCTCTTTACACAACTTCTAAATATCGGTTTATAAGTGCAAAGCCTGCTTGTTTTTTTTTAAAAAAAACTTTTAGGGAAGAAACCCTTTCTTGTTAAAAGGAGAATGTTGTGTGCAACTACAATGTTTCTCACGTCTTCTCCTCCCGTGTTCCTGATTGCTACGATGCTGACGAAGAGGAGCGTGGGAATGATGATCTCGAAGAGGGTGAAGACCCAGTGGCGCCGCTTCAGCAGGTAGTTCTTCCACTGGAGGATGAAGAACTTGCGGAGGAGGTCTTCCCACATCATATTGGCAGCTTATTCGTGGATTGAGATTCTCGAATACGAAATAAAGTCACTGATGATGTCTAAGCGAAAGCTTCTAAGGTGCCCAGTCTAGTTTGGTTGACACTCTCCACTAAAAGGTACTTCCACCACTATTATGTTTTGCTCGATTTGCTTGCCTCCATGTCTGCAGTAGTGCTTCAAATAAATTCTCTTCGGTCCCCTTATCCGCTAGAGGGTTTCGTCAGTACTGACTTAGCATCCCCCGGGGACATGCACTTTACGTTTGCCCAAATCTCAAGTTCATGGCAGCGAGAGAGGGAGATAAGGACACAACATTTTCTCCGCGTACAACAAGCGAAGGGCTCGTGGATCCGACGATCCGATCCTTGTTGTACGTGGTAATCTCTCTGTTAAGAGGATTCACTTATCTCTTGGGGGCGGTGTACTCTAACTTTTGTTCAGGTCCCCCGGTTTCCCAAAGTTGCATTGTTCAGGGAATTTTCCCCCCAGATGCCGGGAAATCAGAACAAACCCTTGACAAACAACAGAACCCCACGCTACAGAATACAAGCGGGAGCTCATTCAACCCCACAACAAAAGCTTTTTGTCAGACTTTGTAACAAGACCGAAATAGACATGACTACACGGAGGTGGCATTAGGAAGTAAGTTCCTTTGACGGCTGTTCATTCATTCGATGCGGAAGCAAAAAATCCTCTGGCAAGGGTGTATTTTAAATTAGTATTCAGCCGTCAGAACATGCAGCAGCATGGAGTGATGTCACCACCGGCCCCCTTTTTCTCCGTCCGTACCTCCCTCCCAGGAGACTTTTCTCTTATCTCAGCAAACAAGAATAGTCGATCCTCCCTCGCAAGCCCCACCGTACGTGTCTACTTTTTATGGGTCTCGCCGAATGTTCTGGCGAAAGAAGAAGAGAAGCAACGCGGTGAAAGCCGCCCTCCCTCCGAGATAATCTTGTTCACCGGGTCGAGTGAACGGCGCTATTCTTTTATTTGTTTGAACTCGACTGCAAGGAGAGAAAAAACCGCGCAATGAATAGTACGGATGTAACGAGAGGTAGCAGCATCTTTCGTCGACCTCTCAACGCCAAGCCGTTGCTTTGAGAATGATCTCATGCAAAACGCTGTTCTTCCCTTACAGAAGCTCGATTTATTGGTAAAGAAAGCGTGATGAGTTCATTCTGATCAGTTCAATGGAGCGATAATTTAAGCAGGGGAGACGAAAATAATAATTTATGCGATTTCAAAGTCCTTCGCCCTGGCGATGAGGTAGACCGAGTGGAGTGCGTCGGCCATCATGACGAGCCCGTTCGCGACTGCGAGGGCCCCGTTGGTGACGGCCATGGCGTAGAAGGACTCCCCGACGCGAAGCTTGGTCGACCTCTTGTGGTCCTTGTAGAAGGCCATGTGCAGGATGCCGATCACGACGTATCCGGCGCCGCCGAAGAATCCTAAGAGGGCGTTCTGGATGGGGGCGGACTCGCCGAAGGAGGCGGCCACAGTCTGGGCCAGGATGATGGCGAAGAAGCCGAAGGCCATTACGTCGCCGAAGATGTTGGCGTCGACGCTGGAGGGGTCGCCGAATGGGAGGTAGTTGCTGATGTCCTAATAGGGGAAGTCGCATAATTGCATTGTTTAAAGTGCCTTTTTAAATTTCTATTTTTTTTTGTCTTACGAGTCCCTTGACGTTGATGCTGTTGACGAGACGATCGAAGTCGTCGTCTGCGAACTTGAGACCCTCCCTGCAGAGGATCATGATGACGAAGGAAAGGGCGAGCTGGGGGAGCTTCAGGAGGAAGTTGGTCCTGCAGCAGCTGCGGGTGTCGGATTCGGAGAGGGCGCGGCGCCGGCCCATAGCGAAAGGTTGGAATGGGGTGCTTTTTCGAAAGGCGGATGACTTCACAGTAAGCAGAAAGCGGGCTGTTTGGCGGAAAAGAGGAATGGGGATTAATTGCTGGAGGCGCTCCAGGGTAGGGATAGGAGGAAAGGGCCTTTCTGTCGAGATAGGAAAGGTCGAGCGGTCGATGGCAAGCATCAATGTTTTGGCGATAAGGAGGAAAGTCTCTGGTGACGGAGATCCAGAATTGGGTGGGGAGGCAGGTGTTATCTCTCTCTCAGGGTCTCGGCCGTGGACGTTAACATTGTCTCTGCAAACAGAAAGCAGGCATCGCGTGACAATATGGTGGGCGGGAGCCAGGCATTATGAAAGAAACGGTCAATCGGCGGTTCATCGTAATTGGGGGTAACATACGCACGCACGAACTGGTACGCAATATACCTTGGTGACACGGAATAACACCGTGCTTTTTTCATACAGTAAAGAAGATTCCTTAAAAACGTGATATGTTTTAAAAGATTTTTTTGTGTGTACAATTATAGATTTATTATTTTCTTCTCTGACGTCCTTATCATCTTTATCTCGACAGCAATAAAGGTAGGTGGGAAAGCCGATATATGTGAAGCCCCAATGACTAATATGAGCTCCTCTCCTTCTTGACCATGTATACGGTGATGAGCGTGTCCGCCAGATAGACGAATGAGGCGATGATGGCCATGGATCCCATGGCCAGCCTGTTCCCGTCCTTGTCGTCGATGCTCTCGTAGTTCTTGAGCTGGCGGGTCTTGCTGATCTGGGCGGCGCCCAGGGACAGGAAGAAGATGAAGCCCATCGCCGTGTAGATTAGGTTCTGCAGGGAAGAGGATTAGAATTGAGTTTATGTACTGCACAAGGAGTTATCAACGCAACAAGTGGTGGTGATTGAAAAACAAATTTTATTTTTGTTAAGTTGAGTTGCAAAAAAAGTAAGAAAGGGACAGTTTAGCTCTTGTAAAAAATGGAGGTTGCCGAGAGGAAGTGCTCATTTATTTTGTATTTGTTAATTAAAGTATGACTTAAGCAGCTCAAGAGGAATAACTACTGTTCATAGTCAAGACAGTATTGAAACTTATATTGTACCCAATTGCACCACTTGCATGAGCTACATTTAAGTATACCTGAACGTTCATCTCCTCCCCGAGGAGGATGCCAATCATCTGCACGATGTGGATGTACAGATATCCGAAGACGACCATGTAGGCGAAGGCCTCAGCGTTGACGTCGTCGTTGTCACCGACGCGGATCATGTTGCCGTCGCCGCCGCCGAACCGGGTGAACATGAACACGATGAACACGAGCAACTGGGGGGATAAAAAATATTTTTATGGAAAAGCAAAACAGGAAAAGAGTGAAATCTCACCAGCTCCACGATCTTGGCGATGTTCATGGGCTTGATGAAGTTCTTGCAGGTGACCCGGCTGTCGTCATCCATGATGGAGGTTTGGAAGGAAAGTTAAAAAAACTTTAAGTGAATAGAAAAACCAGGCACTGCCCTAACTTTGATTCACACAAAGACTGCTCAGCCAGCTGCTGCGAAAACAAAGTTGCAACAAACGGTGCTAGGGTATTGGGGGAGGCCGTCTTGTTATCTCTCCCGGCGGACGGCCAGAGTATGATAAAGATAAAGAAGCCTCCGCGATTTCAGCCTTGGCCTGCCTGGCCTGGCCTGGTTGGCCTGGTTATAGCACGAATTTCTGACGACCCCCCTCCTCGCCCTTCCCCTAAAATTTCGTGCGTAGATGGGCCGAGAAGCCATCCTTGATAACGAGGAGGAATTAGTCATCTCATATATTGCCTTGCGTAAATATCTCGTCTCGACTTATCCACGCAAAAATAACCCGGCAACACACATATCGCACAAAACGCATTTTTACAAAAGGGCCCTCAAGTCAGTTGTCTGCTCGAGCCAAGAAGTACCGCTTTGATCCACGCTTGAGAAAATGGGAAACAAACTTCTGACATGTGCAACTAGGTTCTGGATAGATAAGTTTATTCTCCCAGATGCCTCGACATCGAGGTCCTGGGAGGCAAAAAAGACAAAAAAATGTAGAAAAAATCAACAGAGAATCAACTAAGCTCTCTCATTTTCTTCATGGCAGTATCCAGTTTCTTCTTCTTTGGATGGCTTGACTCGCGCATGCCAATGGGTTTTCTTCTTTCAGACTCCCAATCTGCATTACATCGCGACTTTCTTCTTCTCACAGGTGAAATCTACCGCTCATTATTTGGTCGTTGCATTGAATGCGATCGCTCTCATCTCTTCTCTCTCGGTTTCCTCCGTCCGCTAAATTAGTAGTAGCCCAGGTTCAGGTTCTCGCTGAAGTCAGTCCTGCATTCGACGCCCTCACCAAGGTTGTTGTAGCACTGGCTGTTCCAGGGTCCAGCCACGTAGCCACCCTGCTGCTGCTGCTGGGGGTAAGCGTACACGGGGTTGTTGATGTACTGCAAAGAGAGAGAGGAAAAGTATGTTAATTCCACGCTTTATTTGAAGCAGTTCCTCGCTAAAGTTCGATTCCGTCTTTTTGATCTACTCAGGTTCCGGAAAAGTCTTTCTTCCGTCCCCAATTCGTTCCACCCCTTTGATCCCTCAAATCGGAAGCAGGGGAAAACTTTTCCGAACTTTTTAGTGGCGCGGCCCTCAGTCGTCAACACCAGAAAAATTCGATTCCAGACGTCTGGTGCATTAAATTTCCTAAGATTGTGGTGGCATCTAAAAGAAGGGTTTTCTCACGGTGTTATAGGCGGGCTGCTGGGGCTGCTGCTGGTAGGCGTAGGCCTGCTGGGGCTGCTGGTAAGCCTGCTGCTGGTATGCTGGCTGGGCGGGCTGGGCGGGCTGCTGTCCTCCCCTCCTGCGCGGGGGCTCCTCGTGGACGTAGGGCAGGGCGGGGATGTCCTCGTGGACGTAGGGGACGGCCTCGGGGTAGACCTGTCCGGGGTCGGCGTCGGCGGGGGCGCCGGTGGCCTGGTGGGCGGCGGCGTAAGGGGAGGCGGCGGCGGCGGCGCGGGCGGCGGCGTTGTAGGCGGCGGCGAACTGCTGCTTGGCGGCCGCGACCTCGGGGGTGTCGGCCAGGTAGTACTGCGCCGAGGCAGTGGAGACGACGAAGGCGAGGAGAGCCTGGAAATGACAAATGGGTTTTTCGTGTTTATTTGTGTCACGCATGGAGGATCGTTGGGGAAAATGTCAACTCACAATGCACTTCATGATGAAAGTTTTTGGTTTGGAGCGAGCGGTCAATTCACCGTGAATCTGCGGCGAGAGTGAAGCGAAGATCCCTTGGAAGCGCCGCCTTAAATAACCTCCCGAACCATCCCCCCTTCTCCTCCTTCTTTTTCCCCGGGGGGCTTTTTTCCATCCATTCTTTCTTCTTTTCGGGGTGCGAGGAAACATGCTTGGCGCGCGTGTGTTTGGTGCCAGGCAACCAACAACCGCCGCGCGTAGTACGTATCGCGTACGTACGTGTGCATCATTCCTCCCTTGGCTGCAACCATCCGAGCGCTCTGGATCCCCCTCGTTTGCTGGGTTGTTGGTCAAACTCTCCCTCCCCTTTCTCGTCTGTACGTCCAACAAAACCATCTCCCGTTTGTTATGGGCACTGTTGCGTCATAGCCCGAACCGATCTGCTGAAAAACAACTGTCCAAGTAATTGTCCCTCTCTTCTCTCTCTTCTTCCCCTCAAATGTGAAAGATTGCCGCTGCCGCTCTCACCTCCTTCTGCCTATAATTAGGGCGATGGATGGACCGATCGCCCTCAAGCGATTATGAGCTAGCGCAGAGTTAATTTTCTCTCCTTATAAGATCCTTTTGGCAGTTGGAAAAGGTCATTCGTGTGAGTGCCTTATTAAGTACTTTTTTGTGACTCCACCCCCTTCACTCCATATTTTAAATGTTCGCTGCGGCGGCTGCATCTTGTACCGTTTGTCCTCTCTGTTGCATCGCCCCTCCCATGGTCCGCAAAACATCTTATCTCTCCACGGCGGACGACCCTACCCTTGCAGCAACGGTGGTTTTGCTCCCGTTCTTCCACTTACGGGTACAGCACTCTACCGGTATACAGCCCGTTCCTTAATGCACCAACGGGCTATAGCAACGCAGCTTGATGTGTATTCCATTCTCCCCCGCCTTATCGCCATACCCCCTTTTTTCCACCTCAAGCCCATTGTTTGGTAGCCAGCTACTATCTATCTGAGACCCCTTCCCCTCTCCCCCAAGATATGATGAGAGAGTGCTTCTCTCTTCCGACTACAACGATGGCATGGAGACGAAGGCTAAAAACGGGCTCTTGTTTTTTGTTCCTCTCGATGTCCTGACTGTGTAACTGGCTGCCCATCTTCTCCTCTCGCGAAGAGATGCCCCCGGGGGAAAAGCGAGTCGAGGAGAGGACAAAGTGGAAGGTTGGCCGTGACGAAAATTAGACCGACGACACCGTTTACTTCATTGTTTCCAAGCCGAGCAGAAAGTGGCTGAAAGTCCAATCGGGACTGTTTCTCAGGAATCGCATTTCGTCAAAGGGTTTCTTGCTCCCATCAGTGCGTGAGGAGGTATTAGGCCGAATCCCTCACTCATCTAAGCCCTCCCCCTTCGCTGGCATTTCGGAGGAGGCGCGAGACTCTTAATTAAGCCAGAATGGGAGTTGGTTCTCATCGCAACGTCGTAGGGGTGGAAAAGGAGGAGGAGGGCGACGTCGGGGAAAGAGGACCGCCTGGGAGAAAGAGATCACAAATCCCCTTTCCACGTAAGTGGAATTGCTGAGAGACCAAGAAAGGGGGGCGGAAAGAAAGGGTGACGATATTCGTCCAGTTCCAAGAATCACGTAACCCGGCTGGAAATCCTCACGCCAGTTTGTGCCTCTCCCAAAAGGCAATTTTGCAACAAAAAAGAAAATTGGCTCAAAATATCTGTTCATTTTTTTCTTGACCGACTCTTTCCTTCCCTCGTTCTACCCTGAGTTGGGTGCGAAAACTACTACAGGGCCAAAACTTTTACTACGAGTAGGTCGTCTCACGCGATCGTCGGTCCTCTTTCTTTCCGTTCCTTTAAAAGGATCGACGTTAGTTCTGCCGCATTTTTCGGACGGCGGGATATAAGGAGAGGAGTTATAACTGCCCACACGGGTCCTGCGAAGAAAGAAAGAACCGGGGAATGAAGAAGAAGAAAAGGCAGAAAGAAAAAGGGGGCGTGGACCCTAAAAGGATCGAACTGGTTTTTCGGGGAATAAGGAGGCGGGTGGGTGCCTACCCCGGTCACTTTTCGGGGTCGGGAGGGGGAGGCGACGGATGAGCGGAATCGGGTTTATTATGTGGGAGCCGCGGGGAAGACGTTGCCGGGAGCGGTTGTGGGAGTAAGAGGGGTGGTGGTAGGCAGGATTGGATTAGCAGCGTGGGGGCAGAGCCGAAAGAGGCACCGGTCTCGTCACCAAGAAGACAAAGGAAAAACTCGACCTGGACGACGTGGGTGAGTAGCTTAGGTAAGTGCAGTGTAGTAAGGAGGGGGAGGCTGCATTCCAAGTGCACTTTTCATCGTCTCCTCCCCTCCCCTCCATCCGTCCATCCATCCATCCACCCCGCCCAACTGTATGTATCTTCTCTTGTTTGCTGCGAAAATGTCAATTGCCTCCCTTGCGATCATCTCGTTTCGCGATTGGCCAAGTGTTTTACGACCGAAGCAAGACCATAAGACCAAATTCTGGCTCAGGTATTTTTCGAGGCGGTGGCGGCGGGCAGGATTCAAAAGGAGTTTCCTTCGAATATGGAATACGTACGGTATGTCTTCTTCTATGAGATATCCATTCCGATCTGCACGAGACCAACAAAACCCGCCACCGTCACCGGAGAAGAAGTGCAAAGGCAGACAATACCACTCTGACAGAGACCGCAGCTACAAGTCGATGGGAGGACTTAGATAAGCGGAGGGATCTCTCCGTGCGCGTACGTGTCTCGCGGTGGCATCTCATGACTTATGGAGAGCACGTACGACGTCCCTTGGCACTCAAGCCATTGTATATGTTTTCAATAAGAGAAAAGGTAAAAAAAGAAAGGGAGAGAAGAAGAATCCTTGTCCCCTCCAACAACACAGCGGGGAGCCCAAAAAAGGAGGGAGATCGTGCGATTCGACGGAGGAGGCCTAGCGGGTCGGTCGACTGTTGGGTTGCCTCAAACTTCGCTAGGCAACAGTCCAGGGAAACGTCCACCTCCAGTTCGCCCGAAGTGCCGGTGAAAAAAGCGTGGAGAAACGGGAAAGGAAGAGGAGGGGGAGAAGGGGCGTTCCCGACGAGGTGGGTGCAACGCATGGGAGGGGATTTCAAGGCCAAGGAATGAGATATTCGACCACTTTTTCATCATATGCTCCATTGTAAATCTGAGGTTTCCTTGGCCATAAGAAAAATATTCCTTCAGCATAGCTTAAAGTGCAACTGGTGAATTCATTTCCAGGTTTCACCGTTGGCAAGAGAAAGAAGAAGGGCCTCCAGGAAAGGCAAAAGAGGCATGGCATGGCATATAGCGGGAGAGGGAAGGGAAAGGTGAAAGGAGGGAGTGGCGCTTTTTGGGCAAGCGAGCCAAGAAATAAAAAAGAATGGTCACTCTTCGAGGCGAGTGTGATGGTTTGTTATCCTAACTGGCGAAATGGGCGAGAGAGAGAGAGAGAGAGAGGTGCCTCGGCAGTTTTGCCTCTCCCTCCTTTCCTCCCTTTTAGATGAGATTTTTTCCCAACGCCTAGATCCCGCTTCCTCCCACCCAGCGTAAAACAATGGGGGCGGTCTCTTGCATAAGAGGGGGAGAGGCCCAAATTGGCGGGATTCAGAATACAGATCGCAATCTGTCCATTTTTTTGCCGGCACCTGTTGGGAGCGGAGTGGATTTGGAAAGAGTAATATCAAGACGGTAATAATATTTGTACGTACGCCCTCAGTGCGCCGACCAAAGTCCCCAAGCCGTCAAATTTTATTGCACGGGCAAAGAATTTATCGAAACCCTCTCCTCCACTCCTCCTGGTGGATCTGGTGGGAGGGGCTTCTCTCCTTCTTTCTTTATCTATCTGTTCTCGATTCTCCCTCACGTGTTTTATTATCTCGGAATCCCAATTTTATCTGCACTTTTTGGTCCCATAGCAACTGCTCCGGGTACGGTATTCTTTGTGTTTTTTTTCTCCCGGAGCAGTAAATACCGTCTCCTTTCGCGATGCCATTCCCTTTTTGCATCTCGGATCCCCACGTTACGTCCTCTCCCCTCCTCCTCTTTCCCCCCAAATCACCGCAAAAAGGTTAAGGATTTGGCAAATCCCCTCTTCTTTTCCCTCCGCCTCCTCTTTCCCACCTCCCCGAACGAACGAATCCGTCACTCGTCTCCTCCTCCTCCTCC
>JAAUXV010008768.1_pt1 | contig 13907 bp, 15 predicted proteins | sample 7278181 | NCBI WGS metagenome assembly JAAUXV01 (sample SAMN14350114, study PRJNA611818) | marine sediment metagenome | isolation source: surface marine sediment (2.1m) | place: French Polynesia: Moorea | collected 2018-08
AGCCAGACTAATTCAAACATAGGATCGACACTGTTGTCATAGTAAGCTTTAAGATATCATCTACTAATGCAATTGTAACATTCATTTTACGAAATCAACACCACACAGGAAGCATGAAATCTATGCTCCATCGAGTCGCATTCAATTTGTCGAAAATCCAGGAAATATTTCACTCCTGGCAATCTGTCGAAAGTGAGGTACTGGCAGTTTGTCAAAAAAATCAGCATAGATTTTGTGTGGGAACCTGTGTGGAATCTGATATATGATTTGAGGAGGGGATAGTTTTTTAACCCACTGAGCCACTTGCATGAATCTTGAATTCTATCCTAAATGGGTTCTATCAAAGCTATTTTAAAGCACATTAATAATATAAACTGACAGCTCCCCCCCCTCCCCCCCGGATTGGTGCCTGCTGCCAAGTTTAGGCCACTAGTTGTCAGTATTACTTAATTATTATTACAGTGTTATCATAAAAAAGGCTCCTCTTGAAAATTTTTACTAGCTTGTTGCATAATGCCTATACTATTTTACTATGTCCCTGTAAGATTCTTCTTTTCTATGGATTTTCGACAGATTGCCAGCTGAAACAAAAGATTCGCCAAATTGTAGTTTCGACACATTGCCAGTACTGAGATTTGACAAATTGAAGGGATCCCGAGTCCATTTAGCAACTCTCGTTGCCGCCCCAAAATAGCGGGGAGAGGGAGACGCTATTTAAGGAAAAAAAGTGAGCCAATGCATGTACGTTGGCGCTATGAATAATTCAAGATGGCGGCAGCGGTCGCTTGACGACCGCTCCTGGAAATTAACGCATTTGTGACGCGAGGAGGAACTTTCTCGATTTTCGCGCAATGTGCTTTTTTGTACTTGGATAAGTTTTATGCCATTGTTTTGAGAAGGCAAGGAAGGACCTTACCAAAACCAAGAAATTGCGGACCTTTTGTTGATTTTGGTTCTCAAAGGACAGAGTAAAACACAACAAAGGTGAAATGGAATGCACTAGAGTTTCTTTGCTGCCTACAGTACTCGAACAGTTGAGCGGTGTGCATTTCCGTCGTGGCTGCCGCTTCGCTAATTATGTTTCCTCGCATTGTGCACCCGATTCCATTTCCATGCCCAAGTTTCGTGAGAAATGTATGGGAAAATTAATGTGGACATACCTAAGTTCCCAAGAGCCTTTTTACAGCGGCCTAACTTTCGCACATTTTTGTTTGCCGTGTGGGAAAGTACCGCCTTGGAACAAATTAGACAGAGCTCGGGAAAGTTTTGCACTTCCGCCCCCTATAAGACAGGAAAAAGTTTTTGAATCCGTACACTGCAAAAAATACATTCTGAATTTATAACGGCTTTACCCACCTTGCCAGAACTTTCTTTTGTAGAACCAGCAACTACATCGGTAATGTGACTAATGTCATTACTTTTCATAGACCTAAAAAACTCATCAGCCAGAGCAATTACAGCTGCGCCCCTCCTATAGCCCAAAGCGTGTTTCCCTAGCGTAGCACAGAGCAAGAAAGACCACCTTCTCTCCGTACATGGGTCTCTCCATACCACTTTCGTCATACATTCGAATCACCGATCCGTCAGTCTGAAGTGCTGCAGCACAGACGACAGGTAGGTGGTGGGCTGTGGATAGATAGGAAGCGAAATTACATTTTCCACTTCATACGTTCGCACTATACAGTATTTCCAAATGGAGTGACTACTGTTGACACAAGCCGCGATGAGGACCTCGTCCGAAGAAGGGACTATGTCTAGTGGCGGGGGAAGGGGCGAGGTTCAAGGGCCCCCTCCTCGGACACCTCTCCACAAACTCAAGGAAGTCATGGACCTGCCTCCGATCCTCGGAGGGGGAAGGCAGCCATACTTTCCTGAAACCATGAAGAAGGTGGTGAGGTATGTAGAAAACACCGGTAATTCGAATTTGGATCGCCGCGCTTCCCTTGACAAAGTATTTCCCCCCTCATAATAGAATATTGAGGGTACTAGGCGGCATCCCACTGCGGCTAGTTCCGACGGGGGAAGGGGTGAGGTTCGAGAGCTCCTGGGCGGCCACCCTCTGGAGCGCCGCCCTCTCCCTCATCGTCGTCGCCCTACCAATGATTGGAATCGTTCTCATCTTTTCCGATAGCAACATCGACCCCAGTAGATTAAAGTAGAATAAATTCAAAAACCTACGATATACTGTACTTGGTATATGTACGTCAAATATATCATTCTTACAGGGACAAGCTGACAGACTCGGGCTTCAAGATGACTGACCTCTTCGGCCTTGCCGCCTTCCAGGGCCTCCTCGTCGTCACCCTCTTCGCCTTCATCCTTTCCCTCTCCCGCCTCTCGGACCCTCTCAACACCTTCGCAGACTGCCTAGGATTCGCCAGGAGCATCATGCCGATGGAGGACGCGGACAAGACGGCGAGGTTTTCGCTCAGGAGGACGCTGTTAATCTTGTCAATGTTCGCTCCTGTAGCGGCGGGAATGGGAGGGGCAGCTTATGCTGTCTTGGACAGGGATGAATTGTCGCCAACTTGGAGGTACGGCAAATTCTCCCCACAAAAACAATTATTTTTATTCGAACAGTGAAATTCAGAGTGGGCCTCTCCATCCTGGTGTCCCTGGCCTATTTTTCTTTGATGTTCCCCGTCCCTCCCTGCACCGTGGTGTTTCTCATCAGCCTGGGCTTCACCTCCTGCTCCAATGTCGTTTCCAACTATAACGCCCTCGTCGAGGAACTCCTTCTACCTGAAGTTCGAAACGTGCGCCCAGATTCTTCTCTTTCGACGCTCTACGTGGAGGACGATTCCATCAGCCTGAGGCAAAGACGCAGGAGTTTGTCTCCGACGCCCCCTTACTCCGCTTCTCCCTCCTCTGGGAGGAGGGTGGAACCGAGGCGACGTTCGCCGGCTGTGTCGCGGTCTCGATCCCTCTCGAGCAAGTTGAAGATTGTGCTGGAGAGAGGAGCCAGGGTGGCAGAAATATTGGAGAGCGCTCAGCCGTCTTTCGGAAGAATGGTGAGGAACTAAAACAACATCTGGGATCTTACAATTGCCGCCGGTAAAATTACCTTACGATGGTATATGTTTTCCCCTTTTTAAGGCCTTTGATGAATGTGCCGCCTCACTTCTCTTCGGCATCTTTGGGACATACCTGACATTTTCCACCCTATTGACCCTGGGCAACTCCGAGAAAGCCCACCCAGTCGTCTACTGGCTTTTGGGGAGCGACCTGGGAATAACCGTCATCTACTTCTACCGCTTCTTCTACTGCGTGTCCCATGGCCAAAGATTGCAGGCATAAAATACGGAAAGAGCTATAACAACAACAACAGCAGCAGTAACAGTAGCATCAGCAGCAAAAAGAGCTACAGTAACAGTAACAACAGCTACAATGCAAAAGAAGTAACAACAGCAGCTGCTACAGCAACACAATCTTAAATAGCAGTAGCAACAAAATCAGAATCAACAACAGCTGCATTAACAACAGCAGCTGCAGCAACAGCAAGCAACATGAAAACCATCAGCCAAAAACAGTAGCAGTAGCAAAAAAACCAGGAAAACAAAGATACTTTAACTTTCCGCAGGAGGAGGTGTCTCGCGTGGTGTGCACCCTCCGCCGCGGCGCCCTCGAGCGTTGCGCCGACGACATCACCCCCGCCGAGACCCTCCGCATACACGCCCTCAAGGAAAGACTCTCGGACTTCAGCGGGATCCGCCCGTGCGACGCTTACGGGCTCAACATGGCCATGACACCATCAGCACTCGGAACGCTCGTCACATACGTAATCGTGCTATTGCAGTTCAAAGTGTCGGAACTGTAGTACTGTAGATGGTTTTTTTTCTCTATTGAACATCGAGATCTGTTAAGTTCAAGTATTAAAGCCCACCCATCATGAGAGCTGCGGAGCCACGTGCAACACCTACGAATGTAGGGAAGATGATGCTTTCTCATGTGTCTTTCCGTCCAACTGCGAGCTTGGCACGTCTGTGCTATATTTCATATCCGTTTACCCCGAGATCAAGAATAAATTTGCTGACTGTGCACTTTTCGCGGCAAACGATGCCTATGCTCTTCTTCTTTGCAAGAGGGGGAAAAGAGGGGATATTTGTGGACCAAGTCAGGTCGTCGGAGGTCTGGCGTGCTGCTCTCAACTTCCTTGCCCGTTCCCTCTCCCCCTCCTCAGTCAGCCCCCGACTGACTCATCCGTCGGGTCTGTGGATCTGCGCCTCATCCCTCCAAGATGGGGAAGGGCTCAGGGGCGAGCTCCTTCTCGGAGGAGCAGATCGCCATCTACAAGGAGTGCTTCAGGCTTATGGACGTTGACAAGGACGGAACCATCAACAAGACAGACCTCAGGGCATCGTTCGACAATGTCGGTGAGTACCGGTATCAATCCCACAACATTTCCCACTAACGTGCACATTTAAAAAAAATTATTTCAGGTCGTCTAATGAGCGACGAGGAGCTTGACTCCATGCTGAAGGAGATTGGCGGCCCGTGCAACTTTGACAACATGATCAAGTGCTTCGAGTCAAAGATGGCCGGAAACGTCAACGACTCTGACGACGTCATCGTCCAGGGAATCAAGTGTCACGACGAAGAGAGTAGGTCTTGAAAAAGTTGTTGTTTCTATTGTCTAAGTATTCGATTTCCTCATATCAACAGTTATTGAAACGGTGAAGAACGTGACAACAGTGAAGCATCTTATCGACCCTGACGATTTCAAGCACCAGCTGATGACCTTCGGCGATAAGCTAACGCAGGAGGAGATCGACGACATCTTCGGGGAGTTTGAGTTTGATGACGACGGCTTCATACAGACCAAGAGCGTCGTGAGTTTCTATTCCTACTACTTTTTCAAAGTTGTTTTACATTAGAGTTGAAATTTTGACTCAGGTTGACTTGTTCGTTGCCGGCGGCATGGACGAGAAGAAAGAGGAGGAGGAAAAGAAGAAGAAGGATGACGAGAAGAAGGAGGCCGCCGCCGCTGACGCCGCCGCCGCTCCCGCCGACGGAGGAGGGGCCAAGAAGAAGAAGAAAAAGAAGAAGGCTGCCAAATGAGCAGATGATGTTACTGTACAGTTAATGTTGTATTGATTTTTTGCTCTTCCACTTAATTTTATTGCAGAACGAACTCAATAATGAACGTTATTCAACTTGCAATACATTTGCCTCGCAAATGGACCAAAATTATGAAAAACATGTCATGTTTTCTTGAAAGGAGGAAAAATAATTTCTTGTTGTGATGGTGTGGTTCTAATTATAGCAAGTCAATCGGCACCGAACAGGTCCAGCAGTCATTGGCGAAAGTCAGACTATACCTTCGTTCCTCAGTAGCCAGCAAAGGAAACCAAAAGGGGGAAAATGACTTTTGTTTTATTTTGCCGATAAAAAGCCGTGGTGACACCGTAGCATGATATTGATATCTCCTTGAAATATCACTCTGTTATCAACGGCAATGCTATCTTAAGATGGCTTCTTTTTCCCTTCCCGGCTGGCGAGGGCCCGGAGCGAGGATCGTCTGTTGTGCTAATTTGATATTCTTTTATGGTGCGCCAAGTATCTGTTTGCTCTTCTCAGCGTCTTATTTCTCGCGGTACTTTTATTATATAGGATCTGGTCCATGTCTCATCAATTCCTCCTCCGTCAATCAAAACTTGCTGGAGTCGTCCATGCGAGATCGCTCCTTCGAACGGGACTTCTCTGGAAATCAAATTGGGATCGGAAAAATCGGAAGCTTTTCGTGATATCCTTGAGGACACTTCTCCAACTTCTTAAAAACCCTTACCTCTGAATTTCTTGGTCCTCTCTTTCCTTCTCCTCATCCTCGACTCCCTTTCCTCTCCGGCGCCAGACTGGAGGGTACTCGTGCTGCAATGACAAGAGGTTTTTATCCGTTTTCAAGGGCCTTTCAAGTCACGCAAAATATATATCGTCCTCGTACCTGGAATATTTCTCCGCCGCCTCCGCTAGACTGTCCCTAAGGTGACCGGGTTTCCTCCGGTTCCCTCCAACCCCGAAGAGGTCTTCTGGTGAATCTTCCCCTCCTCCTCCGCTGGAACCCTTCCTCCCTCCTCCGTGCCGATCCCTGCTCCGATGCATGGACTTGTCCCGGATGGAGTCGGCGATGTTGATGTTGGTCAGGCTGCTCCCGATCTTCCTCTTCTCCAGCTCCTTGTTGAGCTTGGCCGGGAGGCGGCTGTAGGAGGCCTTGCCGTTGGCGCCGCCGCCGCCGCCGTTGCTGCCGTTGTGAGCGTGGTGGTGGAGGTTATCGGTGCTGTGGCTCGGGGTCAGGGGCTTATGGGCTGGGTGCGAGTGGCGACCGTTCTCATCCTAGAGGCGGAGAGGAATTATCACTATCCAAGGTATACCCTTCTTTATTCAAAACACATCTAGTTCATGCCAGTGCACACTCTCTAGGAAGATGTTTATAGGATTAAAAGAAGAGAAAAAATAGTTCTCTGTAAAACATTTGATTGAAAGAAGAATGATCATAAAGAAAATATCACTCACGGCCGGCCCCGTGGGATGGGCCGCCCGTACAGAGGATGTGGGGGGCGGGGGGATGGGTGGGGGCGGAGAGGGTGCGAAACGCGGTGCGAATCCAGAGCCGGCCGCATGATTTGCGGCGGCGGCTGAGTAACACTCTTGGTGCCTCAACAACAGCAGTCCCTCCTCCCCGCCGCCGCCGCCCACCAGCCCGTGCATGGAGGCCATGGTGGGCGTGGGCGTGGTGGAGGTGCTGCCGTTGTCGTCATTCCAGTTGAGCGGGTTGCTCCACACGTTGGTGCCGTGGTGGGTGCCGGAGAGGATGGCCGAGTTGGTAGTTACAGTGGGCGAGGCGCGTGAGTCTGCGCGGGAGCGTCGGCCGCCGGGCGTGCCGTTGCCGTGGTGCGGCTGGTGCGTCGGGGTGGCGCCGTTGGAGGAGAGGTCTGGGGCGGACCCGGAGGCGCCGGAGGAACGCGGCAGGCTGCCGTTCATTGAGGCCGTCAGCAGCTCGGCGGAATACGTGGGGCGGACGGGGACGATCGGGGAACGGCAGCAAACGCTGGAAAAAGAAATTAGAGCACAATTTCGCATCATATGTTCAATTCCGTTGTTGCTGCTACTTCCAATATAAATTTTACTGTTGTTCTAATTGCTGGTGCTAGATATTGCTTTTGCGTGCATATACTTTTTTTTGTTCCAACTCACGAAGTGACGTCCTCCAACTTCTTGAGCAGCCTCTCGTTCTCCCTGCAGACGAGCTCCTGGTCCCTGAGCAGCATGTCCCGAACGGTGAAGAGGTCCTGGTTTTCCTTGCGCAGGTCCTGGTTCTCGCTCATGTAGTCCTTGATGAGGTCGACCAGCGTGGACGAGTCCAGCTCGTTCAGACGAGACTTGTCGATCCTCCTCACGGTGGCCGGCGTGGCTATAAAGAGGAGCGAGGACACTTGACGGAGGGTGTCTCTCGACCGCTGGCTGGGCGGGCGGCTGCCGTTGCTGCCGCTGCCGCGGCGGGAGGAGGAGGAAGTGCCACCGACCGCGGTCGGAACACTGTTCTGACGGGACAGGGCAGTGTGCAGCGGGGAACCGTTTCGGGAGGCCGAGGAGTCTGAAGGACAATTCAGGGGAGAAAAAGAAAGGGAAAATAAGGAGAATGAACAATGTGCTGCTTTACTTTTTGTACTTTTTAAAAGATTTAGAAAAGATGGTCTGCACAAAGCTAGTAGTATAGTTTCATTTGTACCAATATGTATACTGTACTTAGCAACGAAAAAAATGCACTGGAACAATGAAAACAGAAGCAGACATCTAAAAACAAATCGAAAGGCTCAAAAGTTTTAAAATTCAACACACGAATAGTACAAAATAGGATGAACCAGGAAAAAAAGAAATACCATTAAGAAAGTAAAATGGCCCCAAGATAAAGAAGAAAATTCAAATAAAGCCAGGGCACTCCCTCCTCACCGCCACGGCAGCCGCTCACTAAAATACAGCACAAGCTCACGCCCACCAATGGTGGAAGATATGATATGGATAGAAACTCAAGTCAACAACGACATTTAAAACTCAGAAAAGCTATTTTTTTTCCAGCAGTACACACGACAAAATGTAATCCGCACCTCTTCCGTCCAACGGCTGGTTGGCTCCCCCCCTGTCCATTCCCATCTGGGCAAGGAGCGATGCCGAGTTCTCCTGCGGGAAGGAGCTGATGCCAGAGTCCGAATCGGCCAGCTCAAGAAGCTGCCGGAGGTGGTTGTTCTCCTGCTGCAGGATGTTGACCTCGCGCTTGAGGCTGACGATCAGCGCCTCGCGGGGGTCCTGGAAAGAAGAGAATCGCGTGTTCAAGGAAATGTAGAGCGTGTTCTTCCGTTTTGTTGGCAATAAACCGCACAAGGACGAAATCCCATGGGATGGGGAGGCGAGCATAATAAAAATGCCACCATTCCTTCCTTTCTTTTTTTCGCGGTATGTGCGGTACCGGTATACCCGCAAGAACCGCTCTCCTTTTTCATCCGTGGTTCCCGGTTTCCTCGTGCAGGAAAATGTAGTACGGTATATTATGATCTGCCAGGGAAACATAATTCTCCCGAACGCTCGGGAAACGACTAAAAATTTCTGCATATTTAAATACCCATGGCTGCAGAGGCTCGCAGAGAGGGTATGTCAGTCAAGCAAGTTCTAGGAAAGAAGCCACCACAACAAGGTAGCAAAAAAGCCTATTGCTAAAGGAGGGTGGGTATTAAAAATCCCTCAAACGATCTCTTTTTTGTTCCCCCTGTGCAAACAGTAGAGCCTGACACATTTTCTCCTCCCCCGGGCGGGAAGACTGACACATGAGCCACATCAAAAATATAAAATGGCCCTCCCGTCGATGACCTGAACGGGAAAGCTTCTGATTGTGCTGCTTGCCTGCTTTCTCCCCCCCTTTTCCCCCCGTTCCTCATTTCATGCGATCTGAACATTTCCCTCCTCCCCCTGACGTTTGACCTACATTGCTGCGAAAGTCTCCCCCTTTAGCTACAGTACAACACTTCGGTATTCTTCTGTCAGCATTTTTCTCACCGCGCCCCTCCCTGAGGCTGAGGCACGCCAACGGCGGCACAAACACTTCTGGACTTTAGCGGCGGGCAGATTGGTGGGAGGGGCTATACCGAAGGGAGGGGGAGAATCGGCCAAAGGGGGAGATCTAACCCTTCCTCGATCGGCCACTGCTACATAGCTGAGAATGAGGACAGTAGTACAGTCCGAAAAAGTTTCCTAGGAACTGCATTTCCCCATTAATATGTTGTAGACTTCTTAGCAGCAGAACATAAGACAAAAACAAGTTCAGAAGACGCCAACAGTTTTTGGTTTGTCATAAAGCGAATAAGCCCTTTATTATGTTTCGCTAATTTTAGACGTTGTTTGGCTACTCCTTTCTACCTAGCACAGCCACACACACTCTGACAATGGGCAAAAAATAGTAACGAGGAAAAAATTGCTGGGCACTACGTACTTGCCTATGCAAGAGGCAGCAGTAATTTTGTTGCTCTAGCTACAGCCACGGAACCCTGCTATTTTGCTTTTTCTGCTTTAACAATGTAACTCAAACTCACCATGACAACGATGGGCTTCGTCTTAATCTTCTTGGCCCTGGCGGCGTAGCGGAGAGTGTTGGACGACTCGGACTGGTTAGATTTTGCGGGGGATATGCAAGCGATCTGCAAGATATAACGATAATTATTTGCGCAATACTGCATGTACGTGTAATACAATAAAAATACCATCAGAGTAACTCCGTTCCCTGCTAAACTGTCTGCCAGGAGCTTGGTCAGGTTGCTGTCCCTGTATGGGATGTGCACCCCATGTGCTGGGTACGTCCCGCTGCCGGAAGACCCTGGCCCGCCTCCACCGCTCCCTCCTCTGCTCTTCTGAGAGCTGAGCTGCGCGATGCAGTACCCGAGCACCATGAGGCTCTTGTTGATGTTGTTGGCCTCCTCCAGCGTCTTCCCCTCGCTCCTCGTCTTCTTGGTCATCTCCGACCCCGCCAGGTCCACAAAGTTGATCTTGCCGTGGCGCGTGATGTAGACGCCCTTGCTGTCCTCCGCCGAGGCCTTCTCCTCCGAGTGGATGTGCACGGTGAGGATGGTGTGGGACCGAGAGGAGTGCTCGTTCATGTTGTGGTGGCCGATGGCGCGGTTCTTGAGCCCCTCCTCCAGCACGGCCACCAGGTCGTCAAGCTCCTCGCAGTCGATCGAGAAGAGGTTGTCCACCACGAAGGCGCGGCTGCGGCGGTCCCAGCGCACGCGAAGGTTGGAGCGCTTGGTGCCGGGGTTTAGCAGGTCAATCACCTGCGAAAAGGGAGCAAATGTAGGTCGTCGGTCAGTCGCTCCATTCGATTTCGTGTCCAAAGGCCCTAATGGCCCGCATTCAAATCGCCCTTCCCCTTTTCTCGCGTGTCGCCAACGCCTTTTCACAAATGATGATGGATTGCCCCGCCGGAGAAAAGACCGTTTGGATATGAAAGAGAAGTGTAGGCAGAAAGAGGGGAAAGGGCGAGGGAGACTCCCTCCGGACAAAAACCCTCACCTTTCCCTTCTCCGCCCTTGCGTCACAGAAGCGAACGAAACGAATTGAATAATTTACATGTTTTCCCTCGCGGGAACTGATTGTCTTCTACAGTATAGAAAGTTTCCCAACACAGCTGAGGAAGGTGCGGTCTGAATGCCTGCTGCATTCCATTGTGTCGAATTGTCTGGGTTGATGTGTGCAATCCGTTCATTCACCCCTTTACATTTCTTGTCCTTGCAGCTACACAAGGACAAGAGGAAAGGGCCTGTGAGAAATCAATCCTTCCGTGTCCTTCTCGATCGACTCGCCAAAACATCTCTCACGAAACTGTTTCATGTATCGGGAAAATGTGGAAAGAGGGACCTGAGAGAAGGCATGACCTTTTCAATTCGTCCGTGTTGTTTTACACGCTACATCCCCCTTCTTTCTCTATACCCCAGCGTGAAGAGAGTGCAATTTCCAGAATCATGAGATCATCTCGTCGTTAGCTCAAAGCATGCAGCAGAATCGATAAAGCTAGCTCGGTCTTGCTCGTCGGTGCACAAAATAACACCGTTTCGGTGCCCTTTCAAAGATATCCCTTCCGCACGTAGTACGTGCTACACGTCTTCTCCTTTCCCATGCTTGGGCATTGGAGATCGACGTAAACGGCAAATTTGCCTTACTCTCCCTTCTTCTTTTCCTTTTTTGCCTTTCTCCCCTCCGTTCCTCGCATGCTTTCCACGTTCAGTCCCCAAAGAAAAAACATACAAACATCGATTAACCATCATCAATCTCTGCTGCTATTTCCTTTTTTGGCTCACACTTCTATTTCCCCCCAAACTGCCAAACTTTAGTTTCCACTGGAAAACCCACCTTTTCGTTGTATATCTCCAGGTACGATGCCTTGATGACGTATGTTGCGTCGTCCGATCTTCGCTTGAGCTCCTCGAAGAGGTGGATGAAGGAGCGGAAGACGAGGCCGTGGTCCGGGTGAAGCGGGTCCAGCCGCTTGGACTGGAACTGCAGGGGAGAAGCATCAATTACTACAACGGGAACTGAGACCAATGACGGATGGTGAATCAGAGGAGCCTTTGCAGTCGGGCCACTTCCCCACCTCCCCTGATTGTGTGAAACAAAGTATCGATACACAACAGCTAGGCCAACAGCAGGGAAGGGAAAGGCCGGAAGAGAAGCCATGAATTATTTCGTTTTATTCGCCTTACTAGGCTTCGTACTTCTTACTTCGAACTGGGCCAGTAGTGTCTGGCCGAGTTGTCGTTATCGGACGATAAATTAAAAAGATCTGACAATCAATACCCAGTCAGCCCCACGTGTATGCTACGTCAAATTACTGGAACAAAAACTAGAGTTCTTCAACGTAAACTATATAATTTCTTACTGCAAAATGAACATTGTTGTGCTGTCACGAAATTTTAAAGTGCACATATCAAAGTTTGTGGAGAGTACGTTACCTTTCCCCAACTGGCTTTCTTGGACCGATCTGTGAGGACCTTCTCCTGTTGTATTTGGATGTGCCGATCATAGTAGAGAATGGGGGGTGTATGGTGAAGGAGGAGGAGGAAAACAAGTTCGCAGAATGGTGATGAAAAGTATTCACAACAATACGTCAATTTAACTGTTGCCTCCTTTTGCTGGCTTTTTTCGTGTTGTTAGTACAGCAAAAAGGTGCCGCGCCACAGCACACAGTGTAAGTGACCAGAGAAAGCGATCGACAAATGCAGCGATTATTTTTTGACTTCCAATATATCCATCGATCATTCATTCTTTTGCTCCATTCATCCCTCCCTCACACAAACACAAATCCACTCACCAAGTGCGGCGGCCCCGTGAGCGTGTGCGTCTTCCCGCTGCCGGTCTGTCCGTAGCAGAAGACGGTGGTGGAGAAGCCGTCCACGGCCATGTCGATGAGCCGCTTGACGCCGGAGTGGTCCAGGATGTCCTCCTGTGTCGCCTCGGGCTCGAACACCACGTTGAAGGTGAAGGGCTTGAGTTTGCTGCTTTCGCTCTTCTGCTCGTCGATCTAGCAAAGTAAGAAAGTTTTAGGAATGTTTCAAGGTAGCAGCAGAAGGATTACTTGCGTACACGTACGAAGTTACCAAAATCATTACTAGCTCTAGCAGCAACGTCAGTGAGCATCAGCTTCAAGACAGACAGCTTCAGTGGCAACAGCATAAGGTCCAACTTTAGAAGCATCAGCTTCAGGACCAGCACTTTTATTAGCAGCAGCAACAGAACTAGCAGCAGCAACAACAGCAACAATTATTGACGCTTGACTCACCCAAATCCCCCCATCTCCCGGGAATTGGAGGATGTTGTAGTCGTCATTCTTGACCTCCCTGGCGTTGAGGGGCCTGACGCGGATGACCACGTTGATGTTGTCGCCGTCAACCGGCGCATCGTCGTCAGCGCTCGACTTGATGGAACCGTTCATTACCATCGAATTTGCACTTCCGGGGCTGAAAAAAGAAAGAGTCGGAATCATATTTTGCAGGAAAGGATAAGAATGACATTGTTCTAAAAAAAATCCCCTAGCGTGATTGAATTCTCACGTTGCTCGACTGATTGTGGTGGTTCGTGCCCCCGCAACGATCGACTCAGTCCCTTCGCACTCCATCTCTAACCCGAGATCGGAACAGGACATCAGGTCCTTCTCCACCCCGGCCAGATCCTTGACGTCCATCCCGTGATCGAAGCTGCCGTTACCGCTGTCAGTCCCTCCACCTCCCAATCCTATTCCTTGATCAGATTTCCCCTCTACAGAATCATCCGTTCCTCCTCCAGCCTCCTTTGCTTGCAGGATGGCCAGTGCCTCCGCAGCCGCCTTGGATGGAAGTGGTGGTGGATTGTCAACGCTCCCTCCTCCGAGGGACACGGTGGCCGAGGAGGAGGCGGACGGCGTGCGCTTCTTCCTCCTCCTCCTGGGCTTGGGCGTGTGTTTGGTGAAGCGGCGGTGGCCCCCAACGCCGTCACATTCACCGCCCACTTCGACCAGCCCAGGGCAAGGCATGATGGGCACCAGCTTCATGGCGAAGGCAGCAAAGTTCTACTCCACTATAGAAGCTCAGCTCTTCCTCAACCTGGTTTCGCCACCAAACCCACAAAGGGACTGAGGGCCGTCACCTCCGAAAAAAACGAACCAACAACCGACGCCTCTCCTCATCCATCGCCTGCCATATCCATGCCACCTCCTCCTCCCTCCGCAACAACTCTCCCTTCGGCTTCAAGTCCCCTGCCTAAACCCCCTCCAACCAACCAAGCCGGCTCCCACCCTTACTCCCAAATGGCCTTGCCTCGATTCCGCCTTCTCCTCCCCTCCAAAACATTCGTGCAATCCCCGGTAGTTTGCTCCCTTCCGGTCGCGGCTTCCTACC
>JAAUXV010009976.1_pt1 | contig 13903 bp, 15 predicted proteins | sample 7278181 | NCBI WGS metagenome assembly JAAUXV01 (sample SAMN14350114, study PRJNA611818) | marine sediment metagenome | isolation source: surface marine sediment (2.1m) | place: French Polynesia: Moorea | collected 2018-08
CAGGGAACTTGTGCGTTGGCCCCGCGGCGGCCGACGACGTCCATCAACCTGCCAAAAAAGCTACTCCCTCCTTCCCCCCCTGACAATTTGGCATTTCGGGCGCTGACTGAGCTATGCAGAACGGGAAGAGGAAAAGGGGGGGGGGAGTCCAGAATGAGGCATTGGCGGACAGCCTACGCGGAGGAATTCGCCAAATCGGCCTTCATTTCTTGGCCAAATTCAAGCTTGGAAGAGGCATGCTCGTTGAATTTCGGTCCAGACGAGAGGGGGGACGTCATAAAAAGAACTCTTCGAGGAGGAGGAGGGGCTCTTTTCTTATCTGAAGAGTGTGCGGAGGAGGGGGACGAGGAGGAAGCGAGCTTTTCTGACCAAAAGCATCTGCCAAAACGGTTTTTTTGTTGAGGTATGCAAACATTCTGACCGCACGCGTACGGGATTGCCTGTGTATGGCCAAGTTGAGCTCCGAGCTGTACAAAAAAAAGAGCGGGGGAGGACCTGAAATGATGGAAAAGAAGCGCCAATGGGTTTAGTGGTGGGGTTGGGGGGAGTGGGAAGAAGATGGGATGAAGGACGGCCCAAACTGATGTACACGGAAGGGGGGGGTGCGCTGACTGATGCGGGGCGCCCATAAATGCCCCTTTGAGGGTTGCATTTACGGCGTTTTTGGAGGTTCTCTCAACAACTGCGAAAAAAACCACTTTTCCATTTGCAGGTGTTGCCGATTCTGTATGTACTCGTGAAGGTAAAATGTGCATATAAATATCCCCTTTCATACTGAGTTGTCGAATTGCCCCAAAGCATCTGTGAATATTCATGTCCCTGCTGTGTTCTTCCTTTGCCCTTTGTCGACCAAAAAGTGAAGAGACTTGTTTGGAGCATCCTTAGCACATCCGCGCCGTTGCGTCCGAACCTCATCCGTCCGCTCTTTTCGGGGGGGTCCTTACACAAAAAAATCCACGTGAGGATGGGCTTTGGAGCAAAAAAATCTGGGCAGCAGACATAGGGGGGTGAGGGAGAGAGTAGGAAGTAGTTTTTGAATACTACTCAAGGAGGTTTTTCTGGACGCTATTGGGGGAGGGATTCGCCGATTCGAGGTCTCGGGTACATTTCTGGCGAGGGCGCAAAGGAAGACTTTTTATGCTCGTCAAATCCCCAATTCCCACCCCCAACGAACGGTTCGAAAGGTCCTTTTTTCCATCTCCCTCTCCGCCGGTATTATTGCCTCCTCACGAAGAGGAGGGTTTTTACCCCCACTTCATCCCCCTTCTATACGGTAGGGGGATGAGGCTAAAAAAAACCCCATCGGTGGCGACGGAACCGAACCGACCGTCGCGTCACCCTTTTCTCGCCGCAGCTGCGCGACCACCACCGCGAGAACCAATTTCATTAGGTGCTTGTACACGACCTTGTGTGCGGGCGAGGGACGGTCGGGCGCGTTATTGCTTCAAGTGAAGGGGACAAGCAAGCAACATCTCTCCAGACGGCTGAGGCGCAAAGTCATGCTTCAAAAATGCTTCTTCTTTTTTTGGGTTGCGGGGGTGAAGGACTTTTGATTTTTGACCAGATCGATGGAGGCGAGGGTCACACACCGAAAAATAAAAATATGCCGAATGGATGTGCGCGGACAGCTCGACGACCCCTCTTCCTCCTCAGATGTACGTACGTACGTGCCCATCTTCGGTGCCCATTCAGTCGATTGCCTATTGAGTAACCCATCGGGATAGAAGTTCGTACCCAACTTATGTTTGTGCCATTGTTGCCGTTTCCTCGCTCCGCTCCGGGGCGACCCCCAGCGACGCCCGTCTCGCCTGCCACCCCCCGCCCGCCCGTGGCCGGAAGAAGATCCCACCGATCACACAGATCGATCGCGTATACGCACACAATGACAAAGGTGGAATCTCCTTTCGGCCCAAGGGGAGGGTGCCCAAAAACGGGGGGAAAGGGCGCCGGAGGCAACCTATTGTCGATTCCGCCGTCGCCCATTCCCTTTTCAAAGTGTCCAGCCGATGTTGTCGACTGGAGATGAGTATATTCCTTTCCTTCCTCCGCGTTGCTGCCTGTCCTTGGTAGCAATGACTTGGCAGGGAACTTTCGGAACTTTCAACTTTCGACCTACAAAGAGTTGGGTGCTAACTCAGACAAGAGGACTTATTGTATCGTCCGCATTGTTTAGCCTATAGGAGATACAATTCCGAAACACTTTCCCGTAAATCCCCTCTTTTAATCACACCAAGTACCGGAACCGGAACACAAAAAATATTTTTCCGAACACAGTTACGGATTACCGTATATCCATACGTACTACAAATAAAAATGTACGGCACAGCAACAGGGCTACTCCACGAAGTCGAAGTAGTCGCTTGGCTCCACAGAGGAAGTCATGGCCCCGAACTTGAGCCTGAACATGACCTGGTCGAAGGTCCCCCTGGCCCTCACCGCCGCCGATGACATGGCAGAGAACCACTGGCCGAACTTCGCCTCCGCCCTCAGCCTGGTTCCGCGGTGAGACAGGGTGAGGGAGCAGGGCAGAATCCAGCACAGGATGAGGCCGAAGAGGGCCCTATGCAGTTGGAGAAGAAAATTCCTTTGAAACAAGGCTGTTTCTTGCTTGCACTTTACTCAAACCCTACCTGGAAGCAGACATGTGTTTTTGTCCTAAAGTGGGGGCTACCTGAGCCAGCAACATGGCTAGGACCAGGACCACAGTGACCATGGAAAGAAGTATTGCACGCTCCCTGGCGGGAGCGTTCATGGAAGAGAAGTGCCTCCTGCTCTCGCAGATGATGAGGAACCTCAGGACCACGTTGGTGAGAAAGGAGACGGAGCCCAGGACAAGGAAGATCCTGACTTGCGGGGAGCACCCGTCCTCCATCTTGGTGAGGAGCGACATCATCTTCATCTCGCACATGTTGAGTGCCAGCCAGGTTGACAGCCCGAGGCTGGCTATGCCAACGGAAAATCTAATAAGATCAAGGATACGTTCATCCGTCATAGACTCAGTCAGGAATGTTGACTTCATTAGAACATGTGCATAGTGGACGGCCACCGCAACAAAGAGGTATATGAAAAATACCTATAGAAATGGGGGAAGAGAGCAACCAAAGCAAATGAATATGTGGATGTATTGTAAGTAGGTATATTGTTTGGAAAACCTACTGCCATAATGAAGTGAACAACACAAGACAGGAGGAATGCGGGGAAAAGAGGCAAAGGCCCCCAAATGACAGCCGCAAGTCCCATGCCATGGGAAAATGACACTACTACGGTGTAGGACACGACAAGGTCCTTGTTCACCATTCCCACCAAGCCCGACATGCCCAGGGGCTTGCTCTGAAAAGGAAGATGTTGTTCCTAAACCTGTTAGTGCAAAAGGACATTTATTTCGCAACAAATTTTTCCGACCTTATGGTACGAGAGGGCAAAGAAGGTGTTGGCAAAGAGGGACCCTTGGCAAAACACGGTGAAGACAATGTCGATCAAGATGACCGTGTCTTCCGACGGCCATGACGACGGAACAGACATTGGAGGATCCATATGGGTGTTCCTCTCCCAATGCTGGCTCAAAACCAAATGGCTGTAGTAGAGGCAGAGAGACGGACTGGAGAGACAATCTGTACTGAGCTCTAGCTTATGGAAGACAGAGAGAGAATCAGGGGATGAGAGTGCATTGATCAGCTTTGAAAAATGTCGAAGAAAAACTTAATTTTCGAATTACCGGTATAAGAGAGAAAGGGGCTTCCTTTGAATTCGAGCATATTACTGATTGCAAACTTACTGTGCATATTATTGCACTTATATGCAACCTATAGTGTACCCTTGTCTTGTACCTTACGCATAAAAAATTGTTTTTCCAAAACATAAGGCAAACTTGTTTTTCTGGTATATTTTAGCACTGCGAGTTTCATTTAATAGGAACGAATGACGTAGTTTGAGAAGTATATTTGAGCTCTGTATTGTATACCGTACGTAGCTATAGGCCACTCATTTTTTGGCACTTCAGAAAATGAGAGGTACAACATGATTGCTCTCCATCTCGAATTCGCAAAATATAATGCGGCAGGCACAGTCATACTTATTTTGAATACCTATACTTGCAAGTTCTTGAAGTACTATTTTTTTCCACCCAGCTATTTTTCTTAGTCCAATGCGTCTAGGGGATCATCTGGATCCGGCTCTAATGCGGGAAGATCCTGAAGTCTGCGGAGCACCCTTCCGAAGAGCCTAAACGGAGCTCCCATCGCCCTGACCGCGGTTGACACCGAGTGCCTCACCACCTGGAGGGCGTGGCTCCTGATGTCGCCGTGAGACAGGGTGAACAAGGAGGGGAGCACGACGCCAAAGACGTAGCACGTCAGCATCCGGTAGACCCGGTCGCTGTACTCCTTGGCAAATCCGCTGGTGTGGATGGCATTCGTTCCAATGAAAGTTGTCATCATGACCGCGGCGAAGAGGCCCAGGAAGAGTGCGCTCCCCTTGGTAGTGCTGTTCATGACCAGGAAATGCTTCTTGCTCTCCCTGATTATGAGGATCCTCAGGATGAGGTTGACCAGGAAGGAAACCATGCATATGATGGACATTGCGTCAACGGCTGACAAGCAATCTTGTTCTTTTTTCAAGAGTATCAGCAGTATTCTCATACCACAATCATCTAGAGCAAGCCATGCTGTGAGGAAGGCGCTGAGGATTACCACAACTGCCCTGATCAGAACTAGAGACCTTTCATCCGTCATTGTCTCTAACAGGGTCGTCGTCTTCAAAAGAACAAGAGTGTACTGCACCATGATGGCCAGGAGCAGGTAGATCGCAAAAGCCTAAATAGATGAATCACATTGGCGGAAAAGTTCTTTTGTTTCCAAGTGAGATTTTTGCGTTTGCCTGTGCCAGAAAGTGTATGATACAGGCAGACACCAGTGCCGGCAGGTATGGGAAGGGATCGAATCCGACCGCCTGCACCAGTCCCACGGCGTTGGAAAACAGGAAACAGGCTGAGTATGTATCGATTAGGTCCCTATTGACCAGGCCCACTAAGCCCACCATCACGGGAGGCTTGCTCTGTGTTTGGGCAGGATAAGAAGAAAATACATAAAAGCAAGAACCAGCGAAAATTTGGGTACCTTGTAGTATGAGTGCGCGATGAAGTTGTTTGCGACCTGGACTGACATGAACACGAGGACGAAGGAGACGTCGGAGGCGATCACCCACAGTGGCGGAGGAGGAGGAGGAGATGGAACCAACATGGCGTCCATGCTTGTGGAGCTGTTGCCAGGACTGTGGAGGCAGCTATTCAGATCCACAGAGTAAAAAGGTGGGAGAGAGGAGTTGGACACCGAACGTGTGCTATATATGCGGAAGCCTCTCCCTCCGGATTAGCCTTTTTTTTGCTAGAGAAGGATCTAATTGCTGCTCTCAACTATCGTGGGGGAAACGCGTAGTCAAGGTGCAGCGCTTCCTCGCTTCCTGTTCATCACCCAAGTGCCGTTGTTTGAAGCAAAAGAGAGGAAGCACAAACTTTTCCTGGTCTATATAGCGTTTATAGGAGGAAGAAGAAGAATGAGATGAGTGTCGCGTGTTGCCCATGTATCCTAGCTCTGCTCTCTGAACGGATGTAGAGATTACCTGAAGCAACAATGGTTTCCCTAGCGGGCTTTCTCACTTCTACCTAATCATAGAGAAACATGTACCTAATTCTATCCCACAATCATAATGCCATAGGGCAATCCCCCCACAATTGTTATCTAAGCAAGTACAAGTAGGAAGAGTACTCCATCAGTCCAACTCAAAGCTATATAACACAACCCTGCTATTCGAGGCCTCCTTTGGCATCTTCTTCTTCCCATTCTTTTTGCCTCCTGCTCAGCCCCCGCTGTGATGGAGAAGTCAAAGTTCGTCCCCCCCCCCTATTGGGGACCTGCGAAGAACAGAAGAGTTGTTGGGTGCATCTTCTCCTTTTCTCTCTCTTTCTTCTAACCCTGGCTGGCAGGTTCAAGGACTGAATACGAATTAAAAGGGAGGAGGAGGAGGAAGCGAAGTGGTGGACTTGGGAAATGGACGGATGGGCGAACGGAGGGTGAATTATTTTCTGGGCGGCGGCGGAAAATTGCATATAAAAGTTGCTTCCAAGTGTGCCACGCACACTGACTGTATGTATGGGCAAAAAAGCGGGTTTGGTGTGCTCAACCTTGGATTTTTTTTTGTCTGCGCGCAACCAACCCTTCCGTTGATGGATACGTGGCAATAATTAGTGCGTACACATACACGGGTTGCCCACACACGCTGGCGCAAAAAATCAATCAATTTCCTGCCCAGAGCGCGGCCTTGGGGGTTCGTCCGTGCCCTAAAATAGCCCCGTGCGGAAGGAAGGAGGGCTGAAAAGTGGCACATTTATCATTCGCCCTTCCTTTGGGCGAGTGGTACACTACGATAATAATAAGTGCAGGTGTGTTCGGACTATAGAAGGGAGGGAGCCAAATTGATTTTCTCCATAAACGGACAAAGAGAAAAACAATGGTTGCACTACCGTGTACCTACTACTACATTTTAATGGAAGAAGCTACTTTGAATGTTTTTGCTACCGCCGGAGATTGATTTTGGCATCGACGAGCGGAAGCAAAAATCCTCTTTTGGATGAGCAACGGACGTTTCTTGTGCGATCGAACTAAAGAAACAGTAACGACCACATGCATTCCCAAAAAATAAAGATCGTTAACTCGGACAAACAAATGGACAAAAAGTTTACGTAGCCTCGCATCATTCAAATGCAAAAATAGGGAAATGGGACTTTTTGGGGGGTCGGTCCGATCGTCGTCGTCGTCGGCGACGGTTTCTGAAATCAATAATAACAGGCGAGACACAATTTTCGGCACGAAAGGGCCCTCCTCCTCCTCCTCCTCCTCCTCCTCCTCCCCCGCCACCTCAAGGTGTTTCGGCACACATTTCTGTAGGTCTAGGTCACGCACGCACGGCGATTCCCCAAATAATGGAGGAGGAGGAGGAGGAAATGGCATCCTGACCCCTCCTCCTCTTCCTCCTCCTTTATTCCTTGTGCCCTGCGCGTGTGATATAACGACGATGCCACCGGCAAAAAAAAGATTCCCTGTAATTTGCTCCGAATTTGGCGCGGCCCTGTAGGTATACGTATACTGCAGTTTTCGGGGATTAAATACGATTTCCCTATCAGCGATGGTCCTCAAGATCCCCGTTTTTGACTGTCTGACGTGACTTGTGTTTGTCTTGCTCGTTAGGCCGCCGTGAGAAGTGATTGGGGTATAACCGTCTTTGAGAGGAGAAGAGAACCCACTTCTCGGCACAAAAGGGCAATTTTGGGGCCGCCGCGCATCCTCCTTCTCCCTTCTTTTTCGAGAGGAATAAATGTGGGAATTCACATTCGGGAATCTCAAAGAGAAAAATAATAATGGCGGCGTCGGGCGCGGCCCGTTCCATCCACCGGCGCGTTCCGTTCCCTTCGCCTTCGCTTCGGGCATGGATATATCATTTGGGTGGGGGGGAAGAAGAGGGAGGAGGAGGAGGAGGAGGCAAAGATGAGTGTGCCCCAAAAGTGCCGACGGATTTTTTTTGGTGTGATGTACGGGGAATATGTCTTTGTTCCTCTCTCATCTCCCCTCTCTCCTTTTCCACGCTTCTGTCTTATTTATCCAACGGTATCGCCGCCGCCCATGGAAGAAGAAAAGAAGAAGATACCCAACACTATATGTGAGATCTGAAGCCGAAGGCTTTAATAATAAGGCGCCATCATTTCCCGTATACATTTTCCGCGGATAATTCACGGCTCTTTTTCCCTTTTCATGAGAGGTGTTGCCTTTTTGCTCGGCGTCGGAATTGGGGGGTTGTCTCGTTTCCAAGTGATGATGACAAGACGGTACAGGTGTAGGTGTAATGGAACGAGATTAATGTTTCTCGGAGGAGTTTGAATGGGGCCCAAAAGAGAGAGGAGTCGCGCGAAATAAGGAAACAACAACGCGAAAAATGGCGGCGGTTCCTCGTAAAAAAAACGCCAAGGAAGAGGATCGAGTTTTAAAGACTAAAATATTCCTAGAGAGTCATTCTTCCCCCTTTTTTCCCGCTGCATGAGACACCACCAAGTCGAAGGAACGCTTCCGCCTCCCCCTCGATCGCCGCCTCACCTCAAGAATTCGCGAAATCGTTGCAAGGGGACACGGACGACGTACGTAGATAGACAGGGAAGCGTAATTTTGCTTTTTTTTGCGTAACTGATCTGTTTTCCCACAAAAAAACCCTTGCTTCTCTTCGCCATTCGCTATTATGCGTATGTGACGGGCTACGAGCGAGTACAATAATGGCGCACGGTGTGTCTCCCTCCGAGGGAATAAAAATTGCGCGTCTCGTTCCCGATCCTAGCTGTGGGAAGCCAAAAGTCGAGAGTTCCGGGATTTCACCTCTCCGGTGACCGGACGGACAAACTCCAGACATATTTTTTTTGTCCCCGCGTCTTCCCACGTACGCGCGCTGAATGGCGGCCGCATTCCCCCCTGCAATTAATCCGAGTTCATTCGGAGAAACAAAAGTTTTCGGACCCGCGTCTCAGATATGACGGAAGAAGAATGCGAAGCAGAAATGTGTCTTGCCGGAACTGATTCAAGAACACTTGGTTTCCTATTTCTATTTATTTTTCGGTATTCTTGAAGCAAGACAAAAGGCGTTTCGGGCAACGTCTAAGTCCGCATGACAATTGTCTGGTAGAGTATGGCGATGTACGTCACGAGAACGCCGTAGAACGAGCTCAGAAATCCGTGGGAGAGGTTAATGTATGGTCCCGCCTGGATGTAGACATCGTTCCAAAGCGGCAAAAAGTTCCGGACAAGGTGCAGGGTCTCCTGGTCATGGACTCCCTCGGTGCCAATGAGGCCAACGTCCAAGTAAAGAGCTTCCTTGAAACGCTCGGCCTCAGTCCGCACCAGTCCGAACACGGAAATGAGAATGGTGGTTCTAATTGAGTGCCAACAAAAAAAGAGAGGACGACCGTTTCACTGTAAATGCTGTCCTTTACCTGGTGAGGTACTGGCATGCATTGAGGCAGTACAAGATGGCCATAGGGATTTGACTGGAACGGACCGAGGAAACAGTGGCAAAAAACAGGGTGACGCACATGAGAAAGTTGCTTATTAGAGAAAAAATCATGAAAGGAGCAATAGCTGAATTAAACTTTTGAACCAATTTCTAGAAAAGAAATGTATATTTGCCAACAGGTAGGTATTTCCTTGCTGGACTTTTTAAATCCTTACTCGGACTTGCCCAAGCTTGGAAATAGCATTCTTGACAGCCACCGCTCGTTGGGTGAAGCAGAGGGTTTCCAAGTCATTCTGATAAAATTCTTACATCCTGAATAATAACCAAATCACCTTTATTGCCTCACTTTACCTTAGACATCACGGAGAACAGTGACATTGACGGTATTTTAAAGACATTTCTTCTGGCGTTGAAAGCTCTAATGGTCATATTATCAGTAAGAATCTGGAACAGAGAAGAAGCATAAAAAAGTGGTACTGTTAAGATACTTTGTGTTATACCGTATTGGGTCCTACCTTCATACTTTTCTTTGCATATAAAGAAAAGGATATTTGGAGAACGTCATACATGTAGTATGTAAAGTATATATACAAAAAGACCAAGTCATGTTGCAGAGCTGACAATACAATTTTGTACGTTGAACAGCCTTTTTTATTTGAGCATAATAAATTGGTCAAAAATACAATCCTAGTGGGGTCTATCCAGTGAGCTATGGGAAGGCAGACAGCAACAATAATTAAACCTTGCAACACCCAGAAGAAGTGTACTTTCCACATTAGCTGCAAATAATACAGACCGTTAGGTAAATGTTAAGTCAACTTTTGTACACTACTTTATTTTTTCGAACTTTCGTAGTTTTTTCATGTTCCTCAATGTTACCAGAATTTTTCCTTTGTTTCCAATCATCGCTTATTAAATTGATAGCTGCCAATATTCTTCTATGATCAAAGAATGTCAATCCCTAGATTTAAGATGGACCAACAAATGAAATCTTGCAGTCGGCAAAAAAAAAAGTTACGCACCAAGCACACAACTGTTGACAAATTTGCTGATAACCAAGGTCCTTGAAGAAGAGCGGCACTAAGGCCATTGTCAGCATAGTCCATGGCAACACCACGAATTATGTACAAGAAGTGACAAAACATCAGGAAAGACACTATTAGAAACTTTAATGTCTGTAGACTTTTCCTTCATAAAAAGAGTTTATATTTCAAAAGAGATAGTATGATGTTTGAATTTGCATGCTCTGTGCACCTGCAAACTTATACTACTGTACTGTAGTATGTATTGTGAGTACGTACCCTTCGAAATAGAGTCTTCTATCCTTGATCGAGTACGGTAGGAAACCAAACACATATCCAAGCCGGAATATGAGGTACATTTCCGGAGGCATGTTTCGTCGTTCACACTTTTAAGATGACATTGGAACAATATATATACCTGTACTGTATACACCTTGATGTGAATGGAATTGATTGAAGATACTGTTTGATTGTGAATGCGAACACAATTGTGACACGTGACAAACCAAGTAATTTGTTGGTTTATTTCGTTTTTGTCCCAATAGCAACAAACATACAATTTGAAAGGAAAGGAGGGAAGTGGGAAGATCTAGGTACTTGCATGCTGTCTCAATAACATTTCAGGCAATTTTTCCATGGAGTAGTGACAAAATTAGGATGACATAGGCAGACGTGGGCTCTGGGAGTTAGGAATGTGCTACATCCTCCTCAGAGACTCTGTATTAGTACACACAAAAAACGCAAGAAAAAGTACGATCTTTTGTTGAAACCCCCTGAAAAGTTATTAAAAAACAAGTGATTTTTTAAAATACTTTTTGATGAAAAAGTAATTGTCAATGCCCTCCTTTTTTAATTCTCTCCGCCCTTTCCCAATTGGAGTTCAAAGTATCTTGCGACCAAATTTCTCTTGGGAAAAGGAGTCGTATATGGAAAAGGTTTTTTCTACTTCTGCACAGTTTTTTAAATATATTCTGCCTTAGTTTGGAACTCCAATTTTTAATGCATTTTATTTATTTATGGACTTCAGTCTTTGCCAACTCTTTACTTAGGTTTGTGAGAGCAGCAAGCTGAAATACAATTCACGCCACAGTATCTTAGTTGATCTCCATATCTTCATTTCATTCCATGACATTCGAAACAACATCTCATATTAAGCATGTAAACCCATCAGACCTCCATGGTTGAAACCCATGACAAAGATTTCTTGTATAATACGTGCATTGTCACACTGTGATTTCCACTGAAAATAACAGAATTATAGTGTGACATGGGTTCTGGGAGAGGACATTTGATGATTGAATGAAAAATCCTTGCTTTGGCTACCAGTGTTTTGCAGTGAGGGTTCTTTCATCATGCTCATAGACCTGAGCTAATACTATGTACCCATTACTACCGATTGATAGAGTATAGCAATGTAGGTAATGATGACACCATAGAATGAACTCAAAAAGCCATGAGACAGACTTATATAAGGTCCTGCTTGCATGTAAATGTCATTAAGTAGAGGCATAAAATGCTGAACCAGATGCAGGGTGCTCAGGTCATGAATTCCGTCAGCCCCAATTAGATCAACCCCAAAGTAAAGGGTTTCTTTCAAGTGTTCTGCCTCAGTTCTCACAAGTCCAAAAACAGTTATGAAGAAGGTTGTTCTGCAAAATTTACTTAAGAGCATATTCCGGATGTTGAAATTTAAGAAAAAACTAGTCACCTGAATAGATATTGGCAACCAGTTAGACAATAAAGAATTGCAAACACAACTTCCTTTTTGGTGGAGATGTAGGAGACAAACACAAAGAAGACAGTTATACTTAATGCAAAATTATGCACAATTGAAACAATTAGGAAAGGACCCACTGCTGGATTAAAGGCCTCAACAAGCTTCTAAAATAGATGTTTCAATCATCAGACCAACAGGATTTTGGATGCTGCATGAAAACTTACTCGAACAGACTCATGCTTTATAAGAGCTTCCCTAATAATATTAATCCTGTGATGGACGTGGAGACTCTTGAGTTCCCTCTGGAAAAATATTTTATACCAGTTTACAGTACTGTACAGCAGCTGTTGCTTGAAATGAAAGGGAAATAGTCCTGCAGATACATACACTGGTTTTCATGAAAGACTGTTGCATAGATCCACAGCTGTTAGATGATGAAATGATTTTGGCTATCATATTCCCTGTGTACTCCTAAGTCACCAAAAAATAAAAGATTTATCTATGCAAATAATGTGTGATACCTTCATGCTTCCTTTTACATAAAAGGAAAATGATATGGGAAGAACATCATAAATGTAGTAGGTAAAATATACATACAGCATGGCAACATTTTGCTCCAAAATGGATAGTACAACATCATATTCTGGACAATCTTCATCACTAGTACAGAAAAGACTTGAAAGAAAAACAAGCCTCATAGGATTTGTCCAATTCATTATTGTTAGACCAACAACTGGACATCCCAAACCCATCATGACCCAACCAATATGAACTTTCCACATCAACTGGTGATGAAAGATATGAACAGGTTCATAAAAAGTCATAAAAAAGTATTCAGCATACTTTAGTTGTAGCATCATGTTCCTTTCTGTTGTCTGCATACTGCCACTGTTCCCAATCCTCTGATATCATATTTATAGCCTTTATTATCCTCTCTTTGTTCATAACCAAAGATGCCTGTGTCGTATTTGAATGATTTTGTTTTCAAAAATGAACAGGTAAGGGGGGAAAATACTTGCCAGACAGATCACAGATGATATATTGGCTGCCAACCAAGGACCATGGAACAGTGCTGCCATCAAGCCACTGTTTTTAAAGTCCAAAACCACAGCGCGAACAATGTACACAAAGTGTGAGAAAATCATTAAGTAAACCACAAAGAACGTAGCCGTGTGGATACTTGACCTGTAGGATTTAAGGCATGTAAGAAGGTGTGCATAAAAACATGTATAGAATACAATATAACAGACCATTTGAATGAGAGCCTCCTATCCTTCACTGTGTAGGGCAGGAAGCCAAAAATCCAGCCTAGCTTGAAGATGAGGAGCATCTCTGGAGGCATCTTTCTGCTATGATGATAGCAAAAGTCGAGGTGACCACCATACATGTAGTGGAAGAATATTGTGACTCTGGAAAAATCTAGTCCACTCTGGTGGCTGCACTACGTCCACAGGATCGATCACAGCTAGCCCTTTAGCTCAAACAGTACTTTATATACAAGTACATTGACATGTCAAGGGGAACTGGCTCTCTTCTTCGTTCCAAATTTGAAGACAAAAAACATGCAACTACCTCTAGAAAACACCATGGAACGAAGGCATTTTAGCCTCAATCAATGATTCGATGTAAATGCGGATAGCATTGTGACTTACTTTTAAATAGGAAAAAAATCAAGTCGGTCAGATTGCTGGCATGTACCTTTGGATTTAACACGGGGATGTCCACGTGCTCCAAATAAATAAAGCAGAAAAATACAACTTCCAGGCCGTTATACTCTGTCATCAACAGGCGTAGGCGTAGTACAGCACCCTATTTACTACCATTTCACCAAATTTGGCTGGAAATTAAATCTCCCCTAGATAGCCTTTCACAGTATTTAAGCTATGTGGCATTTTCCTTATTCCTAGTCTAAGGCAAACTAATCAAAATATTGGAGACGACTTTTGCATAGAAATACATTTGTACTTTAAATGAGCTGCGTAGCCTGTATTGTTTTTTCATTTTTTCAAAAAATAGAGGCTAGCTTTTTCCTTGCATCTGTTTGCGTTCCATCTTGAACCTGAATAGGGTGGCCAAGGTGAAATGTAAATTTTTACCCGGCATTTTCCTAAAACAAGTC
>JAAUXV010057859.1_pt1 | contig 13866 bp, 14 predicted proteins | sample 7278181 | NCBI WGS metagenome assembly JAAUXV01 (sample SAMN14350114, study PRJNA611818) | marine sediment metagenome | isolation source: surface marine sediment (2.1m) | place: French Polynesia: Moorea | collected 2018-08
CTGCGTCAAATACTCTTAGGACAATCTTGGGAGAAGATATATTCACTTCTCTTTTTCCATTGCCCTAGCTTGTCCAGTATTCCAATTCTGCCCACCGTATTTACGCACGCAGTTAATTAGTTGGGCGCGAAGGAAACGAGAGGAAGGGTGGAAACAGAGGAAATTGGGGCTGGGATCGAGAGAGCCTCTCGCGTGACGACGATGACGAAGAGGACCTTTCCTTATCCGTCATTATTGGTGCCTCTTTCCTCCGCGGTGTGTTTGCTCCCCGCCTCCCTCCCCTTTAATTTAGGAAGGAGGAGATATTGTTTGCCAAGATATCACAAACTCCTTGGAAAGTCCCCTCGTCTGTCTGTTTCTCTTCCTCGACGCTGCCGGTCGATCCCGATCCCTTGGCAATATAAACTCCCTCCCGCCAGCGAACGAAACGTGGAGGGAGGAGGGCTGAAGTAATGAGATTCCCGCCAGGAGAAATGTTTGGCAGTTTAGACAGAAGTTGGTTCTCCCCCTCCCCCCCTTCTCCCCATTTTCGAAGGCCCCCCCAAACACTCAGCCTATTTCCTCCCCTTACGGATCCTGTGTGGGCGCTCGGGAATCTGTTGTTGGTTCGTTTTCCACCCTCTCTCCCTCTCTCGCGGCCGCCGCCGCCGCGCGAAATTGCGTCTCAGCCTCCCCCCTCACCAGCCCAGGGAGGGTATGGCGAGCATTAGGAATTCCGGGTTAATATCACCCCTCCCTCCGCTCGGGACTCCTGCCGCCGCCGGAGAACTAATTTAGTCCCGGACTGGAGGGAGGAGGCGCAGGAACCGGAGTCGGAGGCCCCCTCCCCTGCAAGGCGAGGCGGGAATGGACGGATCCTTGATAGAGTTATAGGAGCTCACCTGCAAAAAAAAGATAAAAGAGCGTTAATATGTATAGCCGATTGTGTGTTGCTCTCAACATTTTCAGCAATCTCCTCGATGAATCCTCGTCCCCCCCCCCTTTTCCCCGTGTGCTCCTCTCCCCTATCCAACTAATTTCGGACAAAGCCCCGAGAGCGAGAGAGAGAGAGGAGGAGGAGAGGGAGAGCCCTTCTTTCTCTCTTGCTTTCCCTCACTGCGGAGGTCCTCCCTCCCTCCTCCCCTTCCTTCTCTCTCTCACCCAATTGTTCCCCGGCCTTAATTAAACGGCGACTTCCATCAAAATAGGAGCGAGCGCAGGGGAGGGATTCACCCAAGGTAAGAAGAGGTTTGCGTAAAACCTACACCTACTTTGACATCAGCAGTGATTTGTAGTAGGTAGGAGGGAGTAAGTATGCAGTAGGGGTGAAACCCTACCGCAAGAGAAAAGGGGAGGGAGGAACTTCATTTCATCTTCCTATAGCGCCCTCTTCCTCCTCCTCCCCCCTGCCTGGAAAAGCCAACTAACCTGCTCCTCCTCCTCCTCCTCCCCCTTTCCAACAAAGACCCCTCTCTCCCCTTCCTTCTCCGTTCCTTAATTAAGAACGTGTTGTTATTGCAATCTTGCATTAAGGACAGCCGGGCCGACCCCCTCCTCCTCCACTCTTTCTCGCAAAAATCGGACGGAGGAAAAGAAGGTCGCTCTTATCCATTCCAATTTTTTTTGGCAATTTCTTTTCTCTGATGCTGCGTACAATGTAAGAATCATCGGCGTGGTGTAATATACAAAGCGAATGGTTTTTACAGAGATCTCTGTTGCATTTATAATATATCCCGTCTGAATTCACCTTTGTACGAGGCAAATAATTTTCCCCCGATGTTTATTCAACTGACCCCTTGCAGAAACTCACTTCCTTATCCCCTCCACTCCTGTAAATAACCCAGAGGAAAATGCCCCCCCCCCCCTCCCACGTCCTCCGCCCCCCTCCTCTTTCTGCCCGCAATTTCCTTTTTAATTTGCCCGCAGAAGGGACAAAGGGAATGCAAATTAGATTCTTTTCACGAGCAAGGGGGTCCGCCTTTCGTCGAGGGTGAAAGGGGGGGGGGTGTACGGGCTGCAATGCAGGAAACCGGGCGGAGATTCGCCACTGTGCTGCACATCTTACCTCTTTCCAAACGGTGGTAAGAGCAGAAAAGACTGGTGGATCTTTAGCCATTTTCCCAGATTTTGCAAAGGAATTATAATAAGCGCTCTCTCTCTCTCTCTCTCTCTCTGGCCCGGCGGGCAGAGGGGCAGAGAGCGACTTGGGAGAGAAAGGGTTTTATGAAAAGTTAATTGCTCTTACCCCTCTCCTCCCTCCGTTCCCTCGCTGGCCGCGCCGCAAAACGCCAGTACCACGCGAGGGATGGAATGGCGGAGAGAGAAAGCAGGCGAGAGGGGGAGGGGGAGAAAATTAAAAAGTTTCTGGCTGCGGGGGATTTTTTGCGCTTTACGACACTTTTCCTCTAGGAATTGCCGGTGTACTCACTGGCCTCGGAAGGTGGTACATGAGAGAAACGTAACATTTCGCCGCCTCATAGTCGCTCCAGGAGAAGTTCATCATATATAACGTATTGCTTCGGAAGAAGGAAAAACTCCATTTCCCCCCCACCACATGCGAAAGTACCGAGCGGGCTCTCTTCTTCCCCTCCGAGGAAACGTGGAAGGGAGAGAGAGAGCAAAGTCCATCAAACAATATATCGTTTTAATTAAAAACTTTGGTGGCGGCGGCGGAAGAGAGGAGTAGAGGGAGGGAGGGCAACTCATAATGGACGGAGGGGGTGGAGGCCTGGCGGGTTGGTTGGTCTTCCTCCTCCTCCTCTTCTTCGCGGCAATATTGCGTTGGTCGCAGTCGGAAGAGGAGGAGGAGGAGGAGAAAGTGAATGAGGAAGGGAGGAAAGAGGCTTTCGACGTTATTAGTCCCTCTCCGCCGGGGGAAGGAGGAGGGGGCAGGGTTGCCACCGAGGGGCTTTCGTCTGGGAGGCCAAGGGGGGTTGACATCTCTTGTTAAGAGTTGCACGGCTGAGTTGGCAACTGTCATTTGTTGTGTTTTCCGGCACAGTTTTGGGCTGGCGGTGCGGTGAAAGCCACGCCAACGTTTGGTCCCTTTGTGGCAGCCCTGATTCCCATAATGAGAGAAACTTGTGTGCCTTCCCCCTCCCTCGCTCCCGCTCTCGCTGCTACGAGATCCTATTCATTAATTTCTCCAACTAATTAAACCCATCTCGCAGATAAGTGGGGGCGGGAGAGAAGCAGCTAGCAGCCATGATTGAAGATCCCTCTCGGACCTGGGACTGGGGCGAGGGAGACCTACCGAAGGAAATTGTGTTTCAAAGTTGGAATGTCTACTTTTTTCTCTATAGCAGGCCAGTTAGGATAGGTCGATTTCACCTCACGGGAGTGCATGATACCTCACATTGTTGGTGAATTTGCACTATAGATAACGCAGCGGGAAAGAGAAGGGCTCTAAATTAAATGGTGGGTGAAATTGTCCTGGTCCTCCCCCTTCCCCCCTTCTCCTTCCTTATCCCCAGCGCAGGAAATGAAACATGATGGATTGTACCGTAAGTCAGGCCAGAGCGTTCGGGAGAGAAAGAGAAGAACTAGACTTCTCCACAGATGGGGAGAAGCTTTACCTGAAGCAGGGAGAGAAAGGCTGGCAACTGACTTCAGTGGTTTCCTTGCAACTGTATGATACGTAGGTACAGAGCGATCTGCACTCGAGAGAAGATCGTCGGCGATTCCCTGTCTTATTTCGTTTCTCCCCCCCCCTTGTAGCGGACGGCCGTGAGGGGAGAGCGGCGCCGGCGACGACGCGTGGAGGATTTAATTAAACTGAGGAGGGAGAGAGGGACGGAGGAGGAGCTACAGTAGGAGAGAGCACAAATTAAAAACAAAAGCCTCTCGAGAGAGAAAGCAATCTCGCTCCCTCCTCCTCCTCTGCACAGAGAGAAACGAAGAAGAAGAGATGGATGGCGGATAATTTCCTCTCTTTTCCACATGTGGATATGACGGCGGCGGCGGCGGAGGCCACCGACCGACCGGGGAGGGAGGAGGAAGGGGGAGCTTCCCCCTCCTCCTTTTCTCATATAAGCGGCTGACTCGAGGGAGAAGAGGATGGAGGGAAGCAAAGAGGAGGAGGAGGAGGAGGCGGACTTAATTGGTTTTTCTTTCTCTCCCTTCGGCTGCTCTCTTCTCCCCCCTCCCCGGCCCCTCCCTCCTCCTCTCAACAAGATCGCAATTAAGGCTCAGTTCTGAGGCTAATAATGCCGACGGCCGCCCACGAGAGAGAGACCGGATGGGGAGATCCCAACCAAATGGAGCTGTTGGGGGACACGGCTATTGGGGGCACTTGCGTCGGAACTCGTATTGGCGAGGGCTCCATCGGGTTGGCTTTCTGGTGCGGTTGGCCGGCCGCGGTGCACAGAGAACCTTTCGTTTGAACTGAAGGGGAAGGAGGAGGACCAGCCAGCGTTGATTAAAAGGGAGATAGGAAAAGGAGGAGTGGGAGTGTGCGAGGAAATGGAAAAGGGAGGAGGAGAGAATGGTTTTTTTTGCGTTCGGGTGAGATGAAGAAAGAAAGAGAGAAGGGGGATTTCACTTGGGGAAAGAGATTTGGTTTTTCGGAAAGCACAGAAAAGGTCCCTTGGGAGCAACAATAGAGATTATTTTGAACGATCTGTTATTTTGCATGTCCAGTTGCAACGCGAGAAAGCAATGTTGAGACATGGCGTACACTTGAACAATTTCTGCAAAACTGTTGTCAAGCAAAGGAGAGAAGAAACCGAAAGAAGAGACATGCGCCCAATTCGAATTTTTCCTCCTCCTCCTCGACTCTGCCAAGTCCCATAAATCCACTGAGCTTTTCCCTCCCTCTCTCCCGTCTCTCTCCTCCGCCTCCTCCCTCTTGCAAGCTAGCTAGCGGGCGGGTAAGTGAAAATGGAAAGTCTAGTTTGGAGTGGGGAGAGGGAGGAAGAAGGGGGAAAGGAGGGATTCAAATCTAGATTGAAAATCTTGGCGCTCACAAAAGGAGTTCGTTTATTGAGGTAGTGTGTGTGCAGTGCGAGGAGAGCGGGGAGGGAGGCGATGTATAAGCTGGCGAGCAGAGGAATGGAATTCAACAGCTCTCACATACTAAAGTCGCAAGACGTCTAGAAAGTTTTTGCTCAAGTATGAAGAAGATTGTTGTGACCTTTATTTTGGGGAATTGCCTTTCACAGTACCGTAGGTGCTTGGTGTTGCACGAAGGTGAAAGGAGTATGGAGAAGGGAATCTCCAAATTCATTTTCCCCATTCCTTTCCTTTCCCATATCCCTTGCATAAACAATGCAATATGCCGTAGCGAAGGGGATGGATGAAACAGAGCCTCTTCCAACCCCGAAAACTCCTTTCCCCAAAACGATATTTTCCTCCCTTTTCGACCGACGAGCGAGGCAATTTAACCTCGGACGGACGGTGGCAATCTCTCCTCCTCCTCCCCCTCCGACAAAAAAACCTGTTGGGGAAACCTGTGGACGACTTTTTCTCATCTCTTCTTCCCTTCCTCCTCTTCTTCCCTCCCCCATCCAATCCAGTCAGTCCCGACGACGCTGTAGTAGTAGTAGGCTGCCGTCACGCCGACCGTCACAGGCAACTTTCAATATAACCTCCCTTCTTCCCTCCTCTCTGGTTCTCCCTCGCCCCATAGACAAACTTACACAAGCAATGGTCTTTTTCCCATCTGTGGCAAGCTGACAGGCAACTGCCCGATGCTTTGATGTTGAGAATGGTTATACCCAAATTGTTTGTACCATCCTTTGTCTGAGGGTCCAGCTCTTGCAACTTTGCAATATTGTTCTGCATCTAATAAAGGTTTATTACACTTTTCCTCTCCCCCTCCCCCCTCCCTTTCCTCCTCCTCCTCCTCCTCCGGGCAGAGCAGAGAGAGGCGAAAGAGGGAGAGGGAGGAGGAGGAGGAGGAAGAGAGCTCTGCTGGCGCGTCATGATATTGCTTTTCTTCTTTGTAATTTGGTTCTCTTCTTCCCCCCCCCCCTTCTTCCCTTCTCTCTGTGTAGTGGTGGTACTATACGAACGTACGAAGGCCGGCGGCGGATATAAGAAGAAAGAAGAAGCATCGCGCATTTTTGTAGGCGAAAATAACAAGGGAAAATGTATTTGGCAGGCGGGGCAAAATTGGAGTTTCTTTCTTCACGGTGTGATGTACGGTCAGAGAGGAAATAGAGAGATGAAAGGAGGGCAACAACACGGCGGCGGCGGGGGCTTCAGAGTCCGGGATGAGAGAGGAGGAAGAAGGAAGAGGCGGCAGCGGCGGCGGCAGACGGCAGACGGCGGTGGAGGGAGAGGACGCAATAAAGGAGCAATTTACTTAGTGGCATCCAGAGGAGCGGGATTGTCCAAAGATGCGAAATTGTTCCTTTCTGAAATATCAATACATACTAACAGCCCCTCATTGCCAAATGAATCGATCTTTCCAGTATGCGACTGTACGTACATGAAACATACCAGGATTGTTAAGCCCGCAGTTCTGGGAGAAAGTCATACCAGGAGGGAGGAGGAGGAAAGAGCGCATATTGCTTTCAATAAGGCCGTCGTCGCACGGCGGCCCGCTTTTCCCTCCCTCCCCCTCTTTCCGCCGCTGCCTTCATGTTACGGAAGAAAGAAACAACATATTGGCAATTAGGGGAAGAGGGGGGGAGGGAGAAGAGGAAGAGGAGAAAGGAAGGCTCCGGGCAAGGGGGAAAAGTGGGGAACGAGGGGAGGGAGGAAGCGAGGGTACATTGCTGCTTTTATTATTGCTTCTTTCCCGCCCTCTCTCTCTTCATAAATCAGGCAAGATTGAACATTCCTGATCTAATATCGCCGCTGCCGCTGCGGCCGTTTCCTGTAGGGCTAGGGGCCAAAGACGACGAAAGGTACCTCTCTTTTACGGTATGTAAGGCATACACACTTCAGTATACACATTTACAGTAGGAAACCTAAGTGGGCAGTTGTCGCGGCGGAGGCGGAGATTGCCTAAAAGCCTCCTCGTCCTCCTTTTTTTTCGCAAACACGTCCTTCATCCGTTTTTGCCCCTTCCTCCTGCCACCACCAACCCCCAACCCAACAGCTAAAGGCCCTCCTTTTCTTCATCCACTCTTTTCTCCCTTCCTCCCGCTTTCTTTGTCCAGGCTAATGTCCACTCAACCCTTTTCCTAGCGAGCTTGGAAAACACTCAGCAACTCTTCGTCCTCCTCCTCCTCCTTTGCCATCAGCACTTTGGTGCGGAGTGTAGAGGGGGGGAAGGGAGAACTGAGGGAAAAGAGGCTGCAGCTAGGATGGATGCTGGAAAAAGGCTGATGCCGCCTTCCCTCCCCCCCTCTCAGTCTTGGATGCAGTAAGCAGAGAGGCGCCTCCCCCTCCCTTCCGTGCCAGCCAGGCAGGCAGGCACTCAGCGACGAGAGAGAGTTTTGAAGCAAATGGAGTCTCCGTGTACGGAGTATTAGAGCTTTTACCGAAGAAGGAAAGAGGGGGATGGGGGATGGAAGAGGAGGAGGAGGCGGCAAAAGCAACAGCTAACGCCCCAAAGAGAGCCGAGGAGATGACGGCGATGGTGGGGGCCTTCCACCTCAGGATATGGATGCACCAATCTTATGGAGCGATTGGTCGATTCTTCGAACTTTCGCTATGCCCTCTCCCCATCCATCGCCGGGCCCGCCGCTCAAGAGATCCATCCTTTTGCATGCTCGCGGCCCTACCGAGCCCGGTACTCAATGTTGCACTCAAGAATAGTTAGAATCTTTGGGCAAAGAGTGGGAGGGCGTGTAGTGCCGGTATTAGCTTACGTAGCCACCATTCTCTCTCTCTCTCTCTTTCTCTCACGTCGCTCTGGTGGGACCCCCCCCCTCTCTCCTCCCCCTCCCCCAGAGAGCGGAGACAGAGAGAAGGGGCTCCTATACTGAGTGCACTCTAAAAAGCTCTTCCCGTCTTTTCCTCCTCCCTCTCTTAGGATTTCTTTTTCCCACCCACCCACCCACTCTCCTCTCTCTCTTTCTTCTTCCATCCCAACCTGGCGAAACTACAACAAAAGCAAAACTGTGTTTTTTTCGAAAAGTGCAAACAAGATGGCTTTTCCATTAAGTACTTTTCCCTTTCATCCTCTTTCCTCCCACTGTCCAAATCCTGGAGCTTGTCTTGACCAGAGGTGGAGAGGAAAGTGTCTACCAAGACAGTAGTACACCTAGCCAATGTTCTTATCCATACAGTACATGTTGATTTGCCAGAACAAGCTCAGTCATCACACGACATCGCTGTCACAATTTCAGTGGCGTTCGTTGCACTGCATGAAGCGAACAGGTACTTCAACACTCGAAGACAAGAGCTCAAGCGAGCCTTTGAAGACCGCCCAGACAGAATGAGATTCCAGGGGGCATCCGCTGTCCTCGCCAGCCTGGTCGCCGGCCGGCGGGATCCTCCTCCGAAAAACCAAAGTCCATTACGCGGGCTCTCCTCCTCCTCCCCTGGATGACGGGGCAAAAAGAGAAAAGGGGGTAAAGCGGAGGGGGAGGAGGAGGAGGACCCACTTTGGTACCATTCTGGCTGCTGCCTTCTTTTTTCCCCTCTCAGCCCAAAGCTCTCTCGATTCCTCCCCACTGCTACTACTCAATAGGGGATGCATTAACTCTTGAGGATGGCGGAAGAGGAGAGAGGAAGAAGAGGAGGTTTTTCTTTTTCTTCCCTTTTTTTCGCCAAATGGATGTCACTAAACTACATCCTCCCCTCCTCTCTCTCCTTGCCCCCCTTTCGGCCGCCGCTGAGAGGGTTTTGGAAAGATGAGAAAGAGAGGAGGAGGAAAAGAAAGAAAGAGGAGGAGAGATGGGATGGGAGGAAAAAGAGACGGGGCAAGAATCTCCAAGGATGCTAAGGCAAAGAGATAACTACTATTTACACCGGGTAATCCTGTAGTAAATTTGGCTAATAGGTAGTCAGGTACCGTGTACCCACGGACCTCTTCTCTGTTTCACTACAATAGTTGGTGAAAGCCGGTCTTCGGGCCTCCTTTTTTCTGAGGGTGGAAAGAGGAGGAGAAAGATTTTTCCGCATTAACCTGCGGCGAGGGGAGAGGAGAAAGAAAGGGGGCGAGGGAGGGAGAAGGGAAGAAGAGCGTTTCAAGATATCAACAAATGCATCTCCCGGAAAAGTACAGAGAAAAAAGGGGAAAGGGGGTGAGAGTTCTGAGAAAGGGGAGTGGGAATCGCTTTTTTGATGCCGCCGACAGCGAAGCTCAATCGGTGAAAAGCATTTTTCCGAAGAGGGACGCCATTAATTGACGCCTGGCCTCGCCTTCTCCCCTTCGGTGAATTTTATTCCCGATCCCCGCCGGTCGTCATCCAAAGGGAAGGAGGGGAGGGGCTCTTAGCGCCTTTTGGCCGCAGCCGCTTCTTTTTCCGTCCCGGGGTGAAAAATCGTGGGTGGCTTTTAGCGGGACAGCCGGTGGACGAGGAGAGGACGCCTCCGCACGCTGGTTGTATGAGGGGTTGAAAGGATGTCTCAAATAACGCGAGACGAAAAGGAGCCCCCCTCCCCCCTTTCCCCCCACCCCTCCTCTCTTCTGGAAGTGGCGTCCGCCGCCGCCGCCACTTTGCAGCCATTATCAGATACAATGGCGATCATATGTGATGGAGGGAGGGAGATGGACGAACCCACACTCTTCAACGGCGGAAAGTGGAGAAGGAGAACTTTTTCCAGCTATTTTTTTGCAACATCCGTGGGAAGTGGACGTGCCTCCTTTTCTCTGGGAGGGAGGCAATCTCCTTTTCTCGGCCTCCGACGCTCCTCGCGGACCCCTTTAATTTCGGACGAGGCAAGGCAGGGGCCAACACAGGTGGAGGGAGGAAGGGGGAAAGTGAAGGGTAAAAGGGGGAAGGAGGAGGAGAGGGAGAGGGCAGGAAATGAAGTAACCACAAAAAAAGTCCCGAAAGTTAATGGAGGCCAGGAGGGGGGATTCGCCAAACTGGAGGCGCTCTCCCCTTAGCCTAGCTTCCAAGCGTGGCCCTCCAGGCCTTTTCCGTCAGACTCCCTGATTGGTGATTCCCGCCGAAAGTGGTATGAGAGAGAGAGAGAGGAGGCAAAGTCGGTTGGTTGTGTGTGTGGCGGGGCCGCCAAACTAACCTTGCAACAGCAGCCCCACTCCCTTTTCCCTCCGCCACAACTTGATGACAGCGGAGGAAAAGGGAAAGGAGAGAAAGAGGGCGGCGAAGGGAGAAGCAGACAAGCCAATTTGGTTCCCGAGGCTAATATTGCGGCAGCAGGGCCGCGGAGACGCTTTCACCAATGACCAGACACTATTGCGCTTAGAGAAACGATTTCAACGTCGGATTCTATAAAAGCGTATTTGCTTTGCCACCATCTCATGTGCAATCCCTTCGTTGCGGTGGAGGAAGAGAGAGAATTGGACCCCTTTCCTCGGCTCGGAAGACTTTCCCCCCTCCCCTTCCACTTTTCGTTGGAATGAATTTCTGGGGGAGATTGCAATCAGCTGCAGAGAAAGAAGGGCGCCCTCTCCCGAAATGGGAAATTCTCCCCCGCCCTCCCTCACTGTAACGCAAAAGGGGGGGGGGGATGGGAAGAGGAACGCCGCCGCCGCCGCTCTCTCTCCGGAGTTAATTAACTCATTCCTCTCTCTCTCTCTCTTCCTCTCTCTTTCCTCGCAATCTGCAAAGGTTGAAAGGGAGGCGTAAACAACAAGGGTGGTCTCTCTCTCTCTTCTCTCTCTCTTTCGTGGCTGCGGTAGATTGTTGACCAATTATCCCTTCTCGGCCTCCGCGGAGCAGCCTCGGAGGTTGGTGGGTGTTAATCATGGCCGGCGGAGGAAAAAAGAGAGCGCTAACGAACTGCCAGGAGAAAAAGAAGAGGAAAGAGCTAGACGGGTTGGTTGAGGTCTGGTCAAAATTGAAGAACGGGCATGGTTACTAGGATAGCTTGAAATAGTGTTTAATAACTTTTCTCACTATCGTATTCTAACGCTATACCAAAATCGAAAAATCACCTTTTGGTCGGAGGGAGTGAATCGATACTAAATTGCAGGAGGCGGTTTTTTGACGCGTATAGCTATGGCCTTTCGCCCCACAGACAATCTCCCCCCGTTCCCTCCCCGCCGAACGAAAGCCGCCCGCCCCCCGCGCGGTGAAAAAAGAGAAGGGGAGAGAAGCGGCGGCGTGAGGGGGAAGAAGGGGGAGGGAAGAGAAGGGCGGAGGACTAATTTTCTGGGCCGCTAACTCAATTGCCAGGTTAATTCCTCGATTCCCCCCCTCACCACCTCCCCCTCCCCTCCCTTGGCGTCGACAGCCCAGCCCTCTTTCCCCCTTCTCCCCTCTCCTCTCCTGAGTGGGAAAAGAAGGGTGGGAGTAGCAATCCCGTCCGCGGAGGAGGAGGAGGAGGAGGGGAATTATAGGAAATCTTTACACGACCTCCTCCTCCTCCGTCCAATTTCCTGCCCCCCCCCTCCTCTCCTTCTCCTCCTCTTCACACACAAAAAGCAAAGGAAGGGGGAAAGCTGTGTCCTGCCCTGGACTTTCTCCCCAAGTTAGTCGAAAAACTGCAAGTTGGAACAAAGTTGTTTCTTTAAAAAACAAAATGTTGTTATCTCCTTTTTTGTTTGGTAAATTGTAGCATTTGCCCTGCCCATAACCTGCCAAGCAATCGAGAGGACACTCGGTCGGAGTAGCAAAGGCAGCAAAAAGAGGGGGCGGCGGGAGAGAAAGAGAAAATAGATTTGGAGAAGGAGGGCGGGGAAAGAGGAGGAGACTCAATCACTTGGTCAATCGCTTTCTGTCTCCTTCTCTCTTCTTCTTCTTCGCCGCCACCTCCTCCTCCTCTTCTGTCTCTCCCTCCCTCCCTCTAAAGCTCCTCCTATCTTTGATTAGGTTGACACCGCCCCCCCCCCTCCCTTTTCTTTTTCCCCCTCTCGACCCGGCTTCCCCCTATTTCCTCTCTTTCCAAGGAATTTTTTGCTCTCCATCTCTCGTGGGAGAGCAAGGGGAAAAGGGTTTGGCGGTCGCCTTATTACGCCTTTTTCGTCCCCTTCCGTGCGGGAATTGAAATGAAGCCCTGATTTTCTTGCTCCTCCTCCTCCGACGTCGGTTGCCCTGGAGGAGGAGGAGGAAGAAGAGGATCGAGGGAGGAGCTGGGGAAGGGGGAAAAGGGAAGCTAATCAACTGGCTCCCTTCCTCCTCCTCCTCTCTCTTGGTTGACGACGAAGTGCATTCAATGGGAGGGGAAATTGGCCAGGAGAGGAGGGGGAAGAAGGAGGAGGAGGAAAAAGAACAGAGATTGAGCGGCGGCGGCGGCGGGCGGAAGAGGAGTGAGGATGAGCAGTAGCGACGACCGGTGTTTGGTCGCCTTTTCGTCCTCTTTCCACAGTACTACTGATTGCCCTTATTCATCACTGTGGCGGGGACCGGGAAGAAGTGTTGGACCCTCGATCCAAAGAGCCGCATTTGTGACGCAAAACTGAAAGATGTCTTTTTGTCTGTGTGTTAGCATTTTGAATGTGCATCTCAAGTTACCCCATTTTATCAAGGCCAAGATTTTGCTCAAACTATTCGGGCGGAGTAACATATGGATCACCGGTGTTTCCTTTATGAGAAGATTCCTATTCGGCAGAGTAAAAATATCGACCTGGGGTGGGGAGACATCCAAAATTAGCTGAGGGAGGGAAAGGGGAGATTATCCAAAGATAAACATTAACATGTCAGCGGCGAACTTTGCGAGCTCGCTCGCTTCCATTTCTCCCTTTCCCTCCCGCACGGTTTTAATCTCGCGGAAAGCCCGCCTCCCGCTCGTACCAAGTTGTGTAGAAGAACGCATTGCCGAATTTAGCGGCGTCCGTGTGTGTTTTGATGCTTTCGCCCTCTTTTCGCATGCTTCTTTCCTCGGCGGGGAACAATGGGGGGTTAATTTTGCGTGACCCGCGCCCGCCCGGTTTTGAACGCCCTCTTCTTTGGGTCGCTCCCGCCCCCGCCCATTAGGCTGATTGAAAAGGACCTGCTCGCTGGCTCGCTGCTTCCTCTTCACAATCATGGGAACTGAGTCAAGGATCAGATCGAGGATACTTGTTTTCTAGAGCTCAAGTGCCTTCCTCTACTCCTACGCACACGCCTACATTTTAGGTACTGGCCATTCAAAGAAGCTACTGTGGCATTGAGACATCGTCGGGTCCGGGGCTCTTTGTGGCCAGGGTGGCCAGATGGGCGATTTCATCGCCCAAATCGGAAATTTGGGAGATATTTTGAACCTTTGGGCAATAAAATTTGTTAATAAAAATGCATTAAAAGCCCAAATTTTGGGTTTTTGGGCGATATTTTTTCCTCAGCGTATGTAGTAAAGTGCGTTTTTGGGCGATAAGAGACCTAAAGTGGGCGATATTTGGGCTCGTCGACCTGGCCACCCTGATTATCTAGGTCCTCCCCTCACCCTGTTGCTGAGGTAGTAGATGGGCGCGATCCCGCAGATGGGGGCGTCCGTGCAGGAGCTCCTCACGTAGTAGCAGTGGCTGTTGGAGGCGGCGGAGCGCTTGGAAACGCTGCGAAAAATTTATGTAACATTTGTGCAATTTTTGGAACGTGGTAAATATTTGAGATTCAATATCTACCTTTTGGTTCCCTCTTCTTCTTCGTCGTCTCCTCCCCTCTCGTAAGACGAGGACGAGGGCGGCGGGGGCCTCGGGCGGGGGTACACGGGGCGGTCGGAAGCGTACCTGATGAAAGAAGAGACATATAGTTGCGGCGCCAACTAGGGCTCGAAATTTGACCGTTCGGTTAACCAGTTACTTTGAGGGGGTCTAGCGCCTAATTAACTTTCAATTTCGGTTAAAAATTGCCATCAAATTGCAAGTTTCATTGCATTTTTATTACCAAATAATATGAAAAAAAATCGCAACAGTCTTAACTTATTAAATTTTAAAGCGGAGAA
>JAAUXV010244425.1_pt1 | contig 13857 bp, 20 predicted proteins | sample 7278181 | NCBI WGS metagenome assembly JAAUXV01 (sample SAMN14350114, study PRJNA611818) | marine sediment metagenome | isolation source: surface marine sediment (2.1m) | place: French Polynesia: Moorea | collected 2018-08
GCCAGGCGAAGAAGTTGTGCAGGAGGAAGTCGATGTCGCTTGGGTGAGGGGGGACGTGGTTGCTCACCCACACCTGGGTGTGGCGCACCATGGCGGCCATCACCGGGTCCATGTGACCCATTTCTCGCTGGTGGATCTCCAGCACATCACTCAGCGTCACCAGCCCAACCCTCTCCACCAGAGTCTGGTTCATGTATCTCAGGGCAGCGTCCAACCCAATGACTTCATCGTCGCAGTCCCTGTATGCGGCCACATCCGCATTCATAAATTATTTGGCTCGTTTGGTGTCAAATGGGGTGGCCTTGGGGAAGAATTGCATTGGCAGAGAATGCGATAAATTTGCGTGCATGTGCTGCAGCAATTAAAGGACCATCTGTAATTCGCGGGCGATGGACGGGAGTGGGACGGACGGTTTATTACTCGACATTGTTTTCTGCCAATACGTATTTGTGATAAAAGGGCAATGAGGACGTTTGTACGTACAGGGGTTGCTGTAACGGTAACATGGTTTTTTAATGTGTCTTTTTTTGCATCGCTACTTCTTGTGGCTCTTTCCGTTCGCCTCCACCTTCTGCCTCTTTCCCTTCCCGTCGCCGGTGGCATAGAGAGCATCCAAATATATCCTACAAAAAAAATCGTCCAGCATACAATTTCCCACGCACGAAATATCCATTCGGCTTGACTAAATTTGAATCCTCACCAAGTGAGCTCGTTGACGAGCCCCCTGTCTGGCATGGACTGCGAGGACCCGTACATGGCCACCCCCGAGGAGAGGAACTTGTCAGGGTCCGCTCGCACCAGAGCGGAGGTCTCCCTGACGTCGCGGACGAACTTCTCCTTGACGCCGTCCTGGGTGTGGAGCAGCGTGCAGCAGAGGTGGATGCAAGCCGGGAACTGGAGAGCGTTCTGCACAAAGGTAAATTAAATTTAATTATTTTTTCACACATCCCAGGTGCTCGGCTCTCGGCAAATTTAAATTCTTTACTTATCTTATTTTCGCGCAAAAATGCAATATTGTTTTAAACAAGAACAGACTTTGTTCAATGACCTGCGGCATTGACAACATCTTAGAATCGGGGGAAAACTAAAAAATGATTAAGGGAACCCTACAGTTTATAAGTGGAAGATCCCTCCCCAAAGAAAAATCTTAACAGGGATCAAGCAATGGATCCCACCCCAAAGAGAAATCTGGTCATTGACCGATGGATCCAGTGGATCCTGATGGGACCCCCTCCCCCGGATCCCACCCCCCCAAAAAATTATGGGTGGGAGATGAGGTAGAAAGTGAAAAAGTGAGACCAAGGATCCGAGTTGAACTTGACCTTTGGCCTGCTACCCTTAAGGTCGTGACAACAACAACAACAACAACTTTCACCGTTCTATGACCTGTCGGCTTCGCCGCAGTTAAAAAGAGCTGTTGATCTCGTACCAGGTTCCATCCCCGCTTCTTCATCTGCTCTGAGAGGGCGTAGATGTTGAACGATCCGTCCGACTGGAATGCGACGACCGAGACCTGCGGGTCCCCCACCACCTTGACTCCCTCCACCTTGGACAGCTCAGAGGCGATCCAGCGGGTGGTGCTCACGATCTTGCGGGTGGCGTCCACGTAGCCCTGATGGAAGGGTGAGTAAGTAAAAAGGTGTTGTAACTAGTAGTACCAGCGGGAAAGTAAGATACATTGTTAGCAACACATGTTTCTGCTGCTGCAGGGCAATGGCAGTACCTGCGGCAGCAGCAGCAACGACAAGAACTGGAACAGCAGCAGCTACCAACTATTACAAAAACAGAAACAATAATTGCACTTCCTTTAAGACAAGAAAAATACAGTACGCACCTCCCTGCCGTAGTGCATGAGCGAAGCCCAGCAGGCCGCGATGATTCCCCCCGCCCTCGACCCGCCAATGTTGGGCGTGGCGTACAAGCCGCCGGGCCAGTCAACGACCGTGAACCACTGGTAGTGGCGGTACTCGGGCTGGAAAAGGATTGTCTCACTGTTAAAACCCCCTTTTTTAGGATTTTGCTTCCAACAAACACTCCACCTCTGAGAAGAGCGCGACCGAGCTGCCCTTGGGGGCGTATCCGTACTTGTGGGTGTCGGCGGAGATGCTCGTGACGCCGTCGACCGAGAAGTCGAAGGGGGGCAGGGGGAAGCCAGCCTCCTCCATGAAGCCGATCAGGAAACCGCCTGGGGGAGAAAAATTATGGCAATTCTTGGCAAACACCGAAACACTATCAATCCACTCACCTAGACACGCGTCTACGTGCACTGGAATCCCCTTCCTCTTTCCCAGCGCCGCGATGGCCTGTATGTCGTCCATGCTTCCGTGCGCGAACTGCGGTGCCGATCCGACCAGCATGCACGTGCTGCCGGTGATCGCCCTGGCCATGGCCCTGACGTCCACCTTCTGAGTGACGGGGTCGACCGGGACGTGCACGATGCCCATGTCCAGCAGGGAGGCGGACTTGTCAAAGGCAGCGTGGGCCGTGGTGGGGACCACCATCACAGGGTCGGATATGCCCCTGGGTTGCAAGAAAGAAATTTCTGACCCATCGTTTGAATGTTCATAGGAGGAAGGAAATTGGAACCAAACAATCGTTTTCCTTTCGTGAACAATCGCTCTTGAATCTTGATTGATCCTCAAATAAGCAATTAGGAAGGGGCATGTTATCAAAACCAAACGTAGAGGTCATATCCCACCTCTCTATTTTCATCCCGTCGTTCTCACCTGACTTTCCTGCCCCAGTCCCTGTACGCCTTGCAGGCGAGCAGGATGGACTCGGTCCCTCCCGTGGTGACGGTGCCGCAGGACTTTGGCCCTCCCCTGAAGACGTCGCAGGCGACCCGCACCACCTCCGCCTCCATCTTGCGCACTCCGGGGAAGGTGTCGGGGTGGAGAGGGTTCGTCCAGGCCGCGAGGCCGTACACCTCCGTCATCAGGTCCGTGAGCTCGGGGCTGCCTGCGAAGTGTACATTGAAATTTAAAAAATGGTATTTGGTGATTTGTTGCTCATTTCATTACCGTTGTAGACCGTTCCGGACTGCGTGCCCTTCCTCCAGTCGAACTCTCCCAGGCCGAGGTATAGCTTAGTCTGCTCGATAATCCTGCCAAACAAACATCGCATAATAATTTAATTATTGACAGTCTGGGGGAAACCGCAGTTGTGCTTGCCGTCACCTGTCCTGGGTCCACCCCTCCCTGGGCAGCTCTACGATGTCGTCGAGGTGGCTGGCGGGCTCCACAAACTCCTTCACGAGGGAGTTGAGGACGTTGTCCATCTCCTGCTCGATCTTCCGCTGCACGAAGGGGATGCGGCGGACTAGGCGGAAGGCACGGTCGCGGAGGCGCTTCCAAAGGGGCACCTGCAAGAGGGAAAGGATGAGGGCATTGACCTTACTAATGCTGGCAGAACGAGCAGGCAGGAGTAGCAACAATCACAGCAGCAGCAGCAACTTCAGCAGCATCACCTGCAGCAGCAACAACGTGAACAAAAGGGCACCGGGCCTACCTTGTGCGTGAGCTGCCCATATGCGTAGTAGGTGGCCGAGGTGGCTAGGAATGTGTATAGCGCCACCTCCCATGCCTCCATCCCCTCCAGCTGAGCATTGGTGAAGGCCTTGGCCTCCTCCAGGGCGAACCCGGCCTTGGCAAGGGCCTCGGCTATGGAGCTCATGGTGAGGACGGGAAATGACCTTGTCAAAGTAACTTCAAATCAACTTTTTTTGCGCGAACTCAGCTGCCGACAATGTCTGTTGCGAATAGCGTGAAATCAATAATCTCCTCTTGTCCGAGGTTTACTGTATAATAAGGTTGCGCGATACTTGTTGTTATGTATGATGCGAGAGAGGAGAAGACTTCCGGCGAACCGCTACGGCGGAAAAAGCAGTCTGCTTCTTCTTTGGCTCAGCTCAGGAGGAGGAAGAGGGGTTGCAACAGGGGTCCAGTTAAGGCACTTAAAAGGAATCTAAGGTGGACTATTATACACGGGTAGAAAGCTGACACCCTCCTGAGTAACAATCTGGAGTAATTTTTAACAAAATAATAATACATTTTGTGCACAATTTAACATTTAAGTTTCAGCCCAAGCTGCTGCTGCCAAGTCGGCCAAGCAGCTGCTGCCCGGCAGACCAAAAAAAGAAGGAATAGCATAGGGACTCTTCCTTTTCCACCTCTACTGCTACGGCTGTTTGTTTTTCGCTGGAGGACTACCGGCACCCCCTGGGTATAGTATAGTTTGGGAACAAAGAAGATCCCCTTCCTGCCTTTGCCCTCCTGTCAGCCCAGCTGCTCCTTCCCCCTCTTTCTCCCAGGCGGGGGACGACGGTGGGGGGAGGGAGGGAGGGAGGGGGTGCAAAAAATGGGGCTTTTTTGCCACTTGTTCTAGCGCGGGTGGGGGAGGAGTGGGCGGCGGCGGAGCTTGGCCTCGACAAAGTCGGACGAGCTCTCCTCGTCCTCAATTCGAAAGGCTCTCTCTCCTATACGGCGAAGGGTGGAGCCACCACTTCCTCTTCCGCCACCGAAGACGACGCCACCCTTTTCTTTCTTTCCCTCGATGCACAAAAAAGTCCTCGGTCCTCCCCTTCCTCCTCCACCCTTCCGGCGGAGCCACCCCCACCCTCTTCGTCTTCGTCGCCGCAACAACCCTTTCTGGGCGAGGAGGCCATGATGCCGGCAGCCACAGCCGCCGAACGCCGCCGACTCTTGTCACTCGCACTGACTGCGTAGACAGCGAGAGATCCGGAACAAAGAGATGTTTGTTGCTTCCCGAGGAGTCTCCAGCTCTCTCTCCCCACTCCTCTGCTGTTGCTGCCCCTGTGGCTGTCCTGGGAGAGGCAGGGGACCAAGTCTGACTTGTCCAGGTCCGATAGGACAAAAGAAAAGGCTGGATGGATGGAATGGACGAGGAGGAATGGGGGTGGGAAGAAAGAAGCAGCGCAGAATGAAGAAGAGGAGGCAGAGGAGGAACGAAACGACGGAGGAGGAGGAAAGAGAGGGGGGAGACCACCACCAGAAAGGAGGAAAGAAGGCAGCCTTGCTTTGCTTCCTCCTCCTCCTCCTCCTCTCTCGGTTCTTTCTTTCTTTTCCCTTTTGCCTCTCTCCCTCCCTCTGGATGGGTCCGTCGTCCGTCGCGCTCTTCCGGAGGCAGCCCCCCCACGTACTCCACCGCCTTCTCCTCGGCTTGCCTCGCTGCTGCCCGTTTGACGCTTCGGCCTGTCTCCCTCGTCCGCCTCCTCCCTCCGGTCTTTGTCGTCGTTGCCGCCGCCGCTGTTGCTGTTTCGCTCGCCGGCAACGACGGAGAAGTCGGGCAGGGGAGAGGCGGCAAGAAGTCCGTCCGTCCGTCGCTTGCTCGGCCCGCCCTTGCCTACCGCTCCTCTTTCTTTGCTAGGCCTCTCTGTGCAAGGAGAGTACCGAGTACTTGCTATAGGCGGAGGAGAGCTCTCTAGCTCTCGGTGGCCCCCCCGCACCGACCGACCGACCGACCGCCGCCGGCTTGACGTGCCTCCTCTCCAGCTGCTCGGTGTAAGCATTACGCATCGGTCGGGAGAGTTCACACAGGGGAGACCAGGGAAAATAAGAGGAGAGGGGAGGAAGAAAGAGGTGTTCGTTCCGTGCTTGCCTGCATGCTGTAAGTTATACGGGAAACAGGAGGAGGAGGGGAAGGCCCATTCTTTCTAGGAAAGAGGTGGCCGCGGCGACAACAGAGTTTGGTAGCGACTTGCAAGGGCTCTGTTGGTAGTTGGTACAGAGAAAACGTCTAAGGGGGAAAGTGGAAAAATAGGAGGAAGAGGAAGCAGTTTCCGACCGTTGCCGCCGGCTTCGTGCCTGTTGGTGTAGCAGAAGGTTGGCATGGCATGCTGTCACACGGGCAATGAGAAAGAGAACTGACGGACGAAGGAAGACGAAACTGCCATCTTCGCACATAGTCTACTGTAGATATCATCAGCACTGGTCGGTAAAGTCGGGAAGTGGAACTCGAGCTTCCGGAGTACATTTTGCACTTTGCTCTCACTGTTTGTCTGCTCTAACTGGCTATAATATAAATTTAAGAATCTCAGCATCGATCACGATCGTATAATATGTGCACTATTCAAAAGGGCTCTTTCATGGGGTCAGGATGGGTGTTTTTGCCAAACCGGCGCATAACTGCCCGCAAGTTCAAGTAAATAGGTGTTTATAATACAGCTCGTCAGATGAATGTCAATATAGTCACATACACCCATGGTCAGTAGCAAACAAAGTGCGGTAAGTTTCCTCCGGATTTTCCAGTGATTTCATGTACGTTTCTACTCGCAGGTGTTTGGGATGTTTGATTCTCCTTGAAGTTGAAGATAAATCGCCACTGCTGGATTCTGCATCTTCTTTTTTGTGCTTCAGGTCGGGAGAGGAAAGAGGCCGTTTAAAATGCGAATACTTTTTGGCAGTCCTTTCCCCGCCTGTCTTAATTTTTTCATCGTCTTCAATGGATGAGAGAGAAGCACTTTGAACTTTTGTGTCAACAGAGGAAAAATCTTTGCTTTCGCTTACAATATATTTACACTTTGGAGCGGGCCTTTTAGTTTTCCCCCTAGGTAAACTTTTATCGTTCTGTGTTTTTGTCTCATTTTCGTTTCTTTCGATATTGCCTGAAGTCTGCAATTCAGTGGTAGTGTTTTCTTCTTTGCCTTTGGTTGGGATAGAGGTGCTATTCTGACCTTTTCCTTGACTCAACGTTTTAGAACTTTTCTTTTCTTTTTTCTTGGTTTTCCTGGAAGCAGATTCTTTTTGGGTCTGCTTCAATTTTAAAGATTTGGCGTTGTGGTTGTCTTCGCTCGTGTCGCGTTTTCTTTTTGGCGTTTTTTCTTTACTCCTGATCTTTTTTCCTTTTTCTTTCTTGGTCTTGTGCACACTCAAACTATCCTTGGGCTGTGGCTTGAAAGAATCTTTCTTTTTCTTTTTCTTCATTTGCTCCTTTTCTTCTTCTTTCACCTTTTTGGGAAGTTTCACCTCAATATCGTCTCTCATAGGCCACGGTTCTTCTGAGGTGATTTCAGTCGTGGCGCTCTCTCTCTTCACATATTTTCTGAGCCCTACGTCGGCAATTCCGCAACCGAACAAAATTATTCCGATCACGATAAAACCAACGCTATGCATTTCAGCTGCTTCCTCAAAATATTCGTCGCTTTGCCGGTTTTCGGGACTTGCCGAATACGAAAGGGCGTACAAATTCCTATTGTCTCTCAAGAGGGCTGCCTCTGGTGCTCCAGCACCTATAAGAAGAACTCCACATATCATAGCAAATGCCGTCGTCTGAAACAAATGATAAGGCTGTGTAAATATTTATATAATTTCAATAAATTTGTGTTCGGTAGTACTGTCCAAACGTAGAAGTCTCCCCATAAATGTCCAAAAAGGCCAAAAAGAGGATAAGGAAGATTGGCAATCACAAGAGTCGCAAGCTTTCCCTCGCCAGACGTTAGAAAACTGTACGTAGTCATTGAAGGTATGTTGGCCTTCACCAATACGGCAAATAAAGCTATTGCAATCACTGCCAACACCTGAAAAAGATTTTTTTTTTAAAAAAATACACATCTGGCGAGGGTGGATTCATTACCGTTTCGAGCACTAAGAGAGCAACCATAATCAAAGACAGTTTCCCCTGTCTACTAATGCATTCCCTTCTGGAGCCCCAACACATGACAAAAATCAAACTAATCCAATGAACAAGAAATATCGCAGCCCCAGACAGCTCAATGGCAGCCAACACTTTGAGGTGCTCCTTCATGTTAACGACATAGGAATCGTCCTTCAAATTCTCCAGCTCTTTTACGTTTTCTGTGGCATAATCCAGAGAGAATATTGTCGCCACTCGGAGGCCACCGGCAACAAAGAGCAGAATGGTCGACATGATGCAAAAGAAAAATTGCTGCAAAGAAAAATCGTTGTTAGCAAGGTGAACGGTACGTACACATGAATCACGAATCACCATCTTGTGCAACTCGTCCCCGAACGATATCCCCACGAGTAGGATGAGCGAGTGCACCACCAACGGGAGGTCCGCCAGGTTCCAGGCCAGCACGACGGCAAAGGAGACCCTCCGCCACACCCGCCGGATAATGTTAAAGTCGACCATGATGGAGAAGTCGGTGAAGGCGATGTGCTCTCGGATAGAGTTCTCCGCCTCCTCCTTGAGCAACATAAGAAATCCTTCGTCTTCCCCATTGACTTTGAGTGAAATAGCAGTAATCAACAAGATCAGGGCCAATATCTGAAAAAAAGAGGTACATGTAATGACTTGGAAAGAAACACAGCAGTTGCATATCACCTACTAGTTCCAATACTGCGAAGCAATTCACGCTTTTCAGCCATCTACGAGGGTTAAATGTGGTAGTTGGTTCCATTTCGCGACAACACGTCTTTCCGTTTAATTAATTTAAGCACAACTATCGTCTTCCTGAAAAAAAACCTCAAAAAGTGATCAAAAAATTTGAATTTAAATTTGTGCCCTCGCTGTTTTCCCGCATACACATTTTTTTATTTAATGCCTCATTGAAAGTTTTGCGAGCAGCCAGCCACCGCTGCTGTACTTTGTGGGATAATACTGTACGCTGGTCGCCAACATACCGTGGAGGAGAGGCGGGGTATTACCCACGTTTGCCGGGTAGGTTGGAGGAGAATTTGCCGGCGTGCGTTGATGTCTAAGAGAAGCAGCAGGGAAAGAACGAGAGAGGAGGAAAGGCGGAGGGGGCAGGAAGAGGGGGAAGGGGGGAGGGTAGCCTGCCCTGGGTTGGGTTGGGGGGACGCCCCCCGCAGGGAAAAAGAGAAAGAGGGCAAGCCCGCAGCCGTCCACTAAACTTTGTAAGCTGCCAGACCAACGATCCGTATGAGAGTTGGATTTAATATTTGAGGAGGGTTCAAGAAGTGGCGAATTTTTCTCCAGGTGAGAACCCGAAATCACGCGAGGAAACTTAAAGAGCGGCGGGAAAGCGGCTCAATTATCCCTTCTGAAGACGACGATGGAGTCGGAGAAAACTCCCGACGAAGGAGGAGGCGAGGTCTTACGGGAGCAGAAGCTGGAGGGCATGGAGGAGATCTCTCCGCATCATGAGGAGGAAGAATGGATGAGGGTGCACTCTCTGGATCTTCCCAACCTGGTGGCGGAGGAGGCGGAGAGGGCCAGGGAGAAGGGAGCCTACGCGGACGTCGTCATCAGATGCGAACAAGAGGAGGAAGGAGGAGATGAGGGCGATGAGAAGGAGGAGAAGACCAGGAAGCCTGCGGCAGAGTTCAAGGCCCACAGGGTCGTACTCGCCGCAACTAGCCCTTTCCTCAAGAAGGTATAACTGGCGTGAAGAGGAAAAACCAATTATCTGTTGGAGCAACAGTTTCGTGTAAAAATCGCTAATCTTTTCTGCACTAGGTTCTCAAGCGTTCCTTGCGCGAGGGCGGTGGAGAGGCTGAGCCGACGACGCTGGTGATCGGCGGGGCCTCGCCCGAGACGGTCTCGCTCCTGCTGGAGGTGGTCTACTGCGGCTCGGTGGAGGCGTCGCTAGGGGAGCTGAGGGAGCTCATCCTGCTGGCCAGGGAGCTCAGGGTGCAGATACCCGTCTCGGAGGACCTGCTGGAGCTGTTGGAGGTACCGCCCCCACCGCCAGACAAGGAGGAGGAGGAGGAAGAAGAAGAATCCTACGTGGAAGAGGAGAAGCAGGCAAAAGTGAAGGAGGAGGTGAAGGCGGCAGCTCCTCTCAAGCGAAAGAGAGGCAGGCCGCCGAAGAACAGCCTGCCGAAGCCTCCTCCGCTCAAGAGGATCAAGGAAAACCTCCCCCGCAGGTCCGCCCCCATCAACCTGTCGGAGGAGGCCCTACTGGGCGAGTACGAGGAGAAGCCTCCAGTTGCTCCCTCCCCGTCCCCCTACTCCCCCGCCACGGACCCCAGTGGCGGCTTCCTGTGCCCGTTCTGCAACGCCCGCTACGGCGGCGCCGTCGCCTTCAAGCACCACCTCAAGTACCACGAGAGCGAGGCGCTCAAGGAGCAGCGCGACCAGATGCTGGCCGAGATGGTCTCCGCCTGCTTCCGCGCCGACGCCAGCGCCTACGAGTGCGCCATCTGCGGCAGCAACTACTCCCACCCGGGCAACTTCAAGCAGCACCTCGGTCGGCACGAGAGGGAGACCGGTGCGGTCACGGCCTACTTCCAGCGGGTGGACCCGGACAATGCCCATCTCTACGCGGCGCCTCAGCCGGGGGTCTCGCCATTCGCTGGAAAAGGAGCAGGAGACGATGACCCTGCTGGGGAGGAGGACTGCAACCCGAGAGGGGGCAATTCGCACCTGACTGCGGCCCTCCGTTCCTCAGTGGCAGCCAAGGGGGAGGCACGAAGGAGCAGAGGTCCCGGCAGCAGGTGCAGAACACATTTCCAGCTCATCATTGCTCTTTGGCTGCTCTACCTGTGGTACTAAAGTAGTTGCTGCTACGTTTCTTTCAATCGTTGTTGTTTTTTTGTCCTTCCCCAGCTCCGAGTACTTTTGCGACGTGTGCGGCCGCACCTTCCGGCATGCCGGCAACTACCGTCAGCACATGGCCAGCCACATGCGCGTCTCCTCCATCACCTTCCCCAGCCACCTAAGGAGTGCCCTGGACGGAAGCGCCAACGGAGGTGGTGGAGCTGCCAGGAAAGCCGCCGTTGATCAGGCTTTCGATTCGGGAGGTAAATGGGCGGATGTGGCTTTTTAATTATGTGCACTTCAGACTATTTTTTGCTAATTGCAGCAGAGGCGCTGGGTCAGCAAGAGTCTTCCTCTCATTCTGTGGACTCAGGGTCCGTCTCCGTCTCCCAAGGAGTAGAAGGAGAGGAAGGCCTCGTCCATGACCATGCCGCCGCCGCCGAAGCTATGATGCAGGAGGAAGCGGAGGAGGCGCAGGAAATGGGAGGAACCTCTTCCGTCCCCCAGGCCTTCTCCTGCCCGGTTTGCAACAAGACATTCGGAAAGATGTCCAAGCTCAGGGTGCACATGAAGGTTCACAGGTTGGTCAGTTTTGTGCCGCCCTTCCCATGCCAGACAATTCATCTCTTATTCCCCGCACTTTTCTAGCGAGGACCGCTTCCGCCACCCGTGCAAGGTCTGCGGCAAGATGTTTAGCCGGCAGCAGCACGTGGAGAGGCACATGCTGATCCACACCGGAGCCAAGCCGTTCAAGTGCAGCAACTGCTCAAAGGGATTCACCAGGGAGGACAAGCTCAAGGACCAGTGAGCATCTTTTTTTTAGAGTCGTTGGATTTTCAAACAATTTTTTGATTACAGCTACCAGCGAGGCTGCCAGTTCGTGGAGGGTAGGGAGTTCACCGCACCAGCCGTCGAAGCCGAGGGAGATGGCGAGGCTGCTGCTAAGCGCAAAAAGGGGAGGCCGAAGGGGAAGGCTGTGAAGAAAGAGGAGGAGGAGGTGTACGATTTGTACGATGAGGACGAGGATGAGGTCTTCGAGGATGATGAAGATTTTGGGTCCGGAGGAGGAGATCCACTACTAATACTTTAAGTCTGTCCAAAGTCCATCCTGCACTATGAATTTCAATTTTGAATCTCATTGCGCGAAATAACGTCCTTCTAGATTTGTGGATTCGTCAATAATAAAGACGGAGACTTCCTTTACTTGGAAACCGACCTTGTATGGTTCGGGAGTGACATTGGAGGGAATATTGCCGCTTGCATAGTCACCCCACTCCCCCCCCTCTTTCGTCGGCCGCCGTCCGGGGTGTGTCTACCTTTTGGAGTCTTCCTCTTTTACCGACGACTCACGTACCTAGAGTACGTGTTCGATCGTCCTTCTTCGCAACAGTCTGTTGCGGCATCCAGGTGCATCCTCTGAAAGGAGCGCCGACGGTCGGGGAAAATATTTCACGGTGCGGTGGTTCCAAAAGTTGTCTAATGAGGATAAACCTCCCCTACAGCATCTCCGTCGCCGCCTTCAACTCTTCCCCTCCCAAATTACCCGACGAATAACCGTGCCGTTGTTGACTCAGAGGAGATCGAGACAAGTGATCTCTCGCGACGACCACAGAAGCAAGTCGATAGGATAGCTAGATAGGAGGGACCAAGGGTTTGTTTGCTAAGGAGGTAGTCGCTGACAGGATTCAAGCTTTTGACCACGTCCAAAATTCCTTTTGGTTCCCCTTTTCCACTTCTTCTTCTTCTTCCTCCCCCTCCTCTATCCTGTCTGTACTGAACGTATGCCAAGGGGGATTTCTCCGGCCCGATTTCTTTTCCTCCTCCGGCTGCGAAAGTCCCACAGTCCCCAGACTCCCCTCCCAGCATTTCCCCCTTCCTCCCCGTGGTACAAATTAGAAGTGTGACGGCGGTGGCCTGAGAAGAGAAACGGTGAGAAAACGGAAGTGCCACCACCAATATTAATCGTCATCGCGCTTGAAATGTGAAAGAAGAAGAAACAAACAGAATCGTCAGAAACAAGATGGTCCTTCACGTCCTCCTGGCCTTCCTCTCCTCCCCTGCTCTCCTCCTGGCCTTCCTCGGAGGCTGCGGCGTCTTGCTCTCGCTGCCTTCGCCGTCGGCGGCGGGGCCGAACGGCGGCGGCAGCGGCAGCGGCAGCGGCAGGGAGAGGAGGGACGCGCTCAAGACCCTGGAGGAGTTCACGCGCGGCATCACCAGGGACTTCAACATGAACATGGAGTTCCAGCTGCGGAAGCTGGGAATTAAGCTGGACGACATTGGTGAGTGCACAGAGGGGAAAAAATAAGTTGCACAATTGACATGACGCCGTTGTTGCTGAGTGGAGTGTTTTTCCTCGTCGTCTGTAGGGGGGAACACATTGTCTGGGGTCCAGAGATCACTGATGAGCTGGAATTGACGACGGTGTTTCTCGTTTTCTCACAGCATCAGTTGCAGCTTCCTTAGTTCTTTCGCAGGGAAGACACTGTCCCTCCTAAATTAGCTGGGCGAAATTTGCATTGTGCGTTTCGTACGGCAGAGAGAACATTTCCAACATCATATTTGTGCGCAGTTTGTCTTCTTTTCCAACGCAAAAATTTCGCAGCACGTGTTTTGGGTACGGTGACGGTCAAATATAAAAGAAAGACGACCCGCGACCGAAGGACAGGAAGTTTTTATTCCCCCTCTTCCCTTCAACGGTCAAACGCTCTGTAGCATGTAGTATCGCAGTATACAGTGGTATATTTTCGCCCATGTCAAAACTGGGACAGGAGAAGGACACAGTTCGTGGGGGAGGAAACCCGACGCGGTGTACAGTACAACAGTGATGCGGTGTCAGGGAACGCGCCACCCATGCCTTTCGTTTTGCGCCCAATCCAGAGGCATTTTAGTACGCAAATAGGGAAGAAAGTGAAAACAAGTCGTGCTGCGAGATGAGGCTGTCGCAAAATGCGTCTGCGCAACAGCAGGTGGAGTCTTTCCTTGAGCCGAGTTGGTCTCCTGAGCCGCCGCAGGGAAACACCTCGAACGTTGCCGCCGCCGCCGCCTCTTCCGTCCACGGGCAAATCCTGCTGGCCTGGTGGACGGTCCTACAGGCCATGGGAGGAGCCAAGGGACCGGGTACAGCATTTCGAACAAGGAGATTATTTACTTTTTTCCCGTTTGCAAGAGTGACAAAGAAAATCACTTGCATGTTGACTATGTTGACTAATGTGCAGCGAAAGAGTGTCCAATTTTACAGGTTTTTTTTGATTGGGTGTTCTCCATTCAATACGGTTATGCATTTGCTTCTAAAACTGAAGCGAACGACTGACTTGTAAATAAATCACCTCAGTAGTATATATTTGTACAGTTTCCGTGTGGTTGACCGGGCGGCGCGCGCGGCGGTCATCGGGATTTGATGTGGGTGTCGGGGGAGGTGTCGGCGGTGACCGGGGGAGC
>JAAUXV010144427.1_pt1 | contig 13792 bp, 9 predicted proteins | sample 7278181 | NCBI WGS metagenome assembly JAAUXV01 (sample SAMN14350114, study PRJNA611818) | marine sediment metagenome | isolation source: surface marine sediment (2.1m) | place: French Polynesia: Moorea | collected 2018-08
GCTGGGGTCCAACTTCACCAAGAACCCCTTCTGCTACTTCAGGATCTCTAGCTTGATCTCACAGAGTCCAAAGAACCCAATAATTTGCCAAAGTGTGCAAAAATGTCTACTAAACAGTTCTGTTTTATGCAAAATTATTTAAAAAGCAGCAGTTTTTTCTATAATGTATTTTTCCTTCCTTGTGGTAGGGTGGATCAATTTGGCTGCGCCACCCATTACTATACTTCTGGCTTGTTTTTGAATTGTACCCTTTGTGGTTTTTTATTTCCTTTCAGACCAACAAGTGCAGGTATGTCCAAAGAAACAAGCCACGTTGCGGAAGACGCTTTTGGCCCCGTTGTCCTACTCCTTTTTTCTTGCTCCGACGCCGTTCCGGCAATCATCTACTCCACCGTCTCCCTCTCTCCCGCCGGCCTCCTCATACCAAAGCGGCAGCAGCATCACCTCCAGGTTGGGGGCTAAAAGCCGCAACACAGCAGCTATAAGAGCTACCACTACTGCTGGAGCTGGTACAGGAAGCTGCAGTCGACATCACATCGGCTGAAGATGCTGTTGCTCCCTTTGTCTCCCTCCCTCTCCCTCACCCACTCTCTTTCTTTCTTTCTTTCTTTTGCTCCAGCAGCTTTTTTTGCTCCTGTTGTTTGGGTTGCGACAGCCAATGGCCGGTGATCCACTTCCGGCATCATATCTCTCCCCCCCCCAGCCCCGATTTTTCTTTCATTCCCCTTCCCCCATCCGAACCGAGAGCTGCTTTCTTTCAACTTTTAACTGTTTGGGATTGGGACGGGAAGAACAACAAGATGGGCACCAAGTGGGCGTCCCTGGTCCTTCTCAAGGTCTTTTACCTCTGCGCCCTCTCCGTGGCCGTCGCGGAGCAAGTCCCGGAGAACAGCTCGGGCTTCTACTTCCACAGCTTGGGCGACGTGGCGGTAAGCAAAATTTGTCTCTTTTTTTTCTAAGGGGAATATTTATAATTTGTGGGAGATAAATAGTGATAAGCCGTTTTTTAACCTTGTGCACACTACTTTTTTGCAGATCATCACCGGGGAAGCCAACTTTGTCGTCAAGAACAACCTTCTGGACGCCTGCCTCCTCGTCCGACAGACGGTCGTGGCCCTCCGGAACCTGTCAGAGAGCAGCGGCGACCCTTCCATTGAACAGACCTACCAGATGGCAATGATCTTGGACGAGTCCTTGACCACATTGATTCCAACAGTTCACCTGAGGAGAGAGTGGAGAACTTTGCTTCACTGCACCGATAAAGGTAGGGCCAGTGGCACACATGACTTTTTAAAAGCCGATAATTTCAGGGAAAGGAAAGAGAGAGGGGAAGACATGTATAAAACATTAATTACTATTTTTTTGGTAGAGATAGCCTCCTTTACTTGCAGTCAAATTGAACTTAGTACCAGTTTAACTTATGTTTATCTTTCTTCCGAGACCATTACACCTCCGAAATTTCCCCTACTTCCAGGGCTCGTATTCCATGGGGAGGAGCTGTTTGGGACCATCAAGTGCACCCACAGGGGAAAGAGACAAATTGGCCTTCTCCTTGCCGGAATCGGGGTCGTTGCTTCGCTCTACATGACCGGCAAGAATGCCGTGAAGCTCAGGGCCATACACAGGGAATCCGACAAGGCCAGAGGTGAGAGGAAGCACCTGGCGGAGGCAGTCACAGCCAACTTCCACAGGACCGAGGAGCTAAGGGATCGGATCCAGGAGGTGGTGGATAGCACAGCGACGAGTCTGGACCACATCAACCAGCGCCAGACGGCCACAGAGATGTACCTCCTGGCGCAGCAGGCCTTCAACCACATGGACCGCGTAGTGAGGTCAGCGCGGAGGGGAGAATTCGAGCCGACCAGCTTGCGTGAGTCTGACTTCATAGAGGCCATCGGGAGGATGAGGGAAGACGCGGACAAAAAGGGCATGATCCTCAATCTGGAAGACGGGGAGGAGCTCTCCCAGATGGCAGTCCTGAAGACCAGCTACCAAATCTATGAAGATGGCACCTTCGTGGCCGTCACCCACATCCCAATGACCAACCTCAACATGCAAATGTCTTTATACAAGGTTACCAGCCTCCCTGTCAAGACCGATTCGGGCTGGTTTGGAGTGGAGTCCAAATACCAGTACATCGCCGTCAGCAAGAGCAGGAGCAGCTGGTACGCTCCTCTCACCGAGATGATGTACCGTGCCTGCGTTGGTTTCGGCCACGGCTTAAGCTGCCGAGTGCCCTACTACTACACGGACTCCGAGATTGTGGAGGGGGAGAGCGATGGGCGCTGCATGTTTGCCCTCTACAGTGGCCGCTCGAGGGATATCAAGAAAGCCTGCAGGATTGGCCGCAGAGTTCTGGACGAGGTGGCTGTACACCTGGAGCTGAGGAGGTATGCCATCTTCACAGGCGAGAGGAAAAGGGAGCTCATCTTGCAGTGCCCTGGAAAGGAGGACAGAACTATGCCCGCCGCCGAGGTGCACCACGTCACCCTGAATAGCTCCTGCTCAGCCACGACTGGGTCTATTGTCATCCCTGGGTTCGAATCAATTGACGAGGAGGTGGAGGTAAACTTCGCCTACCAGCAGCTGGACGTGCTCACCCGCCTCGCCAACGAAACTAAGGAGACCTTGAACAGGTGAGTTTGCCCTTTTCCCCCTTCCAGTTTTCACTTTGAAAATTTGGAAAAGGGTCCGCTTAAAGACAAGAAAAAATGGGTTCGCTTGGTATGTAAATAACTTGACACTTTTTTTACCGCCCTGCAGGTACATCAAGCGTGGCGCCATCTCCTTTGATAAGCATGAAACAGAGGAGCTTGAGTTTGTCGAGAGGGAAAAGGACGAGTTCGGGAAGAAGATCCAGGCCAACACCATGGACAAGCTCACCCAAGTCTTCACCATCATCGGCGTCGCGGCCGTCGTCCTGCTGATCATCGCTGTCGCCACCTGCTGCTACCGCAAGTGCTGCCGCAAAGAGAAAGTGCTCCCCTGATGTCACTAATACGCTATAATGTCAATGCATTACTTTTCCTGCACGTTTAATTCGCCGCAATACAATTCAATTCAACATTCACAAAATTTAGAACTTGCAACGGGTTTTTTTGATAGTTTGTAGCAAAATCAAAGTGTTTTTTTGCCTTCATTCTGTATCCATGGAAGATTCCATGATGTCTCCACTGCTTGCCTCTCCTTCAGACTCCTCCATGATATCGCCAATGTTTGCCTCTTCTTCAGACTCCGACAGGGCAAGTCCGCTTAGGTCAGAGCTGAGCTCCATGATGACAGAGTCACACTGCAGTTCCTCGTCGTCCAAGCCTGCTTGCTGAATCCTCCAAAAGAGTGAGAGGGACCTAGGGAAGGCAACCACAATAATATCGGTCTCTTGAACGCCTTCTTGCCAAAAGTCACTCAGAGGTTCGACAATTCTTTCGGCAAGCATGAATTTTGGCTCCGCCCCATCCGTACTGCTGGTTTTGCCCAATCCCCCGTCACCATTGGTGAATTCCTCTAGTCGAAGATGGCGGACGTACCTGTAGCCACTCACGATCTTGCTGTTGATGATTTTGCCACCAATGTCGCACTCGGTGAGCTCCAGGCCGCTAGAAATTTGCCTCCCGAGCAAGATCTTGTGCCCTCCAAGTATCTTTGCAAACAATGTACGCCCGGCGCACTTGAGACGCTTCAACTCGATGCTACTATTTCTCTGCTTCTTTAGACTGTGGGTGGCAAAAGCAGTCACGCCGACAAAGTCATCGTCGCCATGGACAAAGAGTAGGCTTTCCTCATTATAGTGCAAAAACAACGGTCTTCCATGCCAGTTTGTTCCATACTGCCTCCTCTGCACCTTGCCATCCTTCACCATGGCCAAGTGGATCCTCACCTCCTTGTAGGCAATGTAGCAGACGGAGGAGGTGCTGGCAAGCAGGATCATGTCTCTGGCCCTTCGCAAGCGACTGATTAGCACCATCCAGTTGGGATTCCCCCCCAACGTGTCCAACTGGAACAGGTACAAAGATCGTGACCTGGAAGCCTTGCAGTAGCCAACCATTTTCCCGTCGTTGCAAAGGAGGATGTGGGAGGAGGGGACAGCCTTGTTCAAGTACGGCACCTTTACGGTCTCTACCTCCATCCCGTCCTCTGTCTCCATCGCCAGAGCCAGATCTTTCACCTGCAACAGGTTTGGTGGCAAAAACAGTTCGTCGCTAAGACACTCGGACCAGGGGTGGTCAAAGCTTGGGTGTTGATCGCAGTTGTTTTGCTTTGACCCTGGGACAATCCAGCAGGCTGGGTCACCGTTGGAAATGACGTCCATCCTCTTGAAGAAGCTTTCTAAGTGGTACTGGCGAGTGGTCTTAGACACCCACATCATTTTCCTAGAGTCTTCCACGGGCAGATAGGATTCCAGCAAGTTGAGCACTGGCCACACGTCCCTCGTCATTAGGGCCTCCAAGAGGTTGGCCCCACGGCCGCCCTTGTCGTCCACCTGCTTTTGCTCTCCTTCCAGATTTCCTATGCTAGAGTCTTTTTTCACGTCCCCCTCAGTAGCAAAAGCATCTTCATCCCCTTCCTGCTTTTGCTCTTCTTCCAGATTTCCGTGAATATGGTTTTGCAGCTCTTCCTCCTCGGTGACAAAAGCATCTTCATTTATCTTGTTTGCAAAAACAGATTGGGCATCGGAGACTTCCGTGTCGCCCCCCGCAGCAGCATTGTCGCAGGAGGAATATACTGTTTTTGCATCCATTTTTTTCAAAACTGTTGCGACACCCGTTTTGCTGCAAGGCAAATATTTTCTGCAGCGAAAAATCGTCAATGGAACCGTTTTTTTTATTTTTGGTGCGGCAAAGTAGCAAAAGCGGATCTGCCGACGGACGACTGAAAACGGCACTTTATAGTGTTGAGCGAACCCATTATTCCCACTCTACTTGTATATTGACCTGCAACGGCACTTGCGACGGCACTTGCGACGACCCTTGAAGCAAAAACGGACACCAAGGCTAACAATTGTGATTTTGCCACTTATATTGACCTGGTTTTTCTTCTTAAAATTCATTCTCTACCAAAGATGGACACCTATGAAAGATTAATAGCCCGTCCCCGGCGACTGTTCATGAACAAGGAACGTGTACAAAGATATCGAAGGAACAAAAAGGAGGCCTCGGAGGAGTGCACTAACTCGAGCAACAGCGAGACTCTGACGGCCACTGCAGATGAAGGCAAAAGCAACGGAGAAGAAAATACGACACCCAGAGTTTACCTCAGATACGAACAGGATGGAAATGACAGACTGGAGGATACGGCGGAGAGTGAATATCGGCAAACAGGTGGAGAGGATGCCCGTGACCTCGTCAGGAACATGAGCTCCATGTTAGAGATGGGCTCCGTGCGGTCCTCCACCTCCTCCTCCAGGATTGATTTTGCCACCCCATCTCATGCCACAACTCCTCCTCCAAACGAACAGGGCGCTGGAGAGGGAGAGGGAGGCGGGGAGAGGGAGGGAGAGATGGATGCAATGCAGGATCCCGGCTTAATTTGGAGACACGACCCTTGGAGGCTGAACCACGGCGACGACAAGGAATTCTTTGCACGGTTTGGCAAAAAAATTACGTCTCTGGTGTGCACCGGCGGCGTTACCAAGGCAGCGGCGCAAAAAATCCTTGAACTCTGCTATGAGTCTGCCGAAGACCTGGCCAGAGTAAAGAGGAGGGGTAGCTGCAAGAAGTCTTCTAAGTGGCTTATCAGGAAAACGATTCTGCAATCTTGCCCGGAAATAAGGACAAAACTCTACCGCCTAGACGAAACGGGCAAGCAAGAAGAATGGGTAAACGTTCAAGTGTTGTCCAGAGAATTCCAAACGCCTACAGTAGTGAAGAGAGTTACTAGCATTCGACTCAGGGAGATTATACGTCACGTGTACCAGGTCCACAACGTGGACCAGGACAACCCCCCTGACGAATGGCGCATGGTGGAGGTGGGAAGCGACGGCTTCACCCCCACAAACAAGGGTTCTTGGGGGTATCACAAGGTGTCCGTCAAGTTTCTAAAATGCGGCAAGCCTTATCCACTGTTTTTGCATCAATTCAACAGCACAAGCGGGGGGTCGGTCGACTGCGAGAGCGTAATGAGGCCCGTGGTAGACGAACTTTTGCAAAACCAAGATAGAGTGACACTAGTCAGAATTGTCGGTGATGGGAAGGAGCGCAAGATGCAAAAGGGTATGATGGCCACCAACAGCACCATGGGCTGCGAGCTTTGCAAGGCCAGGGGCATCAATGTTGCCGGAGACCGCAAGAAAAAGAGAAAGAGCTTCCCTTCGTCCGTGGAGGTGGATGAAAGAAGAAGTACGGCGGAACTAAAACTTGAGCTAGAAGGGCTGGTGGACGAGGAGACGGGAAAGCTTCTAGAGCCAATTGACGGTGTGCTGTACTGGTCGCCCTTTCTCGACCTCCCTGGGTTCCAGATGGTGGAGTCCGGCCCGTTCGACTCGATGCACCTGTTTGCCTACGGATTGACCAAGAAAATTTTCAAACTAATATTCATGTCCTCTCAGCACAAGGATGACAGAGGCAAGGGAAAAGGAAAGGGCAAAAGCAACGACAAGAAAAGACGGAAACGCCGCGAGTCTATCTTGAGGATGAAGGAGCAGGGCCTTGCAATTCAGTCTCTACTCAGGTGGCTTCCCCTCCCAAGAGAATTTGGCCGCCGAGCAAGATCATTCGATTTCAGTGATGCAAAATCAAGTGAGTGGCGCATGCTGGGCCTGTACCTGTTTTGCTACGTAGCCTCTTCAAAAATAATGGACAAAGGGAACCTGCTATGCCGACAAATAGTGTTTTTGCTAAACTATCTTTACCGGTTGGTCAACGTTGACGACGCAACATACTTCTCCCTGGGAGAGGCCCACCTGAGGCACGTGGCAAAAACATTCCAGGAAGTGTACACCGAGCAATTTGGAGAGGGGGAGTCTACCTTTAACGAACACTGTTGTTTTGCCCACATAGCCGAAACACGGAGTTCACACGGGCCCATGCATCAGTACTCGGTCTGGCGTTACGAAGACACCATAGCAAGAATCCTCAAGAGCTACAAGAGCGGAAGTCCCCACGAGGGGCGTCAGGTCTTTGAAAACATGTACACCGCGGACAAGCACAGGCACCTGTGCCCGAGCAAAAAACAACTGAGGATTTCCCCACAGACCAAGAGCAGGAAACAGGATGACAGTCTAATTTACACTTCAAGAGGCTTTTTCCGCGTCATAAAACGTGGAGAAGCAAAAGGTACTTGGTTTTGCCAACAGCTCAAGACGAAAAAGTTCTCCACTCGCAAGTTTCAACTTCCAGAGCTGGAATGGAAGGCGGTGGGGATTGAGTTGCTTGCAAAAACAGGAAACGGCAAAGAAGACTTGGAGCTTGTGTGCCGCACAGATGTGCTGGGGAAGGCCTTGCTGGTGCGCGGAATGTTGATAACTTGCCCAAAAGAGTGGCTTTTTGAGTAGTGTGTGTTTAGCCTTGAGCGAACCTTTATTGATAATACATTCAAGCAAAGAGTTTGAGTAGTGTTTGTTTTTTGGCCTTGAGCGAACCTTTATTGATAATACATTCAAGCAAAGAGTTTGAGTAGTGTTTGTTTTTTTTGGCCTTGAGCGAACCTTTATTGAGAATACATCCCAGGAAAGGGAGGCTCTTTGAGTAGCCGGTCCTTTTTTAGCCCCAAGCGAACCTTTATTGAGTAGACATCCAAGCAAAAACAGAATTCAAATACCAAGGGAAGGAAGCAAGCAAGCATTTAGTGTAATTTTAGCCCTGAGCGAACCTTTATCGAGAATATATCCAAGCAAAAAACAATTTGTCTTTTTGCTCAATTAATTTTAAGAAAAGCAACATTATACGGGTAAATGTGCAGGCTTGTACGCAAAAACAATCAATTTGAGGAATAAACATTTAAAAAGTGGGTTTTTGCAAAGTTTTGAATTTGAAAAAAAAACCACAAAAATTAAGATGGGAAACACAGTCTGGAAAGAGAAAGGGAACCAAAATGGCCACGTTCATGGTTTTGCTACTGAATGAAAACTCACCATCCAAGTTCGTGCTGGGCCGGGAGAACCAGGGCTTCGTTTTTGGCAACAGCATTGGCTTTGACCCATTTGGGGACCTACTCCAGGAAGAAAGATCTGACCCAATCAAGGTGTGCTTCGAGAAAAAGTGGACAAACGCTTGCATATTGACCCGGGTGGCCAGTGGGGAGAGCATCATTCGGGCAACAATGGAGGTGAACAGCCTCAACAGGCTGCTCCGAGAGGCTGACTGCGACCCAGTGGACTTCTACCTGTCCCTCCTCCCAAGGTACCCATCAGAGTGGCGTGCAAAGGACCAGTGGAAGCCAAAAAAGAAAGCCAATGAGACGGGCGACGGATTCGAAGCAGAGGCGGGTGATGCGGCAAACACAAGGGGAACCAACAGGGACAGCGGCGGGGGGAGTGCAAAACCAAGCGGAGGCGATTCTCAAAGCTCCCAGACTGGAGCGAATGGAGCCTCTACGAGCGGAAATGGATCTGGCGCTGGAGCCGGCGGAGGCAGCGGAGGGAAAGGAGGAAGATCCGATGACGAAGACGATGACTTCAGGAGGAAGAAGCATCAACAGGCCAAAAAAAAGGCCCTGAAGAGAAAGAAGCAAACAAAAGAGCACAAGAAAGCCAAAAAGGCAAAAAGAATCAGCCTGGAGGAAATGACTTTGTCACCAGTGGCGGAATCTACCCCAGTGAAAAGAAAGGGAGCAAAAACAAGCGACGAAAAGAACAGTTCTCCAGCGCCTCATATTGAGGAAGAGATGGTGGAAGAGGAAGAGGAAGGAAGGCGTAATGTTTTTGCAACTTCGGCAGATACTGAAAATGGCAATGAAAATCATGATGCCGCCAATGTTTTTGCCACCCCACTGGATAAGACCACAAGCGACAACGGTAGCAAAAATGATGAGGAAGCACCACATGACGAAGAAGAAGATGAGGAGGCACCTTACAAGGAGAAAAAAGACAAAAACATAGATGGGTCGGGAAAGAAAAAAGAGAGGAAAACGGAAATTTTCCGCATCTCTCAGAAATTCCTCACTTGCAAAAACAATATGGACAGTGCTGCGGTTGGCATAGAGAAGAATCTCTACAAGTACGCGAGCAACAACCACGAAGAGTCCACCAGGCAGAGGGGCTCTCTGGGCAAGGAACTGGCAGAGGTGAAGGTTATGCTTTTGGCCCTCTGCCAAGCGCATGACAAAATGTTCGAGGTGGTTAGGAAACTCGGAACAGAGAGCTGCGTCGATGGCGTCGACAAGATGCAGCAAGATCTCAAGCTTCCGTGGAAGACAACTGCTGACATGATTTATTTCATAAAAAACCACCACAGAGAGCTGGTCGTGTACTGCAACAGTGTTTGCCCCCACGACGAGCCACAGTACGTGGCGAAACTCACCTGCAAACTCCTGGACATAGAGTATCGCAAAACCATCCTTTTCACAGCACCTCATGCTGGCGGTGCGGGGGAAAGGCAAGTCAAGATGGGGATCGAATTTACAAAAATCCCGACTGATTTTGCCACATTCATGTACGAAAGGATAAACCACAACAAGTACCTACCCAGCAAAAAGGTAGAGAAGAAGAAACTCGCCAGGATGTTTGAGAACATGACACGTAGGCTGCGCTGCGAAGAGATTGCTAGACTCTTTATACAGGCAGTGGACAAAACTGGACCTCCCTCGGACGTCTGCACCATCCTGATCGCCAATGACTTGAGCAAAAACATTGGCGGCATCACCGAGAGGAGGCCTGACCTAACAGACAACGAGGAGTGTAAGGCCTGGCTGTCGAGGCACCACCTGCCCACGCTGAGGAAAATTGCCGATTCAGTGGGGAAGTCCCACCTGGAGATGGAGAACATGAGCAACCACGACGTCATAAACTCGTGCCTCCGCACCAAGCAGACCATGGCGCAGCTTAGGAGGAACGCGGAGAAGCTGGCGTCTGGGGAGCCCATCGAGGATGTATTCACAAAGGAGTAAGTTTTACTATCTGTACATTAAGCAAAAACACACCTTACAATCACAAATCAATTGTTCCCTTGCAGCCAGTGAGAATTTTGTCACATGCTTTTGAAATTTGGGAGAAAATCATCCAGATGAGATTATAATTTCAGTTTAGGGACAAAAAATGGAGGAATGCAACCAATGAAATGATTTTGCTACTGGAAGAAAAGAAGATTTGGGACTTTTACCGGCAAAAAAAATTGGAGGAATGCAATCAATGGAATGATTTTGCTACTTGAGGAAAGGAAAATGAGCAACCGATTAAGAAGTGTGGCAGTATTGGTCAATAAATAGTGAAGAAGCAAAATGATAGTGCAACGGTATCAATGGCAGTACGGGGGCGGACGGAGGAGGGCAGGGGGGGAATGAGGACGGAGGAACGGCGGGGCGGACGGCGGGTGGCAGGGGGAAAAGTGGGGGCGAAGGAACGGCGGAGCGGACGGCTGGGAGCAGGGGGGAAAAGTGGGGGCGAAAGAACGGCGGAGCGGACGACGGGGAGCAGGGAAAAAAATGTGGGCGGATCGGAACGGCGGCGCCGACGGAGGGGAAGCAGGGCAAAAAATTGGGGGCGGAGGAACGGTGGCGGCGGCGGGAAGAGGCGACAGTTTTAACATGAGTGCTTCCGAACGAGAGGCTAGACGGAGACTAAAATAGTGTTTCCACAAAGGCCAAAAAACGGAACCTAGAAAGGGTCCGCTCAAGGACAAAAACACGCCAAACGGGAGTTGGGACTGAATTTAATTCCGCCCGTCGCAGCCACCGTTTGGGGGACTCCAAACGGATCTAAGAAGGGTTCGCTCAGAGACATTTTTGCAGGAAGGGTAGTATCAACGACCACCGTCGAAAAAACTAATACGGCCCGTTGCAACCACCGTTATGACCCCCGGATGTAATGCTGCAAGGGTACCCCAACGGTGGTCGTCCCACCTCCCGTTATTACCACCCCCGACTGCCTGGCTGGGTCCACTTTACTTATCTCCTCCTCCAAACTAAACTACATCGCCCAAAGTTTTTTCCTCCAGGCGGGCGGGCGGGCGAGGGACTGAAAGTGAGAGCGGGCGGGGGAATTCACCCTCCCCCTCTTCTAATGAAACAGACGTCGTCGCAACGAGGCTCTGTGGCAGCGAGAGAGACGTGGAAGGCGAAAAGAGGAAAAGGAAACCTCCTTTTCTTTCTTTCCGCGCTAGTTTTGCTCGTCGACTGCGTCCTCCGCCTCCGCCTCCGCCTCCCCATTAGGGCCGAGGACGCAAACTTTCCTCCCTCCCCCCCTACGACGCTGCAGACGGCGATAAAAATAGAGGCGTGGGAGGAGGTGTGGGTTTTCTTTCGCTCTCACCCCCCCCCCTCACTCTCACTCTCAGAATGGGGAGGAGATTCTGGTCCTGGTCTCTTCCAGGGCCCGTCGTTCGTTCGGACTTGGGAAAGGAGGGGAGGGGGGAGGGACGTTGTTTAGTTTGAGGACGGAGGAGGGGAAGGGGGGAGAAGAGAGGCCGCCCTCGGCCTCTGCAGGACACTCCCCACTCCGCTTCCTCTTTCCCCTGCTCCCCCGCTCTATCTTCCATCTCTTTCTTCTCTGCAGGAGAAAAAGGGGGAAGGAGAGAAACGTGGAGAAAATCTTGCGCGAAAATGTTCGTCATGGTGGTAGTGAAAATGCCTAGAGAAGGTTTTTCTGTAGCCGCAAAGCGCAAGGTTGCTCTGTTGCAATCATATTTCACACAAAGTCTCCCTTACGCCATATACGGTGGGGATAGCTCAGCCACCTCAAAAAGATGCATAAGAAATCCCCCCGCATCTAAGAGTACGGTGCTTCGAATACCAAGAGAGACCCCTCCTCCACTTCCTGCTTCACACTTTCACCCCCTGTGTAGTTGCTCCTCGACCTTGAAGGCGCCAAAAGCCTCGCGAGGGGAAACGAGCGGCGTCGGCGCACCCTTAAATCCCCGCCTCCTCCTCCTCCTCCTCCTCCTTCTCGCTCTCCCCTCCCCGGAAAAGCTTTTAGCGAAAGTGACGTCATTTTCGACCGCCGCCCAAGGAGGGAGGGAGGGAGGGTAGAGACAAAAGCCGAAGGAGGAAGCTCCCTCCCTCCTCGCTTCTAAAAGCCCTGAGCGAAGGAGGGAGGCAGCAAGGTCGGAAGCGGCCACGGCGGCGGCGTTATGGACTGTTACAGCAACAACAACAACAACGGCAGTGGGCACTTAGGCACGGGCATTTGGGCAGGAGGGGGGGCGCACCGCCACCTGCAGCATTTGCCATTTCGCGGTGCATTGCACACTACGAACAGCGTGGGTGGGTGGGAAGGAGAGAAGGGGAGGAACGACCTTGAAGCATGCGTCGGTTGCCTAATCGCTTTCCGTCCCCCGCGCATGAAGTGCAAAAATCCCAAATCTCCCACAACGGCTTTCAGTCCTCGGCGCCGACTCTCTCTCCTCCCCGTCATTGATATTCAGTCGGGCGCCGCCGCCGCCGCCGCCGCCGCCGCCGCTGCCGCCTACCAGCGCCCTAGACGAGTCTCTTTTCTCTCTCCATTCGACCGCCAAGGGGAAGAGGAAAAGCCTTTATTTTTCTCGCCTCATTAAATCGTGCCGCGCCGGTGGAGACCGCCAAGGAGGAGGATCGAGAAAGGCCGCAAGAGAATGGAGAGGCTCTCTTATTCCCCACTGTCCGCCGCCCGTGTCCCCCCCCCCCATATCTACCGCACTACAGACCCGACTTAAAAGGAGGAGGAGAAAAAGAGACGGCCAAAGGAGGAAGAGGAGGACTCACTAGGGAGGGAGGGAGGGAACGAGAAGGCCTCTGTCGTCCGAAAAAGAACAAAAGAAACGCGTATTACGGTCAATCCTGCCTCCAACCATCCTCCTTCAGCGATCGAGCAACCTCCACCTCCCACTACTACCTACGTACATCCGCTAAGAGGTGGAGACAGCGAGGAGGAGGAGCCTCTTCCTCTTCCTTCTCACATCCCCCCTGTCCTCCTCCTCCTCCCCCTTGCCCCCGGATTAGCTGGCTTGCGTTGGCCTCCCCCCCCCCTTCCCCCCTCCGTCTTACTACCTCTCCTTACCCTCCCATCTCCCAGGGCTGACCTTCCTGCCTGTGCGGCGGGGAGGAATTCACCATGGTACGATGGGGAAAAAGACACGACGTCCGGTGCTCTTAGCATATGTTTCTTTCTACAATAAGTAGTTGTTGGTTTTAATTCGTCGGGCTTTATAGCACATGTTACCGAATCCCCATCTCCTCTATTGTGTTAGGCCCATTTTACGTTTCCTCTTTCCTCCTCCTTCCCGACCTTTTTGGCAACCAGCCTCTTCCTTCTTCTCCCTTTCCTTCCCTTCTCCCTCCCCTCTTTACCTCCTCCTCCTCCTCCCCCGCTCGACGCCACTGCTGCAGTGGACAACAACAACGCAAGGTCGGAGGCGAAGGCAGCATTGCCTCTCTGTGTATGTACCAGTGGCGAACCCCCCCTCCTCCTCCCCTCATCTTGTAGTACTCCTCCCTTCGTCTTCCCCCCACCCACCGAGGGAGGGAGGTCCGTCCGCGGGGGTCGAAGATGCTTGCCCTTCCATCGAGAAAGAAGCTCAAGAAGATCCCCCTCCCCTCCTTCATACACAGTAAAATTGTGCGGGATTGCGACAATGCTTCCCTCCCCTCGCTCGTACGTCCCTCGACCTTCCGATTTCCCCCCAAGCGATCACCCACGCCCCCCGCCCCCCCACTGCGCGACTCCCCC
>JAAUXV010097554.1_pt1 | contig 13776 bp, 17 predicted proteins | sample 7278181 | NCBI WGS metagenome assembly JAAUXV01 (sample SAMN14350114, study PRJNA611818) | marine sediment metagenome | isolation source: surface marine sediment (2.1m) | place: French Polynesia: Moorea | collected 2018-08
ATTGTTTTAAAAAATATATTCTTTCTGTGATATTTTTACGTTTTTGTCTTGCAAAATAACTTAAAGCAAAGTCTATAAAAATATAATGTTCTTGGTGATGCAAGTGCCCTCTACTGTTTGCTGGGAGAACCACACAGATATAACTTTTAGATAGATGTAGAAACGCCTATGTTAAGGGATGGATTCGGGCCGGGAATTTGCGGGCTCGGGCTAACTGCGGGCTGAAGAGATGCGGGCTCGGGCCGTTGCGGGCCAGAAAAGTGCGGGCTGGTGCAGGTTGACATGCGGGTTTTTGCGGGCCAAGTTCCATGACAAAACTTTTTTAAAAATACCTAGCTTTTTTGCCATTTTTTTAAAGAAATCTAAAATTTGGGTCCATTATTTTCTTTCTTTTACAAAAAATGTTTAAAGTTTCGGGTTTTGCGGGCTGGACTGCGGGCTGCGGGCTGGTGAAAAAGGCCTGCGGGCTGTGGGCTGCGGTCTCGCAGTCTCGGGCTCAGCCCGGGCACCCATCCCTACCTATGTTGCACCCACACATGGGCAAGGGGGTGAGGGGGGACGGCGGAAAATACCCCCTTCCTAGGGTTGAAAAACCCATCTTCCCCACCCGCGCTACTGTACTGTACAGGTGGTGTGAATGTCATTTGACGTGACATAGGTGACTCAAAAAGGTTCAGGTCACTTTTCATAACCTAGGTCATTTTCATCGGTGCCAATAAGCTCGGCCCACAAAACGAGGGCAGAAAAATTTATTTCGCCGAAATATTTCCTTTTCCTTTTCTCCCCGATTGAGGTAAAAAATCTAAAACTTTCTTCCTCGCCCACCTGCGCTTTCCCAGAAGGAGGAAAAAACTTTTTTGGGACAGGAAACAAAACGCCTGCGGCGGCTTCGGCCACCCAAAAAGATTGAGGGCCACAAAAAAATTTCGGACATGCTATGGCGAACACGCACAACTTGCACATCCCCAAACGGGGAAAAAAATCCACGTGAAAATCGGGAAAAAGCGTTAAGTCTCATGTCTGCTAGGAAGCATCACCTTTTCCGCTCGCGTCAAGGGAGAACTTCATAAAACTTTTGCCGCTATGCAGATGCATGATTTAATTTTGTGGATACAAATTTTTTACCTATAACATTTATGAATTTATATCTATATTTGCTACGAACATGTGAATATGAGCGTGTGAAGGTAAAGTTGTAGCCAAGAAATTATGTACAAAATTAGCTACAAATGCTATATGAAAATTGGCCTAGATGTGGGTATGGTGAAAATATCCTGTTTTAGGGGCGAGCGTGATGGGGGGATAGTTCTCGTAGTACAAAAGGTAATTAAGATAAGAAAGGCCGACGCATGTACAAGTCTCCTGTCAGAAAGCATGAGCGAACGAACGGAGTCGGAATTGCGTCCGCTCTCCCTTCTTTCCCCTCTCCTCCGTTTCCCAGCAAAGAAAGTCAGGGAAAGAAAAAAAGAAGAAGAAGAAGAATTGAAGAGGGGGCGGAGCGAAAGGGGGAAAGTCAGAGGTGGAACAAACGTCGACTTCAGTCGGGATTCGCCTTTGCTTGGAAAAGGACGAAGACGCGGGTTTTCCCTTCAAAAAAGGGTGTGAAAAAGGAGCCGCGATCAAAAAAGTGTCTGACCCCAGAAAGGATAAGAAGAAGAAGAAGAAGAATAGGGGGCATCAATTCGGCCTCCTCCCCTCTCCCCCTTGGGCTGAAAGGCGGTGGTGGTCAAAAGAGAAGGGTGCATCATTTATTTTGTGCAAGTTTTGGGCGGGAAAGTGGGGGGAGTGTCTGAGAGTGAAAAAAATGCGTTGACGTGGTAGGAGAAAAAAAGAATCTCTGAGATATTCCAAAGTGTATTTGTTGGTGTGATGGTGGCTGCGACGTCGTCGCTTCTGGTGGTGTTGGAGGAAGAGGAGGAGGAGAAGGAGAGGAGGAGGAGGGTCAGGAGCGCCACGTTCCCTAGAACATTATACGGATCAACGCCGGAGATCAGGCAATCGAATTGCCCACAGAAATAATTAAGAAATTACCTTACATTTGAATTCAAATTAATAGGTTTGAGCAGGAGAAGGAGCGGCGGGCTATCGCCAGGGTGGTCCATGACCTGGTGGAGGAGAGATTCAGAGAAAGGTCCTAGAGAAGGGAGAAAAGAGGCGGGAAAATGAAAGAGAGATTCAATATGAGAAATGCTATTTCCCAAACATTATGCGGGTAATTTAATTTGGGAAAAAGTGCGAAAAAAAGCTTGGCCATCGTCGTCGTCGAGGCCGTGAATATCTCGGCGCCTTTGATTTTTCATGGGCGCAGAATATGCGAGGGAAGGGGGCGGCCACTGCTCATTATTTTTAGTGGGTGTCTTCTCCTTCTTCTGAATGCGCTGCGACGTTCCATAGGTGCCGATTTTGCCGCTGCTGACAAACAACCCTTCTTTTTCTTTTGCACAAATTCCCGCAACAAAAAGAAAAGTAAATATTTTTGTTTTTCGAAAGTTATTAGCAGTTATGTGGCAAACCACGCCCGCCGCTGTCTCCCTTTGTTATATATGAGTTTTTCTTCTTCTTCTTCTCCGTTTTCGGTCACGGGCTGCGGGCGATGAAAGGGAAATAAGGTGAGGGAGGAGAGGAGCCGCCCGGCGCTAACTCATCTTTTCATCTCCCACAAAAAAGAAAGAAACTTTTTTTCTTTTTCAGATAGTGAGAAAGCACAAGGTGGAAAGAGGGAAATGTGAGACTTTTGGCTGACCGCCTTTCGCAATCTCTTTTTCCGATCGCTGTGCGCAGCGTGCGAAAGCGACGAGAGATTCACAGTAGACACATCCTTTTCCCACATTTCCCTTTATTTTTAACTAACGCGACAACTGGCGCTTTCCCGCAAAAGGTCGCGCCTAAAAAAGAGAAAAAAAAGAAAGGGTGAAAAACGACCCTGCAGGAGGGAAGGACGTCTCGAGAAAGAGGAGGAGGAGGAGGAGGAGGAGGAGGACGCGGCTCACTTTTCTCCTCGTTTAAGTGCTTCCTCTTCTCTCTCTTTCCCATTTTTGTCCCGCCCTCCTTGCATTTGCGGCTATGGCGGCGGCGAAGGGAGGCTTTGAAAAAAAGTAAAAAGAAAGTTTTCTAAATCCCGAAAATGTGAAAAAGCAAATTAGGAAAAGACAGATCTTGGCTACACACCCCGCTGTTTTGAGGGAACTGTAAACAACTCTGCGCCTCCCTTTCCCTCAAAAAACATCTGCAATCGTAAAGAAAATCGCGGCTTTAAAAGAGACAAGAAAGAGGAAGAAGAGATATATTCGCTCCTCTTCTCTTTTAGAGGATAATGGTGATCTCCCAGTTGATGTAAACATGAAGGGAAAAGAGAAGGAGAAGGAGAAAAGGTAGAAACAGTTCATAAAAGTCTCTAGAAGAGGAAAGGAAAGATGTAAACAGGGACCGGGCCAAACGTAAATCATCTCCCAGATTCTCTTGGGCTGAGAATAGGAACAACCCTCTCTCTCTCTTTCATTTCCCGCAAAATTTCCCCCTCAACTCCGAAAAACTCAGACTGGCCAACATGTACCGCACCACCAGCCCAAGGCCGGGGGACGGATGTATCAGGTATAAATATATAGAAAAGGGAAAATGAAGTGAGTGACGAAAATGAATTTCCCCAGACTCCGCACCTCTCTCTCCTGTCCTCCGATGGTGCTGGAGGCGGGGGAGGCGGCGAGGGCCTCACTCAGGTATCTCTCTATTGGATTTCCCATTAAAAAAGTTTTTTTTAAAAAAAATTCAAAACACAGGCCCACATCTGTGGAGAGGACTCGCATTGCCATGAGTCCCCCTCCCCCCTCAATCATGATATCACACTCTCCGGTGAACAACGCTCCCCCTCCTCCAATAAGGGGAGCAGTCAGGTCATTGTTCAAACTCGGATGCTGCCGCCAATCTTTTTTTAGGCGACAGTTTTCGTCTAAATTGAATATTTTTTCGACAGCTTTTTCCATCTCCTTTTTTCTGGGCCAGCCCAGACGGAAGTGTCAGAATTGTCGATGATCTATTGCCTTTCCCTCTTGTGACCCCAGGACTCCGGCTCACAGGCGTGAAATGGACGCAATTCAAAAAGGGGCGAAGAAAAATCTCTCGGGATTTTTTTCTTTTTTTTTCGGGGAAAAGCAGGTCTGTCAGATATTTCACCCTTGGGTTTTCCTTTCTCCCGCCACCTCAACAGCTTTCCCACGCTCCCTCGCAAAAGTAACTTTTTTCCCCTCTGCGAAACATGGGAAATCTGTGTCATCTGGTCACTTTTTGCCGCCTCCTCTGGTCAAACTGTTGAGCGGCGGCGGCGGCGGCAGCATCCTCACTTTTAACAAAATCCCGCCCCCGCCGCAGCCCTTCCCCCTGTCGGACTCAACGGGACGAAGGTGGAGGCTTGCCAGCTCAGTCTCCTTCGTCGCTCCTCCCAGGGCTGTCTTACTTCTCCACCGCCACCTCTCACCGTTCCCCACAAGAAGAAGAGGCCGAAGGGACAACAGCTGGGGAAAAGGGAGGAGGAGAAAGAAGGAAGAAGAGGACGACGTTTCTAGTAGTCGAGGACGAAGGAGGAGAGGGTAGGGTTACACAAAAGACAAAGGTTGTATTCCCACCAAGTGATAGCGGGGGGCGTGAGCACAAGAAGCACAAGAAGAAACACCACCACCATCATAAGCACAAGCATCATAGTAAGCATCATAGGAATAAGGACGACAAGATGCTGGTGGTGAGCGCGGTGACGGACGGTGACAAGGTTGTCGTGAGCAAGGCTGCTGCGGATAATGAAGGAGAAGAAGAGGAAGAGGTGGAGGATTCTGGATTGCCCGATTTGCAGATCGTGGAAGAGGGCGAGATCGAACGGAGGACGGAGGAGAAGAGGAGACATTGGAGGAGGAGCGAGACCAAGGAAAAAGAGGAAGATATCAACAATGAGGTAAAGAGAAAGGGAAATAGAGGAGGGGACAAGTCCAATTTTGATTATCAACAGCCTCTCAAAATTGAGGAAAAGGATAGGCCCACTACTCCGCCTCAGAGGGGAGAATTCCTCAGCAACAACGACCACCACCAGCAGGAGCAGCAGGAGCAGCAGCAGCCCCCATCTCCTCCCTCTTCTCCATTGGAAGCAGAGGTCCTCGGCAGGGCCTCCCCCTCTTCAGGAGAGGAAGAGGAGCTTTTGCGCTTGGACGAAAAAGAGATCGAGGCGTCGGCGAGGGCCGAACTCAAGTGGGCGCAGGTCCTACGCAGGTTGGAGGGGGAGGCCGCGAAGAGGCTGGGGAATAGGGGGAAGTCGAAGGAGGTGAATTCTGAAAGGGGGAGGAAGAGGACCCGGCCGGAGTCTGTATTGAAGCAGCACCTCAAGGCGCCAGAGTTCAACCTGCCCCACCTGCCACAAAGGAGGGAGCTCTCTGGGTCGTTCAGGGAAAAGTCAAAGAGCATCAGGGACAAGTCAAAACAGGTCCGGGAAAATTTCGAATTTAATATGCTTCTATTATTGATTTGTGGGATGAAATGTTAGGTAACGGCGAGATTGAAGGAACGTTCGCAGAGCGCCGGGAGGAGTTTGGGCGAGCGGTCTAGGGAACTTGGGCACAGGCTGAGGAGTCTCAGCAGGGAGCCCTCAGAAGAAAGGGTTGCTGCTGTTGCAACAACAGAAAGAGAGCATCATCAGCAACAACATCATAGAAGACACCAACAACACGAAGATTTCTATAACCCTCGTTTGAGGAGCGAGGAGAGGAGGGGCCGGTCGAGAACAAGAAAAAGAGAAGAAATAGGAGGTGGATAAGAGTGCTTGTATGAGTGCGGTGGGGACCGAAACTAACCTTTTCCCAGACAGGCCTTAAAGAAATTCGCGAATCCGCGTCTGGACTGTCTCTTCTCTTCTCGGAAATTTTAATTGGCCGTCACGCCGTTTCCCTCTTTTTTCCTGAGGGGGAAAAGAGAGAAAAATCGCGATCCTCGGGTTCCTTTGTGACACTTTTCTCCTTTCTTCCTTATCTGCGGGTTGCGATCTCGTAAGGCCTGGAATGTCTAGGGGGAAATCGTGTGCAGTACTAAGGCAGGGGAAGAAATACGACCGATTGCTCCTAAATGTTTTGGGAGGAAGGCGAAGGGGGGGGAGGAAACGATTTCTCTTGTTCTAAAAATTCCAGCGTGTTTTGTTACTGTTTCGTACACCTACTAATCAAGTTTTCTCCTGTTTCCAACTAATAGTGAAAACTAATACGCGAAAAAGTCTCAAAAGACATTTCGAACAACCGCGTATTTCATACCGTACTAACATGCGCCTCACTCATTTGCCTAAAGATGATATTTTCCATTTCCCTTGCTTCAATTCCAGTGACCCAGCTGCGCGAGCACTGGGAGGACACGAGCGACAAGGTCCTCTCCCGGCGGAACCAGCTTGAGGACCTCCAGGCCGAGCACGGTCGCTTCGAGGCCAGGAGGAGGGAGGCGGAGGCGTGGCTGGCCAGGATGGAGGCGTGGGCGGGGAGGATAGAGAAGGAAGAAGGAGGAGGGGGGAAGGAGCAGGCGGTGAGTGAGGCTCTTTGAGATTTAGTGATGTTAACGCATCATTTATCGAACTTTTGGCAATGATTTTTTCTAAATTCTTATTCATACTTCCCACTGAAGGGCTTTTTATTTCATTGGGTAACAAGTTTCTTTTATGTTTTAAGTACCGGGAAAGGGTTCGCGCATGGCGCATGATCCCATCAGGGATCTAATAGGTCTCAAGCATTTGGGAGAAGGTTTTTTGAATTAATTTTTGTGGGGGAGGAAAGCAGTTCTGATTAAAGAAACTAGCAGATGGAAAATGTTTTTTTGTTTTCCCTCTTCGTCCTAAGAATGCAACTATGCCCCCATGTGCTTCCAGCACTTTTTCCACACAAGACTGCTGCTGATTAGGGAGAATCCGGTGCTGTCCGGCACCATGTCTATCTCCATCCCCCTGTCCTCAAAGGCCTCAGCCTCAGGGTCCCACACAAGAGCTGTCTTCAAATTATCCGCCATGTTTGGGCCTCCACCAACTGTGTGTATGTGCAAAGCATAACAGTGGGACAACTTGTCACCTGAAGATATAAAGGGAAATCAACCTAAGACTGCGTCTGAGTTTCCGAAGCTGAAGAGGAAGGAGTTTCTGTTCCTGGCCTCTGGCAGCGGTTGTGTCAGCACGCGGCAGGGCCCGGCCGAATGACCGTTCTCCAGGGGAAGAAACATAACCGCAGATCTATGGAAAGAAATATCGCACAAATTTGTTAACATAATTCTGTCCTTGAGAGGAGTTGTGTCATTAACCCCAAGACGTCTCCGTCTCCTACTCCTGCCGTGCAGACGAGTCCCCTCTCGTCCCCCAGCTGGATTACCCCGCAGGAGACCAGGCGGTGAGGCGCCGACAGCCCCTCCTTCAAGGCCACAAAGTCGTCGGAGGGGCTCTCCATGTCCAAAACCTGGATAGGTCACACAACGTACCCCCAAACTTTTTGAGAATCTTTTTTCCATTTCGTGCTTATATACTTGAACCGTGTCTGAGTTGCCCCCCGAGCCGCATTTGAGGCCGCCGACGATGTACAACCATCGGCCATCCCCCACCATGGTGGCGGCCTCCCTCTTTTTGATCGCCCCGCTCCGCCCCCAGCTGTTGCTTCCCACGTCATAAACAAACAGGCTGGCATAGTCTGGCAAGAAAGACAACAGCAACAGCGGCAATCAACATTTCTTGTCTCAGAGTGATAGTGCCAGCCATACTTAAGTTGCAGATCCACATCTTGAGGGCAAAGAGTTTTGTGTCCCCCCTTGAGTCCGTGTAACTGACCAGCCCTCCATTGGCCTGATACCCATTGCCGCTGCCATCAACGTATGAGACATGGCTCCAGCTAGGGCTGGCATCGTTCAGGTCCAGTTTGTGCAGGGCACCTGAGCATTTGGAAAAACATCCATTTTTTACCTTCCACCCTTTACTTGTAGGCACTTACTCCTGAGCAAGGGAGAACCTCCATTTTCATCAACACCTGCAAGCTTGTAGATTACTCCCTACAATGCATAGAATTTAAAATTTCTAAAAAACGTATGGCTAACAATATCAATGGGCTCACATTTTGTTCTGTCAGTGAGTGGCTGTGGGTCATGGCAAACCCTGCGACACTGAAATCTGGCAGGCCAGTGTCAGGGCACGAGCCACCACCAGGCAGCACTATCTCAAATGAGGGCAGACCGGAGAAATTACCCAGTATCATACCCACAAAAGGAACATCTTTTTTGGAAAATGAATTTATTTTAACTGATTGGAGACTGCAAGGAACAGAATTCTGTCTACCCCTAGCAAATATCTCCTCAGCGCCACTGCCGACATTGGCAAAATCTGCAGTTCCCACCTCGCAGGTTTGTTGGGATAAGGAGTGGTGAAAGAAGAATTTGCCTGCAGACTCAGCACGGACCTGTTTAAAAAAAACATTTATATTCAACTCTTTTTCTCAGCCACTCCATGTCACCTGGCATTGCACGTGAGAGGCCACATTCTGGAAAGAGTCCGTCACGGCAAAGTCACCTGCGGGTACCTTTTCTTTGTAGTATTTTCGCGTAGGAACAAATCCTTGAACTAAGGAGAAAATCAAGAAAACAACATGAATGCTGAAATCGCCTCATTTCCATGTGTCTCTATTTACCAAAGTTGCTCAATTGGAGGAATAGTACGATAGCAAAGACAGGTCGTCTTCCTCCGAACATTTTGAAAATACTGCCGCGGTCTTTCCTTTTGTTATAAAACTAATGTTGCTTCTGCCCCTTTTTCTTTGGGAGCGGCGACATTGACACACACCCCAAGACGGGGATTGTGACGAAATCGGCTCGGACAAAAAATGGTCCTTTCGCACCTGTGCCAAGGATTCGGGGCTCCGGAACAATGCACCGAGGTGGAGGAGGAGGCAAAGGCGGCAAATTATTTAGTGACAGAAATCGACCGACCTGCTCGCGCAAGAAGATGGAGATTGATGTCAACACCGCCAATATTTTTTGAAGTTAGCTCGCCTATTTGGGGAATTGATTGGTGTTATGAAATACTTTAGGAGGACAAAAAATGTCGAAGGCGTTTTTTGGTTCGGAGAAAGAGTTGCCAGTCCTGAGTAGTCATTATGTGGCCGAGGACAGAGTGAAATATTGATCCCTTACCTTCTTGCAATCTCTCCTTTTCAGCGTCCATGCTTTGCCCAAATAAAAGATACCTTAAATACAAAAGAAACCTTTACGGTGCGATAGGACTGCACACAATGTTTTGAACCAAGCTTCACCAGTTGAGAAATTATAGCCTGTCGCAAATGCATATTTTATTTTCTCTGAAGTATTTATTTGATCATATTTTGAGATTATGGAGGTGTTGCAAGTTATTTCACGCCCCCATGTGCTTCCAGCACTTTTTCCAAATGAGGCTGCTCCTGATGAGAGAGTATCCTGCTTTCTCGGGCAGCATGTCAATCTCCATTCCCCTGTCCTCAAAGGCTTCGGCCTCAGGGTTCCACACCAAGGCAGTCCGTAGGACATCTTCAGAGTTGGGCCCTCCACCCACTGAATGGGGGAGAGGGGGGAGAAGGACCTAAAGACAAATATATTTTTGTGTGTTTTCATAAGTGAAGATTGTTTACCCAGTAGAGCATCTGAGTTCCCAAAGCTAAATAGGAATGAGTTATGATTTCTTGCCTCTGGCAGCTGTTTGGGCAAAACACGCCAGGGTCCCGCGGGCCAGTCATTCTTCAAGGGCAAAAACTGCACTGCCATACTATGGAAGAGACATCAGGAATTGGAAGAGTTTTTTCTACAACATCTTGTGCCAGCTACCCTGTCTCACTGTCATCCTGATTCCCAGCAGTGCAGATAATTCCTTCCTCACTACCAAGCTGCATTACTCCACAGGCAAGTTGCCGACTTGACACCGCCAGTCCCTCTGGGAGGACCAGAGAGTCACCAGACGGGTTCTCCATGTCCAAAACCTTTCTTAACAAAGTCACTTTTGGTCAAGCTTAATTTTGTACAGGATACCTGAACAGTTCTTGTAGTGGCTGCGGGTGTGTCACCACAGGTGCTCCCACCCACCAAGTAGAGCCACTGACCAGATGACACCACAGACATGCCATTTCTGCAAGATTTTTTGCACACATTTTAGACCAGCTTTTTCTTCAAAAACCTCGTTGGTCATGCAAGAAGTATAATCTGCATGAAATGTTGTTTAGATCCAATTCCTCCACATGCTTGGCAGCAAGCACCAGAAATAACTTATTATGTGTTGAGAAGACTTTGGCTTTATATTGTACCTCCTAGTGATGTTTCCACTCATTTCCCATGTGTTGGTTCCAACGTCATACACAAAGACACCAACATAGGCTAAAAAGGGAAGAACTAGAATTAGAACTAGGAACTAGAATTGCACACGGTATACTAACAGTTTATGTGACAAATCCACATCTTGAGAGCAAAGAGCTTTGCATTCCCCCTTGAGTCTGTGTAGCCAACCAGGCCGCCGTGGGCCTGGTAGCCATTGCCAATCCAATGAACACCTGACAGGCGACTCCAACTCGGGGTGGGATTGTTCAGGTCAAGCTTGTGTAAGGTACCTACCAGAAATGGAAAAAACATTGTCGCTGTCGCGCCACCACAAAAATTGACGGTTTTTATTTTACGTACTCTTGTAGTTAGAGTCTTTGTTATTCTCTTCCATTCCCGCTAGTTTATAGATTACTCCCTGTTTTTGAGTAACTTTTGAAAAATGCTGCCAAAGCAATTAGTTTTTGCACCCACTTCATGTTCCACCAATCCATGGCTATGGGTCATGGGGACTCCATTGGCACTGAAGTCAGGCAGGCCAGTATCAGTGCAAGAGGCTCCACCAGGAAGTAATATTTCAAAGGATCGCTGGCCCACGTAGTTGCCCAGGATCATGCCAACAAAAGGAACATCTGTAAAAAAAGACTTTATAAAACATAAAATTGAATAAAAATACCGGTATCACCTCTTGAAAATATCTCTTCAGAGCCAGTGCCAACATTGGCAAAGTCAGTGAATCCTATCTCACAGGTTTGCCTAGAAACAGTGTGCCTGAAGAGGTGTTTTCCCCTCCTCTCGGCACTTACCTATTTTGAAAGAAATTATCAAGCAAACCAAGGCGACTCTGTTACTATCCAGTGTCCACCTGACCTGGCATTGGAGGTGTGATGCCACTTTTGTTATTGTATCTGTTGTGGTGAAAGCGCCCACCGGAACATTTGTCTTGTAGTATTTTCTGGTGGGGATGAAACCCTGGACTAAATAAGGTACAAAACACAGTTATGGAAAACTTCTTTGATTTTTTTTCTTGTACCCAGACAATTTGCTGTTAAGAGAGACAAAACACTCCAAAGCCTTTTCCTTGTCCACATTATGAACACACTAGCTGTATTGCAGCAGTTTGTAGCAGTAAAGTGTAAATGAAAGTAGTGGCATTTCGGACGACGGGTCTTTATATCGAGGGATTATGGAGAAACGATGTCGACGATCAAAAGAAAGAATTGGAAAGAAAGAAAGACCTCTGTTTTGTGTGCTTTGTAGGTAGGTGGGGACTTAGAGTGGACGGCAGCAGAAACTCTGTTTTGTTGTGAAGAAACCCCCTCGAACAAAATCTTCAAGCCTTATGTTCTCCACACGATATGTTTTTTTTAAAAAAAATTGAAATGCAGTCATATATCGCATAGGAATTATTGACGCAGAGTGATCTTGACCCCAAAAGAGTTTATCAATGTACATACATACAACAATGAAAAGTATTCTATCATGGGCTAGCTGCGGAAGGGTCGAGAAAAGAACGTAAAATTGATCGCTTTCCTGGGTATTTTTATCGGCTTTCCCCCTTTTCTGTACATAGACTCTTCTGCCCAATTAAGTGCCCATGAAAAAGAACGCTCGCAACAATAATTTTTCATAAAGAAAGGAACAGTGTCGAGTAATTACAGGCACTCACAGCCAATCCCCATATCTTGGGCGGCGAACGTTGCGTAAAAATGTTCGTTCCCCTTTCTGCTTAGCTCTTTCCCCCCTGCTGCTTCCCGAAAACAGAAAGTGCATTCTCATCGAGAGCTTTTTTCGCTTTCTAGAATTCTGCCGCGGGGAGAAAGGCGCAGATTTATTTTTCCGCCCCAAGAAAAATGGGCAAAATTAGGCCAGCTACTAGTCTTTGTGTGGGGAGGGTGGAAAAAGATTTTTGGCCCCATGCCCCCCCCCTTCCTCTTGTGTGCAGACAGAGAAGCAAGAAAAGTAGCAAAAAATACCTTGAATCGGGAATCACCGACACTTTTCTTTCCTTTTCCGACAAAAACAATTTGCTTCCCATTCTTAGGTAAATTTAACCCTTTCCGCCCCCTTCTTCCTCTTCTACTTGTCACGGCGAATAAATTCCCCCTCCCCTTGAAGACTCTCCAGAAGCCTTCGCGCCCAGCGAATGAGATCGAGCTCTAATTTCTCCGCAGTTCTGAAAGGCGATAATCTTCCGCATATTAATTATAAATTTATTTTTACATTTCTTCCCAGTCCTTCCGCTCCGAAGTGAGGCAGCACCGCGCGAATGTGGATAGGCTGAACCAGATGGGGCGGGACATGTCCGCCTCCTACCAGGGGGACGACACAGCAAAAGTCAGGAGGATCACCGAGAGCATCAACCAAAGGTAAAGCAAACACGCGATTTTCCTTTAAAATTCGATGTAACAACATTGTATTAACTGTTTAGAGACGAGAGCCTGGTGGCCTCTTCTGCCCTCTCCTCCTCGTCCTCCTCGCCCAAAACGGCCTCCGAGGCCGCCGCCGCCGCGGCGGACTTCCTTGCGTGGGCGGCGGACGCGGACGCCAGGTATATATAAAATTTTGAAATGCAATTGGAAACTCTGAGTTTCATGCATAAATTCTGTTTTAATATAGACTTGACCAGCTGGGCCGCGATCTGGATCGAGTTTGCGGCCCCGACGGCGATGGCGGGAGGAAGGGCGGGGGCGGGAGGAAGGCCCCAGTGGAACTGGTCAAGAAGGGAAAGGTGAGTCCTTCGATTTTATGCCGCTAGGTGGCGACTCCATACAAGAGTGCTTTGGAGAGAAGTATTTGGGCGGAGAAAGTTGGACGGGGTGAAAAGTCTGGAGAGCTTTCGTTAGCTGCTGCCATCTTTTGGTGTTGAAAGAGATGTGTCTTTCCTCAGAAAATACCTAATGGATAGGATGGTAGGATTATTAAGATGTTTCTTATGGTTGAGGGACTAATTGAGGTAATCTTAAATAATTTAATTAGTTCGTTTTTGTTGTATCAATGAGAGATATGCGTCGTATAGTAGAGAATTTTATGTTTTATTTTTGGATATCTCCTCTTCGTATTACGTACTACGGCACTACCGCAAATAGGCTCTATATTTGCATGCCTGAAATGATGAATGAAACCTGGCGACTCAATCTCGAATTCACTATACCTGTAGTAGCAAAATGATACATGGCTTCGACAATCGACAAGTCTGAGCAGTGGGGTATTTACAATAGCGTTGTGCCCGGCCGGTTGGTTGCCAATCACCGGGATGCGGCGGTGCATAGGATTGCTTATCCAGAAGTCCATGTTTTTGTCCATGGTCGGACGGAGGAGCTATCGCGGACTCAAATGGATGCGGAGAGAAGAGCCAAGGGAGGAAAGGGGGGAAGAAAGGGAGGATCTCGAAACCGGAAAACGAAAGGAGGAGGAGGAGGAGAAGGGCAGCTTCCTCCTCCTCTGGCTCAACCATCC
>JAAUXV010059242.1_pt1 | contig 13765 bp, 6 predicted proteins | sample 7278181 | NCBI WGS metagenome assembly JAAUXV01 (sample SAMN14350114, study PRJNA611818) | marine sediment metagenome | isolation source: surface marine sediment (2.1m) | place: French Polynesia: Moorea | collected 2018-08
ACGACTTTATAAAAAAATAGAAACTGTTTTGCTTGGTACCTGGAAAATATATGACCTCTTCATCTCACTTGCAAGTCCTGATGGCCTCTTGGAAGGTCACCTTCTCTGGCCATAGCTTGTAGCACTTGTTGTGGAACTTGTGGTAGCCGTGCGGGCATTGGCCGGGGGCCAGCAGCTCCCTGAATGTAAAAAAAGTTTTAAAAAACTCCGGGCATTTTTAGAAAGAAATAACTGTTTTCCAACCTTGGGTAAACAGGAGTTCCTGTGCACTGCGGGGGCTCCCCCCTCCCCGGAACACAGACGCATCTGGGAGGGGGATTCGGTGGAGGAGGCAGCGGCGGCGGGTGATGCTGTCTTATCCTCCTCCTCCTCCTTTTGTGAGGCCGCCACCTCCTCCTTCTCCTCCTCCTCCGATGTCTCCTCCTTCTCCTCCGACGGGGATGGGGCCGGGAAAGAAACCTGCGATTTGTATTTCGTTGGTTAAAAAAATGTTTCGAACCCGCCATTGGCAGACATGTCTTTCATACGATATCTGAGGAAGATGACTGTGGTGGTTTGGATAGGCGACCGGCAGGGGATTCTTAAACATGCTTGGCCGCCGCCTTCTCCGCCGCGGCGGCTGCGAAACAAAAAAATATTTTATTCAGTCTGGTGAAATGTCTTCTGGATGCTTCAAGCACCTGGTTTCCCTTGGAAGCGGGGTTGTTCTGCAGCACGGCGGTGTGGATGTGGGTGCCGACGACGACGTTCGGGCTTGGTGGGGCTGGGAGGGGAGGAGGAGGAGGAAGAGGTGGTGGTGGCGGTGGTTGCAGGATGACTATTACATTTGAGCCCTCGGTCTCCTCCTCTTTCTGCTTCTTCCTCCTCTCTTTCTCGTTTCCACCCTGTCCCAAGTACTCCCTCACCGCGGCCTTCTCCTCCTCCTCCCGAATCCTCCTCTCGGCAGACGTCTCCACCTGAATCAATAAAAATAGAGTAACCTGCCTGCTCAGTGCTCTCATCTGGCGGGCAGATAAGACTAAATTTGACCTTTGGGTGGCACTTTTGGGGAATTAGTAGCACCCAAGCAATATTCCTCAACCCTAAAGCGGTAAAAGCCTCACCGGTTTGTCTCCCCAGTCCGGATCTAGTATTTCCTCGACGGGGGCGGTGAGGTGCTCCTGGTTCCGCCCCTCTTCTTCATCTTCCTCCTCCTCCTGGCTCTGCGGCGGAAGGGCCTCGTCGACTCCGTGGTACAATTCCTCCCGCTCCCTCTCCCTCCTCCGCCTCCTCTTCCTCCGCTTCACCGCCTTCTTCAACTTCTTCAGCTCCTTCATGAGCGCACGGCGGTTTCTGACACCTGCGCGCGAACTATTTTTTTTCCTTTTCAAGGAAAAGGCCTCGTTATTGCAGGCAAACCTTTTGTGTATTCTGAGGAATATTGAGGTCGACTCATCCTCCAGCGCCGGGGGCCGGCGAGCTTGTCTTCCGACCCGCCGCGGCTGAGGCTGAGGCGGCCGCCGCGGCGGTGGCAATTGTCGCAGCTTGCGCAGAGGAACGAAGAAGCCAACAAAACTGCGACGACCAACTCCGAGGAGGAAATTTTGGCCATTTTCGAAAGACATGGTGGCTACTGGCTAGCACGCCGTCTATGAATGACGCGGATTCCCAAACAAAGTATTCATCTCCTTTGAGAAAAGAACATCTACAGACTGAGACGAGACAAGAAACCGCAATGGTGTAGTAGACCAAATTTGATTCAAATACAGGAATGCCTTGTATTTATTTCAATTTGTGGCGTGGAGTTTATGCTTTCCTTGCACAGGCGTCGGGATGTCGCTTTTTAGAATTTTTCGATGACTAGTGGAACCTACATAAAGCGGCCGAATTGAGGGTGGGACTTCGTGGGATAAATTTTGTTTTCGAGATTAGGTCAAATCGTAAAAGCTGCAACTTTTTTCTTCTGCTTCTTCTTTGTACTTTGAAAAATAACGGTGAGAGGGACGAGAAATTTTTCCACTGTAGTTGACCACTGGCAATAAAGTCTTCATTACATAGCCTCACGGCATAATTTCTTCTTTTTTGTATCACACAGCCGTTTATGAAAGTTAAGTACTGATTGAGTTTCTCTCTTTTTTTGCTCTTTGTGTCCGCATTCTGTAGTCATTCAATCAATCGGCAATATTTTTCTTTCATTTTCGTGGGGAAATCGCAAGTAGTCGGGATTTTTTTTTCAGCTCATGTTTGTGACGTAGTATTGTGCGAAGACGCTCTTCTTCCTCAGGCGCTTGTCGTGCTCCAGCAGGTAGGACGCGTCCACCACCGCCGAGGCCGCTGGGGTCCTCTTCTCCCTTAGTTTGAGGAGGGTCGACTCCAGCCTCGTCCTCCGTCCGCTCCTGGCGCGCTGGTCGATGGCCGCCGCCGCCGCGGAGGCAGTCACAGAGGCCGCGGAAGAGGCGGGCGGCTTCTTCTTGGCAGGTGCCGCCGACTTGCTCTGCTTCTTGGCGGCGTTTGAAGCGGAGTTGGCGTTGGACCCCTGGGAGGCGGTGGCGGATCCCCTGTTCCTGCTGGTGGAGCCCTGTCTGCTTCCGCCGCCGTCCTCCGACTTGGCGTCGAGGCTCCTGCTCCGCGGGGTGGAGGTGCCTCGCCACTTTTCCGGAACGTCGTGGGGCTGGAGTGAAAGAAAAAGAACAGTAAGAACATCGGAATTCATAAACCCCAAAATACTGCAGTATCGACTTACCGTGAAGGTCCTCTGTGGCTTGAGCTTCTCGTCGAACGCGTCGAAGGCGTACCACTTCGTGCAGGTGGGGAACTTTGGCTTTGATATCCTGTTGAAGAGCCTCGCGCCCTTGTCCACCCTGTACTCGCAGATGTACACGTGCTCCTCCACCGCCCCCGCCGGCCTCCCCCGGGCGAACGCCCCCGCGTCCACCACCCAGCACTTGCCCCAGATGGAGTCCAGCGGGAGCACCTCGTAGATGGGCACGCGGAACACCTCGTTGCGGAAGAAGCGCCGGCTGGGCTCGTGGTAGGTCTCCCTCGGGCGGAGGTAGTGGTGCCCGAAGGCGAACCGCTCGCCCGTCTCCGGGTTGCGCCACAGCCGCTCCACGCGGAAGATGTCCATGTCGTGCACGGAGGGGCGGCGGTCCGGATCGGCCGCGGCGGCGGAGCGGTAAGAGGGGTAGGCGCCCGAGCGGAGGGAGGAGGCCTCCAGGGAGGGGCCCTTGGTCGGGCTGACCATCTTGTGCTGGATGCCGCCCAGGGTCTTGGTGGCGCACTCCTGGAGATCCTTTTTCTCGCCTTGCTTGGGGTCCGAAGAAGGTTCTTTCGGTTCTTCGACCTCCATTGCATTCTCGGGTGACTTCGCTGCCTCCTCTGTCTGTGGTTCTTCCCCAGTTTTAGCATTTTCTTGGACAGCAGGGGTCTCGCTTGTGTCCATATCCTCCACATTCGACTTCGGTGCTTCTGACGAATCCTTCCCCGCATCGCCTTCCTTAGCGGCATCACAGCTTTCAGCGGTCTCACAGACCTCCTTCTCTTCCCCATCCTGGTTGAAGTCCTTCGGCTCCTCCTTCCCCTCCTTTGGCGCCCTCAGGACGTAGACGGTGTCTCCCAGGCAGATCTGGAGGTCGTCCCTCATCAGCGAGGTGTAGTGGGTCTCCCCCGGGCTGGCGTACTCAGGCTGAGGGCGCAGCTGGATGTCGAAGCTGAAGGACCTCCTCTTGCCCTCGTCGCACCGCTCGCAGAGGAAGGTCTCGTCCTCGGGCAGTCCGCCCTCGGGGGCGCCCACGCAGTCGCAGTGCTGCCACGCCAGGCACTTGTCGCACTGAACCATCAGCCCCTCGTCCTTGTACTGGCCGCAAGGGCACCGGATCGTCTCGTCCTCCGGCTCCGGCTCGGGGCGCTTCTCGAAGCAGCGCGCGGCTGCCGACGCGGCGGCGGCGGCTGAGGCGGCAACGGCAGCCGCGGCGGCCACAGCGGCGGGTTCGTCCTCCGAGGCGGGAGGCGGGGGAGAGTCCTCCTCGCCCTTGCATCTATTGAGGATCTCCAGCAGGTCTCCGTGGTACTCCTGCTTGATGGCATTGTACATCTTTCTCATCTTAAGCGCGGCGGCGCCCTCCTGAGACAGGCGGCCGAAGTAGCGCAGGTTGTTCTGGCAGAGGCGAAGGAACTCGCGATCGAACTGCTCCGCCGACTGGTATCCGCCTTTGTTGATTCTCCGCTCGATGGTCTGCAGGTCAACGGGTTCCTCCAGGAGGCTGAAGTACAGCGGGTGCTTCTTCTTTGACGGTAGCGAGGTGAAGAAACGGGAGAGGTTCTGTCCGCTCTCGTCCGCCACCGTGGTGACCTGCGCGAAGATCTCCCGGAGTAGCTGGGCCAGCTGCACCACCTTGGTGACGTTCGGGTCGTCGCGGGCGGAGGCCAGGCGGCGAGTGTTCATGGAGCGCGCCGTCGTCAGCGCGGTCAGGCCGGTCATGATCATGTCCTCGGGCCTCCTCCGTCCGCCGCCTCCGTTCCCCCTGTGAGAGCCGCCGATGCCGTCGGCCTCGTCCTCCCTGGCGCCGCCGCCGTCGACGCCGGAGTTGATCTGGCTCTCGCGGACCTTCTTCTGCAGGCTGTCCCTGGCCCGGCGGACCTTCTCCAGGTTCCTGACGAGGAAGCACCGGTGGAGGCGGACGAACTCCTGCTGCTGGCCGGAGAGCTGTCGGACCGGGGGCAGGATGGGGAGCCGGGCGAAGGAGGGGAGGTCGGAGCGCCGCAGCTTGGATGACTTTCCTCCCTTCTTGCGGTATCGGCGGTCATCCTGATGAATAAAATTGAAATTCATTTAATTTCATTTCAGTTCTAACAGTGTGTCCAGATTTTTTCCGTGAAAATGCGCGAGTTATTGCCCAAAATGCGCGAAAAAATGCGCCAGCCTAAAATGTCAATTTTTTTTGCATTCTTGGACCTTTCAGGGTGGGTTTACTTTTTTGAATTTTTGGGAGATAAAACCTTGATCAAATTATTTCAAATTTTATTGCATAAAAATTCAAAATTCTGAAAATGCGCCAGTTTTTGCGTTTCTCGCGCATTGCGCGAGATTGTAAAATCAATGCGTGAGAAGGGGTCAAAATGCGCCACTTTCGCGCAAAATCACAACATCTGGACACACTGAGTTCTAACATGAGTCAAAACCATCATTTGCCAAACTTGTAAAAAAATTTTAGTTTGATTTGGAAAGGAAAAAAAAGGAACTGATGCGGTGACAGAAAGTTGGGGAAACTCGAGGAAAGAAATAACTTGTAAAAACATACCGAGGCTGCTGTTTGTCCGTCCAACACTCCGTTTATCCTCTGGCTGCGCCCGCCGATGACGCCTCGGCAGTTCTTGGAGCCGCAGTGGCAGCTCTGGCCCTCGTGCAGGTTGAAGAGAGAGAAGTTGTAGTCGTAGCACAGCTCCTCCCCCTGCTCAATGTCCCTCAGGCTGAACAGGGCCATGCGGTAGTAGCCGTTCACTGTCCACTTTTGGATCTCGCAGTTGGGCTCGCATGAGTGGTTGACGAATCTGGATAGGAAAAATTTTGAATTAACAAAATACTTTCAAGGGAAATCGGGGAAAAATAATTTAAATTTAGGATTGGAGCCTACCTGCACTCTCCGCCCATCCTGTGGCCGTCAATGACTGTGCTCCCGTCCATGTGCAGGCAGTAGTGGTGTGAGTCCTCCGCGTACTCGTGCGTCATGCGGTGCTTGAAGACCTTCTCCGACACGACCTCGCCCACGTACTCCATGATGAAGCTGGACGAGGGGACGGTCCGCTTGGTGCGGATGCCCCAGCCCTTCTCCTTGGTCATGAAGCGCTCGGTGATGCCCCCGCCGGCCAGGCCTCGGTGCAGCCGGATGGCGTTGTTGGAGCACCGCTCGCCCAGCGGGCAGGCCCGCGGGTCGCACTCGGTGTAAGTCATCCGGTTGATGCAATCCTCGCCGCAGCCGGGAACGCCCTCCTCTGTAGGGCGGCGGCAGTGGCAGGACTCGACCTCGAACTGCGCCACCGGCTTCACGTCGAAGAAGACGTTGTTCTTGACGCGCTTGTAGTTCCAGGTGGCGGCCACGTCCCTGCCGGGCAGCTGGCGGCGGGAGTGCAGCCACCAGAGGTCGTACGGAAGCTGGAAGTCCTCCCGCCGCGCGCGGAGGCCCTTGCCGCAGTAGGCCGGGGCGGGGAGGAGGCCGTGCGGGTGCTCCTCGGGGTTGTAAGTAAAGGTCTTCTTGCCGTTCCCATTCCCGTTCTCCGCCTCTTGCTCCTGCTCCTTGTAGGTGTCGGCGAAGAGCCCGGCCTTGAGCGAGGACTTCTTGAAGAGGTCCTTCTTTCTCCGCTTGGAGGCGTTGGAGACGGAGGAAGACCTGGAGTCTCCGTCGGCCTCGGTGCCGGACGGCGCTTCGGAGCTCTGCTCGGCGCAGGACTCGTCGTATCCTAGAGGGGGCAAGAGCGAGAGACAGTCTGCGGCCTCGTCCAGGACGGCGGCGTCGCTGCACAGGGGAACCTCCGGGGAGGGGGACTTTGAAGGAGCTGCGACAGAGTGAGTGCTACAAGAGGAGCTGTTGGGAGGGAGCTGCTGCTGCTGCTGCTGCTGCTGGGCCCTGGAGTTGGCCGTGAGTCGCTTCTTGGGCGGCCTACCTCGGGGCCGCTTCATCTTGACCTCGCCGCCCTGCTGCTCGGCCTGGATCTGGGAGATGGCCTGGGACAGAACGTCGGTCTTGACAGAGGGGGGATCCTTGCTGCTCTTTCCTCCCTTGGACTTCTTGGCAGCCGGCACCTGTTGCTGCTGCTGCTGCTGCTCCTGTTCCTCGTGCTCCTCCAGGTGTCTCTCCTGCTCCTGCTGTTTCCGCTGGTTCTCCTCGGCCACCCTGGCGCTGGCGCGGACAGGGCGAGGCGCAATATCCTTGGCGCCCTTGGCGATCCTCTTGGCGGAGACGGCCGAGGAGGGCCGCGAGGAGGAGGCGCCGCTCTCGCTGGAGGTGGCGCGCCGCTTCTTCTTGGTGGAGGGGAAGCCAGTGCGGTTGGCGCGGCGCTTGCGACGCTTTACCTTTGCGCCGGGTGCGCCAGACACATCACCCTCCGGTTTCTTGTCGTCCGGGTCCTCTGCCACGGCCTCCGGGTCGTCGGGGCGCGTGTCCTTGTCGCCGGCGTGGTTCACAGACGCCTTGTTTTTGTCTTTTGCGCATGCGCCGTCCACAGAAGGAGAGGGAGGGAGAGGGGAACTTTTGGCGGGAAGTTCAAATTCCCCTCCCTCGTTTTTCTCGTTGACCGCCGCCTCCTCGTTCTCTTCCCGGACGCTCCCCGGCGGCGACGGAGAGGACTCCACGATCTGCTTCCGCGTCAGCTTGTGCACCCTGACTGAGCACTCGTGCAGCGCCATCTCCCGCGAACGAGGGGAGAGCCCGGACAGGTCCAGCTTGGCGGCGATCTTGCGCAGGATCCTGGGCTTGATGATGCGGTTGCCCTGCTGGTCGTACTCGCTCGAGCACGTGGAGCTGTGGTCGTCGTCGCTGGCGCTGCTCTTGTTCGTCTTGCCGTTGTCCTTCTTCTTCTTGCTCTTGACGACGAGGGGCCGGATGTCGCGGTCGAAGTCAATGTTGGCGGACGCCATCAGCATGTCCCTCTTCTCGGAGGCGTCGGCCATCGCCGCGGCCGCCGCCGCCGCCTTCTCCGCGCTCCTGGCCGCTCTTTCGCTCAGAGAGGCCAGGGTGGCCTTGAGCTCCTCGGCCGACAGCTTCCTAGCTGGCAGGAGGGGAGCCGGCTTGGGAATTACAGTAGGCTCGGGAAGGGTTGAGACAATGGTGGCGGTTTCTTTGGACCTGGACCTGCTTCTGGCCTCCTTCTTTTCCTCTTCTTCTTGGTCGGATTCGTCCGACATCACTTGTCTTTTCCTCCTCCTGCGCTTCTTCTTGATCGTCGGCGAGGGCTTCCTCCGCTTGGCCAAAGGAGCCTCGTCAGCCTCGTCGCTGGTGGGATTCTTGCCGGCCGCAGCCTCCATGGGGATGGTCTTGACGGGCTTCTTGGGGGCGCTTTCTGCAAGTCTGTTGAAAACGTCCTCCTGTTCCTTCCTCCTGCTGTCCTCGGCTGCGGCGTTTCCTCCCCCTCTTTGCAACGGGGGCGGCGCCTCGCCAAAGTTGTCGTCGTCGGAGATGTCGCTGTACTTTGGCTCGTGCCTCTTCCTCTCCACGTTGGCCTTGTCCAGGGACGGAGGGGAGGGAGACCGGTGCGCGGGGGAGAGCCTTGGAGGGGAGTTCTTGGTGGGGCTGGGAGAGACGGCGGACCTAATAGAGGGAGGGGTCGGGGTCTTGGAAACCTCCAGCTGGGGCACCCGTTCGCTGTCCTGCCTCTTCCTCGGCGTTGCCTTGAAGAGGACGGGAGGTGCGCTGGGCTCGTCGGACGAGGCAGTGTTGTTCTCCTCCTGCTGCTGATGCTGGTTCTTCTTCCTCATCTCCAGCAGGTGGCGCTTCCTCGGAGACTTGACAGACGAAGGGGGAGGCTGGGTTGAGTTGTCGTCGTCGACGGTGACCGTCAAGGGCTGGGACAAGCTCTTGGCCTTAGTGGCGGGCAGTGGTACGACGGCGCTGCCGCCCCTGTCGCTCCTGGTGCCGCTGCCGCTACTGCCTCGTCCTCCTCCAGCAGTGTATTTGTCAATGCAGGCGGCGAGGCTGTCCACGAAGTTCCCTGGTCCTGCCGCAGAGCTGTTGATGCTGCTTCCAGCGGAGGTGGCAGCCGCGGATTCGTTCGGTGGGATCGGCTTGGTGGGAGAGAGGTGGCTTCCAATAAGGGAGGAGGAGGAAATGGGGGAGCTTTTGCCTCCTCGCGCATTTCCGCCGCATTTTCCCAGGATCTTCTCGGAGTTTTCCTCCAAAATCTTGAGGGTGGATTTTTCTGCCGGAGCCTTGCTGGAAGCAGAGGAAGACGAAGGCACCAGATTCTGAATTCCCAATTTCTCCACCAGCCTGTCGGCGGCCGTGGGCTTTCTTCCTCCTCCGCCGGCGTAAGCCGGCGTGGATGCGGAGGTGGCGGTGGCACCCCCCTCTGACGAATTCTTCTCATGAATAATGCTGATATCGGACGAAGACGACTTCGAAGCCTGCCTTCGCGAAGAGGAGGATGAGGTAGTAGCAGCAGGGGAAGCCCTGTTTTGCATTTCGGAATTTTGAGACGCTGATGACGCCGAGGCGTTTTTGGAAGAGCTGCCGCTTCCCCTCCGGCCCGTCGTCGCCGTTTTCGGCAGGGGTGAAGGGGAAGACTCCGCTCCGCCGTTGTCCGCGTGCTGCTTGGAGATGCTGTGGTGGTGGTGCCTCTTTTTCAGCGGCAGCCTCTGCTCCGCCGAATCCGCGGCACCAGATTTTCCCTCCGAACCCTCCTCTCCCTTGGAGCTTCCCGGCCGTGGCTCGTCTCTGGACTGCCTCTTGCTCCTGCCCCTGCCCCTCCTCTGAGGCTGCGGCTGCTGTTGCTGCTGTTGGTGTGCGTCGCTCTCCACGGACGAGGCCGCCCTCCTCGACCTCGAAGGGAGGATCCTCCTCTTCCTGAAGATTGACGGGACAGAGTCGTGCGGACGGTCTGGCCAGAAGTCTGACGGCAGCTTGGGCTCGATCTGGCAGGAGGCCATGTCCTGCAGCACGTGCTCGACCTCGGACAAGAACACGGGGTCGATCACGTTCTTGTGCTTGCTCTTCCAGGCCCCGCCGGAGGAGGAGGAGGAGGCCGCCACTGCTGCTGCAGCGGCCGCTGCGGCCTTCTCCCTCTGCTTCTTCTTCTTGCTCTTCTTGCTCTTGGTCTTGTACCCCTCCGAGCAGTTGAGCATGTCCGCGCTGTATTTGACTACCTCCCGCACCTCGCTGCCGCTGATGTTGGACCTCGGCGAGAAGGGGGACTTGCTAGAGTGGCAGCTCGATCCGGGGGAGGCGCCCCTACGCTCGAACCAGTCAGATGTGGGGGATGGTGCCACTGCCGCCGCTGAGGCAGAGGAGGAGCTCCCTTGCCCCTTCCTCCCCCTCTTCTTCCTTCCCGGCTTGGACTTCATCTTGTTGGCCTCCGCCAGCACGCTGAGCATGGTCTTGGTGGAGGCTCCGAAGCCCCCTCCTCCCATCTGGTGAAGGCTGGACATCTCCTTGAGCGAAGCCTTTGTCAGCACTCTGGACGACTCCGCAGAGGAGGACCGCTTGGAAGGGTCTCCTCCCACTCCCACGCTTCCGGGCTCGCTCTCGCTGATGGTGACAGTGGTGGCCAGAGAGGCGTTGGAGCTGGCTCGGCTGGGCGACCGCCGCCAGAATCGGTCGGGGCGGAGGGTGTTGTAGCTCGAGTCGAAGACGGGGCGGACCTCGCCGTTGGTAAAGGAGAAGTCTTCGCCTCCCGACAATCCGTCAGTCTTCTTGCTGTTGGCGCCGCCGAGGAAGGAAGAGGTGGAAGCTGAGGCGGCGAAGGCGTCGTGGCGAGACAGGCGCATCCGTGAAGAACTGCTGCCTTTCGGTCCAGGGCTGTGGCTGGAGTCTCTCCTATCCACTTTTGGAGTCACCGAGCGATGGTGTCTTCCCACCTTCGAGGAAGACGACTTGGAGGAGGAGTGGTGGGAAGACTTCTTCTTCTTTCTCTTTGCCTTTTCCACCCTGGAGGCGGACACATAATCCGCGTCCTCATCCACGTCTTCTTCGTGCTGTTGTTCCCTCTCCCCCTTCGGCTTCCTTCCCCTCTTCTTCTTCCTCGGTGACTTGGACTTGGATCTCGACCCCTTCCTGGACTTGTGTCTTTCGTCCTTCCCCTTGGACTTCTTGATCACAGCCTCCTTCCTGGCGGCGGCGGGGGACCAAGACTGGTCGTCCAGGTCCATGTCGCTGTCCTCGCCGACAGACTCCTCCGAGGTCAAGGTGATAACTTCCAAGCTCTTGTCTCTCTTGGAGGAGGATGAAGGGAACTTTTTCAGGTACTGCTGTTGCTGCCTCTCTTCGATGAAGTTGGCCATGCTCCTCTTGCCGACTGATGATGAGGAAGAGGATGGGGATATCTGTGGCTCCAGCATAGGCGGGTCCTTCCGGGGCCTCCCGCGCTCCCCCTTGGCCGCCTTGCCGCCGGATCCCAAGGCGGGAAGTGTGGAGGAGGCGAACTTGGTGAGGGGCGGCGGTAGGGATCCGCTGCTGCCCGCGCCGCTGCTGCCCCCGTCGCTGTCAGAGTTGTTGCTAATGGGGCCGGTGGAGACGCCGACGCCGACGCCCATGCCGAACCCTCCCAGTCCGCTCCCCCCGGCCAGGACGCTCTCGTCCGTCTGAGAACCGCACTCCATCGTCACCTTCTTGACCTTGTTCTTCGAGCCCTTGGGCCGTCCTCTCCCCCTCTTGACCAGGACGGGAGAGGTGGGGGAGTCCATCCCGGGCGAGGCCGCCACCGACACGCCGACGGAGACGGAAGCCGAATTCGGCGACGAGGAGGACGGCGCCGCCGCCGAGGGGGTGGCCGCGGGGGGAGGGGCGTTGACGGAGGGCACCAGGATGGGGGGAGGGGTGTCGGGGCGAGGGGTGGCGGCGCCCAGCGGAGGAGGGCGGATGACGGCCTGGTGATGCTGCTGATCCATTTGCGGAGCGCCGCCCGCCAGCCGCTGCGCCTGGATGACGACGGGGCCGTTCTGGTGCTGCTGCTGCCCGTGGTGGAAGGGCTGGAAGTTGTACTGCTGCCCGCCGGTGGGGGACAGGAAGGGGCTGTAGAAGCCGCTGCCGGACTGCTGCTGGTGCTGGACGGCGTTCCACACGTTGAGCTGAGCAAACGGCTGGCTGGGCTGGGGGCCCTGGGGGTTGTGGGAAGAAGGGCCCGTCGTGGCCACGTAAGAGGAGCCCTGGAATGCAGGATGGAATCCCTGGTGGGGGTGCTGGCCCTGTATCACAGCCGGGTTGCCAATCACCAGGCCGCTCCCCGCGGCCGCAGCGGCTGCGGCCGCAGCTACGGCCGCAGCGGCGTGTCCGACTGGTTGGATGCCGTTGCCGCCGGCCCCCTCCCCAAGGTGCATGGGGGAGTTGCTGGCGACTCCCTCCGACTGGATGCCGGAGTCAGGGGAGACGTTGGAGCCGGCGTTGGAGCTCATGTACACCTGGTCCATGTCGCCGCCGGCCCCGCCCTGGTTCGTCATCAGTAACCCCTGTTGTTGCTGGATCTGCGGGAGTGTGCAGTGGGGCTGCAGCAGTCTGAATTCCTGCTGCTGCGGTGGAGGAAGAGGAGGAGGGTGAGGGGCGATTGGAATGTTGTTGGTCACGGGGAACTTCCCCCTCCCCTTCTTCCGCTTGTTAAGCATCCTGGCGGACAAGACCGCCGAGGGGGATTTGGAAGGGGCAGGATGAGGCACAGAAGATGAGGAAGAAGAAGTGGAAGCCGTCGATGACGAGGGCCATTTTCGGTGGTGTCCTCCGCCGGAGGAAGACGGCGACGGGTGGAACTGGGACGGGGCCGAGGTGGGGGCCGAGGACGTGGAGGAGGCCGTCGACTGCTGGCTGGCGTCCCGGTGGGGAGGCGCCGACGACCTGTGGTGGTGTCTGTGGTGGTGGTGGCCGCCGCTGCCCTCCTCATCTTCCGAAGAAGAACCGTGGTGGTTGTCCTCGTTATGCTGCTGCTGCTGTTCGTGCTGCTGCTGCGACGCCTCGGCGACTGCGGACTCGTTTGAAGTGACGTCCTTAAAGATTGCCAGCAGGTCGTCGTCGTCGATTTCCTACAAAAAACGAACATGAAAAACGTTGAAAAACTGACAAAATGGAGATGATATTTTGCTGAAAGACATACCGCCAGCGGATTGATGCCGCCACCTCCGGAGGAGTTTGACTCCTTTTGGTGGTGGCCGTAGTGATGTTGCTGCTGTTGCTGCTGTTCCTGCTCCGAAGGGACCGAGGAAGACTGCTGCTGGCCTCGGTAGGGCGAGGACGAACCGCTGCTGACCTGGAAATGAATGGAGACATTGAGAAAATTAATATTTCGCTCGTGCGTGCCCACTTTTCCCGAATGCAAATGCGCTATCCCAAAATAGATCAACCAATCATTTCTTTTTTGCCTTTTCTCCCGAAATATTCTGGTCCTGCGACTGCAGCCGCATTCGGAGCCGCAGGCCGGACCTCCCTCCCTATCTTTCCCCGCACTTTCGAGAGGCGTTTTCTGGTATCAGATAATAGAATAATTATACATTCCCTCCCCCCTGGCCATGGCTCCGGGGGCCGACGGCCGACGACCGTGCCTCCGACGACGGAGAGGAGGGGAGCCTGCTTCTTCCCTTCTCCCTCCCCCTCTGCCAGCCTGCCTGCCAAGCCCCGACTGAGATGGATCGATCCCTTGCCAAAGCTGCGTGAGCTTCTTTTCTCCCTCCCTCCAACCTCCTCCTCTTCCTCCTCCTCCTCGTGCTTTTCCCCTTCCCTTCTTCATCCTCTGATCGAATCTTAGTCGTTTCCAGTGTGCTCTCAACGCATGTGTGCTGAGAAACGAAACGATAGCAATGCACAACATTGGCATTGGCGATGAAGGTCTTTGACAAAAAAAAACATGGCTTGCCTTTCATAGGGAGAGATTTCGTTCTTGTTCGGGATCCCCGGTGCCAGTTGTTCCCTTCCTCTCTTTTTTTTCCGCGGCGGAAGGGGATCCCCCCCCCCCTCTCCACCTCTCCCTTTCCTGCAACCAGCGATGTGTACGGTAGTTGGTTGGAGGGAAGAAAAGGGAGAAAGAAGGGGCTTCCCTCTCGCGCACGCATCGGCTCAGTATACGCTGCAGCCAGACTCTCCCAGAAGTGATCCATCAT